>JAAUYH010155272.1_pt1 | contig 11197 bp, 7 predicted proteins | sample 7278061 | NCBI WGS metagenome assembly JAAUYH01 (sample SAMN14350203, study PRJNA611818) | marine sediment metagenome | isolation source: surface marine sediment (0.6m) | place: French Polynesia: Moorea | collected 2018-08 | reverse complement strand
TCGTCCTTCTGATGAAAGATTAGATATTCATCTTGGAGGCCAGTACAAAATATATTTCGAAGAAGAGGAACAGATTCTGCAGCTCTGAAAGGATCATAGAAAAATACAAAGATTTTTAGCATGGTTCAGTGCAAACCAAGAATACCCTAATGCTCTCTTTCAGTATGCTATACAAATTTTCCTCTGTACTTCACGTGGAATAACAGAGATAGATAGTGGAATCCTAGAGCGAGATGTCGTGTGAAAGCAAAATTTCCAATGTAATTTCGGCTTAATCTTTTGTTTGACAGATGTACAAAATCAGTCGGAGAGAACATGAATGGTTCTATTTGAGCACTATGCTTTACACATATCTGGTGCGACGTCATTCAAATCTTTGAAGTCAGTAGGTTGGGTTCTGTATGCAACATTTCAGGAGGAATGCAGTGCTCTTGGGCTTCTTTCTGATCAGAAAGAAAAGGTGAAGTGCCTGCAAGAGTTATTTGCTCCTTCGTTTGAGCCTTTGTCAATCGTGTTCGTTACAATTTTCTTTTTTTTGAAGACTTTCGAGAATGGAATTCGCATATCAAAGAAGCATTGGAAATTCTGAATGGAGAACAAGAAGCTGAAATGCGTGCTTTGCAAGGATTGTCAGACGCTCCCCAAAAAATCAATCCTTTGAATTCACAGACAGTTGACATGCCTGAATCAGAGGACGACATACTGCATCTGTTCATCCCTGGCAAGGAATCCGATATGAAGGATAAAAGCCTGCACGAAGTCGTTGTTAATGCTATCAAGAGGTTAAGTGCTGAACAGAAATCTGCATTCGACAGAATCATCGGGAAGCTTCTACTGTTGTTAGCGACAGATCCTTTCGCTCATTTTCTACAAGAGCCTCTTTCTGAATCCTAAAGATCGCGCGTGTACTTTCTCGATGCTCCTGTTGGAACTGGAAAACATTAACGACTTCTGCTGTCGACTTTCTTTTGAAACCATTGAGCAGAAGAACGATTGCGGCAGCTACTTCCGCAGTCGCCCCCTCAATTCTTCAAAAAGGAAGAACTGCTCATTCGGTGTTCAAAAACCTATTCCAAGCAATGATGGCAGCGTATCTCATAAATCGCTCGATTCTGCTTTGCTGTCTGAGTACAACAGGAAGATTTAATTGTGCGAGATGGAATAGTTATCTATGTAAGGTATTGTATCGAAGCAGATTATCTCACGTTAAGAGTAGTCACTCAGAACCCGACATTGCGCTTGGAGGAAAATGTGTTTTATTCAGTCGAGACTCTCCCCAACTATTAACTCTTGCGCTCAAATGTTCACGATCAATAATTGTTCATCTATGGCTGAAATCTTCCCACTCTTTTCGGAGCGTACTACACTTTTCCTTAATGAAAATGTGAGGCTACAAGCTCTAGATAAATGCCAGTATGGACTCTCTTCAGCATTCTGCACAGCTGCAGAATGTTGTGGAGGGAAAGTTACCGCTTATTGAGGAATTATTGACTCACTTTCGCGGATCTGTGAATATTGTCGCTTTATTGACAGAATTGGTGTCCGATGCATTAAACGGTATCGCAAATAAAAACAAGATCAGAGATTACATTATATTTCGTGCTATCCTGGTGCCAACAAACGAGATGCAGCAAGAAATTAACGATTCTGTTTGCCAAACGATTGCAGGACTATTTCAAGCAGATTTGAGTGCAGACTCGGTAATGTGTGAGTTTCTGAATTCTCAAAAAGCTTCTTAGTTCAACTATCCACGAGGCGCTCCACTGCGGTATCATGAAATCATGCCGAAAGGAGTCATAGTCATTCTATTAAGAAACAAAAGTCCCGCATCGGAGCATGTGAATGCAACACGATATGTATTCGAACGAACGATTTTCGATACATTGTTCCTCATACCTGTGTCTGGTACTCACGAAAAAAATAGGCTCAGGCTGCCCAAATTAAGTGCTCCCATGGAACTGAAGATTTCTCTATTTCTGGATTTCGAAACCGACATTTCGTTATTCGTGTTTTCTTTGCAATTACTGTTAACAAGTCGCAAGAGCAATCTGTAGTTGGAAAACTGGGTATAAACTTTTAATTGCATTTATTTTTTCATGTTCAACTTTACGTTGAATTTTCGAGAACAACGCATCCCGGAATTGTGTACATGTGGATCAGAGATGGTCAAAAACTGACTAAAACATGGTTTATCCTGCGGTATTCTCAACTCGGCAAAGAAAAGCCCAATTGAAGGAATTGAATATATCTAGCAATCACATTGAACGAGTTTGCGCTGCAATTATGTCCCTCTGAATCGTATGAATCGAAAAAACTCTTTGAGGAGTTGTATCGCTCAATTCCGCAGAGATTTAATGTGCTATAATAAATTTGAATTCCACATCTCTGCGGACGGTAATTTGTCCTAACACTTGGGTAGATGATCCCGTTATAAGTGCTTTTCAGGGATTGTTCTATCATTTAAATTTTTCTGTTTTGATTTTCTATTCGTCACTCTTCTTCAACGTGCGTTATGCCACAAATCCATCGAATCAATTGTGGATATTTTTTGTATTTGTTTGAAATCTCAAAGATTCAGTTTTTGCTTGATCGAATCTGTGACAGTAATGTCGTACTCATTCCTTGTACAACAAAGAACATTCCGGGAAGTGTAATTATTGCGGATTATCGGTGCTTCACAAGTCTTCACCAACCATTCGAGTATGCGATTCTGTGGATGATCCCCATATATTTCCAGATTTACTGCCTTTGATTATATAGCTAGCTGAATTTGTCTAAGAGAATTTTAAGTTGAATACCACCCTATGGCCAGGAAAATAGAATTCAAGCGAAGTGATGCTTTCTGTTAATCAACAAAACACAACCGATTGGGGTGTATTCAATAAGGTGAATGCCTTTCACGTATCTCGCGGGGTTCTCAGACCTGCGATACACCCAGGACACCGATATTCCTTAGATTGTTGGCGGAAATTTTCACTATGCGTGAATCAAATTTAAACTTTTTAGATTGATTCAAACCGAACAATCGTTATTTCATTTCGTTCGAAGTAAATTAAAGCTAATTTGTTTAAGACAAATCGATAAAGATAACTTTCAGGATATGAAGTATGAGTTCGTTTTCTCATTTTTATATTTTAACTCCAAATACATTACTAACTATTGTTTCGGAAAACTCCGAAACTATGGAACATCCCTCCTAAAATGGGAGAAAAGTGAGAACTTGATGGAAAAGTATTAATTGTAACTACTTGGTAATTATTTCAGGTCACTCTTCGATGTGGGACCAGAGCACATAATATTTAGAAAGCGAGACTGTACTACAATTAGATTTTAAATATTTCAACATCTTTTTACACCAATCTCTAACTCAGTCCGGTAATTGGCTTGAAGGGCCATTCGGGAGCTCTTGTACGAACTATTTGATGCTTGAAATATCAAGCCCTCAATTACGAGATTAAGAGTTGAAACTATGACAAAATGCACTAAACGATAATAATTTTTAGTGAGAACCTACTCCAGTTATTCCCCTCGAACAGGTTGTGCCTAAAGCAAAAGTGAACGAAGAGTTTTGACGCTGTTAATTATTGCCAAGTGTTCGATTATCGACAACCGCACTTTTTAATGACGGTGAATTAATATTCGAAGCTACACGTGTGCCTTCAAAGTACTACTATCCCCATTTCGATTTTCATTGTTCCGCCAGATCCTGTACGAATAACACTACGTGTTTGTGTTTGAGAGGAACTAGTCCTAGCTTGCGGTGAAGGGTTATCTTTCGCAGTGATACTTTCCCTCCGTCGTAGTTAAAGCGGATCTAATTTCACATGGAATCATGTTCTTTGACACAATGCGCCGACGCCCTTCTTGCTGGTAACTATGCAAAAATGTCATTGGAAGACTGCTTGGCTAAAATTCAATCTGCAGATGCTTGTACATTTTTCGCGCATGAAAATGACACAGAACGAATCTTACACAACCTGCTTAAGATTGTCGCCGGGTTTTGTCGAACCGAAAACTGTACTGGTGTTCTTGCTATTGTCCTGTGTTTGCACAAGGCGAATAGCAATGACAAGTTCGCTATTACAGGTGCTGAGATAGTTCTCCCCGAATTGGTAAACCTTCTGCCTCCTTTATTGGTTAGGATTGGACTTATTGAGACTGAGTCTATATTCCCTGCTCCAACAAATTGCATTCTTGGAGATCTAGTTCTACCCTTTTCAAGGCAGGCATGTATCTCAATAGCTGAGAGGTTATTTGAGCTAGCGCTTGATTACTTTGATGTTGTGTCCAAATCTACGGAGTTGCATTTCCACAGGTTAGCAGATATAGTTGCTGAATTTCTTTTTCACCAGAAACGCGTTGAACCCTCAAATTGTGACATGAACTATTCAATAGACTGTTTATCTCGTTATGCCAGCTATGTTCTGTACAATGTTGCGGATACATTTCCAAGCTCTCACTCAAAATTGTACAACATTCTGAAGCCACGAGCGATTAAATTACTACGTCTCTCCTGCAATGCACCAGAATCGAGCATTCGACGAAGTCTCATTCGAGTTGCTAGCCTTCTTTACCGAAGTCGCAAAAGAGGTTTACTTCAGTTCAAAGATATCCGCCGCGCTTACGATAACTATCTTCGTGATAACTTTGACGACAATGTTAGGAGTTTGTTTAATACAATCGATAGTAAGAGTGAAGCTTATGAAGAACAAGTTGAAAATTTTCGAGAATGTATTTCTGGGTTCCCTACCATGAATCAATGTTTTGTGACCCCATCTTGTGTTGTAACTATAACCTCTGGGAAGAAGTTGGAACTGGACGAAGAAGTGCGAAACGTGGACTGGGATGAAAGATCGTTTGTCATTCGACTTGAAGGTCAGGAATCTAAACGTTTCCCGTATTGCTTTGTAACTGGAATTTTGTGGAAAGGAAGTGAGCTCCACATAACGACTGAAGTACCTAACACACAGACGAAGAAACTGCGAGTTAAATTCACTTCTTCCCTTGCTCAAGATACAGATATAGGTGCCCGGGTTAAACGGAGCCTACAGAGTCGTATTCGAGGTTTAGTTACAACGGACTTGAGTTGGAATCGAGAAAGAAAAATATCTCAAGCCTTTGATGCAAAAAAACCAGAAATAAGCAAGTTGAAGAATGCATCAGACACAAATGCACGCACCTTGTTCACTGCACTTTCCGGAGATGGGACCTTATTGTCGAAAGACTCTAATGACCTGTATCGTCGTCCCCAGCTTCGTTCAGGGCAAGTTTCCTTTGATTTTGGCGAAGAAGGCTTGAATGAAAACAAAACTTTAGAAGGGTCGAATTGTAATACATCATTGGAGTCGCGAAACTGTATGCAGAGCAATGCGAGCTCTAAGCAATTGTGTATTGAGGGCTCATCTCTTTCTGGTCAAAATCTTGTGGAAGCATCCTGGCCTCATTTGTCCACAATCAATCCAAGTCAACTCATATTAGCTACGAAACAAGATCCAATCTATGGTAGCACATCATTGAAAAACAATCTTCGGACCGTACCTACTGTTGGGTCGGCGAGTAACGGAAGTCGGAATCAGATGAGAGAAGAAGCGACTGCCCAGTCTGAGCAGTACGTGTGTAAAAATTTTGAGTGTTATTCGAATGAGGAATTGTCGAAAGAAGGTATCACCCACATTCGATGTGCCTATGAACTCAATACAAATTCGAAATCTGATGACCCAAAATCGACGCATGGAACTGATAATTCTTCATTGAATGAGCATGTATCTCATGTTCCATACTTGAAATTGTATAAAATGTCGAAAGCTCAGTCTTCGGAATGCTCAACTGGGTCAGATGGTACATCAGGAGAGAATTGTGTTTTGCTTGCGAAGTCAAAGGATATGCAGTGTGCGATGCATGACATGGAGAGATTCAAGACGGCGTCGGATGGTAATGTTCGTTTGAAAGCACATGAACCAGATCAGGAACACATTTATCCGAGCGTAAGGCCTATTCCGGGAAAGAAAGTAAACAAGTTTGTTGAAAAGTTCACAGAACCACCGGAAAGCACATATGAAATGTTAGTCGCTTCAGGGATTGCAAGCGGTTGGGAAGAAGAAGAAGAAGAAGACAAGTACGAGATTGACTTTTTCGTGAGACTAAGCGAATTGCTGGACACAAGTGTGAAGGTACGTCGAAAAGAGATTATTTCAAATATTCTGCCAGTACAGTACTAACAATCAGGCTCTTGTAGAAACGAAATCGAGAGGCGCGTTCACAGATGGAAAAGAGTGAGGACCGAGTGAGAGGGATTCGAGAAGCTGCTCAGCGAGCACAGACAGAAGCATCCCTAGAGCTTGTAAAGTTATTTGAAAAATTGCGCGAGAGGGAAGTGGAAAGGGTGGGGACGGAAGGTGAGGAAATGATTCAAGCAACCGAGAAAGAAGTGAGGATGCTGCGTGGGACAAAAAGGAAGCAAATTACGAATCGTAAGCAGCAGATGATGCAAATGCGGAAGACAGTAGAAGGGGATATCAAGGAAGCAGTGCAGCAGATGAAAGGGAAAGAGTCGGAAGTGAAGGAGGAACTACACGATAGATACGAAGCTAACATGAAGCAGAGAAGGCGAAATACAAAAGAATCTCATGAGCTCTACAGAGGACTATCAGAACTGTTGGGAGTGCCAGGTAATCGTGGAGACGGAGGAACAGTAGGGAATGAGGAATGATTCGTGTGAGGTTTTGGTTATCGTAGCACTGCTCGTGTGTACACACAACTACAGTACTGTAGCACAGCAGTACCACACCAATTTGAGCAGCAGGGTAATCTACTGGTCTGCGCCTGTACTGAACAGCACTGTAACAGGCACAAGAGCATTAAGAGAGTTGATGACGAGTAGCAGAGTAAACTGCGTGTTCCGTAAGATACGTGTGAGCGAGTATTGTACTGCTGTGCAGTTCTGCTCCCCCAACTGTCCCATCGACATCATAATCTCGCGTTGTAGGCACTCGTGGTATTGGCCAATTTGGTAGAGTCCCCCTCGTAATGCAATTATCTGTGCCAACCCTCGATTTACACACACTAAGGGGCGTGGCAGGATGAACGCCCATAAGTGCGAGTCGTCAGAGGGTTTCGGGAAAAGACTTGGTGGGGAAATAGTCTGACGACTTTGGACGTCTTAAATGAATGGGGGATGGGTAATTGAGAAAGAAAGAAGCACACGCACTAATGACAACATACCCCCCACTGATCGCGGGTGAAGATGGTCTCGGAAAAGAGGCAATCACTTTGGGAACCATCCTACACGAGCTTCTGCGTTTTCACTCAGGTTGATACCCAATAGAAGGCGGGGGAGGTCGCTGGTCCGTCACGCTCAAGCCCATACTTGGTCATTTCCGACTGCTCTATCGACTATCCACCACCAACCTCACACCACCTCTACTTGTTCTGGTCCTTCAATCACGACGCCCTTTGTCTCTCTCGTCTTCAACTGTGCACCCACCTCGTATGCTGCCTCCCTCGACTACTTTACTCGAGCTATGGGCACTCCGTGGCCCCAAGACAACTTTTTCTTTTCTCAAGACGATCATTCCTCTGCTGCTGTTGCTGCCGCGAACGCTAACAACTCCAACAACAACAACAATCCTCAGCAGTCCAACCAACAGTCTACGGCCGAGCGCTACGATGCAGCGGCTGCTGCTGCTGCTGTCGCTGCTGCTGCCGCTCAAGCACATTCTTACCATACTGCTTCATCTATTCCGATTGCTGTTGCGCAACCCCCCTTGTATCCGGGAGCACCTCCTGATTTCGGACACCCTCCTCCTCCATCCCACGTTTCGAGCGGTCGATTCGGAGCCGCAGGTGCTACAAATCCTGCAGCTGGGAGCAGTTCTTATCCTTTTGCCGCATTCAGTGGTGGTGCTATGCAACCCGCATTACCTCCGTTACCTGCGTACAGTATGGCGCCACGCCGCGCTCCTGCCTCGTTAGTTCCAGGTGTTCGCGGTGGTATTTCAAAAAGCAATGCACTGTCTGATTTGGCCACGTCTCCGCGCGCATCTCAACTACCTCTACCTCCCACTTCTTCTCACCTCGCACCTCCATCTTCTTCAACAAACACTGTTACAATCGTGCACGATGACGACGATGACTGGCAGCCGGATACCCGAGTAGGTAAGGCGAGGGTCATGACTAGGTGTCCGCAATGTGGTCACGAAAACCATATTCGACGAAAAATTTGTCAGGCGTGCCAGGCTCCGAAACCTCCGCCGGCGAAAAGGAAGCGAAGAAGACGAAGGAGAAAGAGAGTTACAAATATCGGAAGATATGACCACACACAGGTCGCAGGGGCAATGCAATTCCCATCTGCAGTAGCGTTACAACCTCTTGCAGGACATAGCTTGTTGCCGCCACCAGCATATGGAGGCGGAGTTGCGCCAGCACCACTAGTACACGACCCATCCATTATTTCGGCATTAGACGTGCCAAGGGCGAGGCAACCTTCGAGTGTCATTGTGACTGCGACGGCGGGTGGAAGTGTTGGAGGGAGTGGTATCGTGTCAACGCCGACGCCAACGAGTAGTGGAGTTGTGGGGAGTGGTTTGGCGACCACGCCTGCGTCAACCAGCTAGTTCACCATATCCTGACGTGGCGTGATACAGTGCAGTCACGCGGAATAGTTCCTCGGTGAATGTCGCGCAATACGTCATCGAGTTATCTAAGCGCAGTGCTGCACACACGAGACGTTGACAGGAAGATAAATTTAACGTCTCGATTTGGTGAAGCAATTCGAAAACCTTTTTTGTGAATCACTAATTTCTGGAATTTTTCTAAATCAAACATGATGCCAATTTTGTGACCCACCGCAGTAACAGTATTGTACAGTATCGTACAGTATCCATTCGCTGCTGTTAGATTCCAGCACAATTCCCTCTACCTAACGTAAACCCATCAAACGCTCAGACCTCGAAGTAAGCGCGCCCACCCTTACTGAGTAAACATTTTCATTCGCAGCGCGGTTGCCAAAAAATTGAAGCCTAACGAAGTAAAGCTACTTTAAGCGAAACCCGCACTAACCCATTTGACCGAAGTCGTGTGCCTTCTATCGGTGTTTGTACTGCAGTCATGGTCTATATGCGAAATGGGAGAGTTGTTGATGCTCCTTCACGAGGTCCGTGGCCTTTATGTCTTGTTCCTGGATTTAATCATGTTTTGAGCTTCTTCTCTGCGGTTCTTTTATTCTTCACAACCATGTTTTCACCAGCGGCTGCCAGGAAAGCGAAGCGAGACGCGGAGTATAGAAGTGGGCCGAGATGGGGCGGCGGCGGCGGCGGTGGTGGTGGTGGTGGTGGTGATGGTGGTTCAGGGGGACCTCGAATTGCAGGCATGAGCTCACTACCTAGTGCAGCAGCGAGTGGCTGTTGCGGGCGCAGTTGTGGTTAAGGGTAATGTATTGTGACAGTGATTCCTTCGTTTCAATTCAGAGGTATACCTGAGCTCAAGAATAGTAAGTCGCAAGTAATTTTAATGTTCCCATAATTAAAGATGTATCCCGCTGATTGCTGCAGCGCTGTTCAGTGCCGCTTCTACAGCAATAAATGCACCAAGGCCGGTTGCCATTGTCCCTAGAATTACAACTGACGATACAGCTCCTGCAGTCACTGTGGTTGGTAGTGTTTCATCTGAGTTTGGCTGTACAACTGTGTCATCAACACGGTTAGGCTCGCTAGCGAATCCTGACCATTCCAAACCAGTGATATTCCTTGCCGCCAAGTTCATGACCAAGTTCTGACGGCGGACGAAGTCTATATACGACCCAGTCAGCAATGACAAAGAACTTGTGTCTACGTACACAGTCAGATTTAGCATCACCGAAGTATTGTACAGTTTGATAAGTGAAATAGTTGATGGTACTGTAACAAAGCTCGGAGACACTGACATCATCACTGCACTGGCACTGTTGCGACCATTCACTGACGATGATGATACTGAAATGTTGATGAGTTCTGTTGCCACGGGTGTTGGTATCACTGAATAGTTCTCATTAGTGACGTTAGAGTTTTGAATATAAATTGCCGGACCTTCTTGTACATTGGTCACAAACCAAAGACTCGTTTCAGACTGAGTGTTTTCTGCGCTTACCAACACGAATTGTTCTGCGACTGAAACTGTGAATCGACATGTATCGTACATTTCGCGTCCAGCTAACAATATGTCCATCGTTACTCGCGCAAAGTTTGTTGTACTCGTCAGCGTATCCATTTGTGGTATGTACTTGTTCGCACATCGATTCGGAGTAGGTAGCAAGGTCGGTGATGACGTTGAATCTGATATTGATATTGACACCGTTGCTCTGCTAGTATACGAAATCGAAGTCGTTGGTGTTCCGATTGGTGACATACCACTGAAAACCAAGGTAACTGTTGGCACTGCAGTATCAGAGGCGAGAGATGAACGTGAGGGGGATATTACGATAGCTGTTATTGCGATGCTTCCAATAAACGATGTCAATGCCGATATCGACGGCACAGCACTAGATTCTAATGGAATCGGTTGTTGAGAACGGACAATCGTATTCGAAGGAGGCAGCAGAGTCACTGACGAGCTTGGTGCAGCAAGTGAGGTCGCCGGTGCTAAACTTTTATCCACCGTTATAGTGCTCGCCATCATCACCGCTGTGCTGTGCGAACTTGAAGGTGAAACATTTATCCTTATCTCCACAGGAGACGTACTAAGTTTGGAAGTGGGAATCGAAGGTTGTATTGAACTTGGTGAAGCTGGGAACGATCCTGAAACGTCAGGCACCGAATTCGCTGATTGCCTGACGATTTTCGAGGTCGTTGGTGATATTGTTACAGAAAGACTCTTCGCGCTGCTTACTTCCTGTATGACAGACTCCAACGACGGTGAGGAAGGCGATGCAGTAATGCTTGATATAGAAGGAGTGAAACTAGTTGATGGAATAATAGACTCCGAAACAGAGGGTGATGTCGACTGAGTCACACTCGACACAGCTGAAGTCGAACTAGGGAGCACAGTCGGAATGCTTTCAGATGCTGATGTGTTCGATGAACTACGCGGTTGTTCCGAAACTTGTTCAGTAATTGTTTGAGTAATGCTTGGAGTGATCGAAACTGATATTAGCGATGTAATCGCTTCTGCCGTACTTGATGTAATAGAAGGAGCACTCGGCAACACTTCAGAAGCGATAACAGGC
>JAAUYH010177595.1_pt1 | contig 11198 bp, 8 predicted proteins | sample 7278061 | NCBI WGS metagenome assembly JAAUYH01 (sample SAMN14350203, study PRJNA611818) | marine sediment metagenome | isolation source: surface marine sediment (0.6m) | place: French Polynesia: Moorea | collected 2018-08 | reverse complement strand
GATCCGCCGGATCAGCCGGTCCGGGCGGATCCGCGTGTTGGTCTCGTCCAGCGCCTGCGTGACGATCCCGACATCCGGCCCCAGAACCCGACGCTCGATGCAGTCCAGCAAGAGCCCGTTGATCGACGCCAGCGTGTTCGACGGCATCACCGACCGAAGCCACTGGATCGGATAGCCATCCGCGTCGTAATGCGTCGGCTTGATCATAAGGACATGGAAGATCTCGCGGGACATCGCCAAAAAAACTCCACTTTCCCAGCGAACGGTCATTCGGGCCGCGCGTCGTTCGCAACGTTGTATCAGAGCAGAGGCAATTGTCCAACCAGCCGCGTCGAGGCTTGCGTCTCGAACCCGTGCTCCGCCGTCAGCTTCCAGGGTGCATCAACGGTATCAGCGCGCCGGAAATCTCCGTTGGCCAAACCTTCCCGGTCCGCACCTTGGCACTCTCCATGTCCGGCGTGGATGAATTCCGGGTACGCCGCTCAATGCCAGTCCCAGTTGATCCGCGGCCGCACCAGCCCGGCCGCCCGCGCCCTGAGTGCCGCCGTGCGCCCAGCCAGATGCGGCAGCGCCCGTTCATGAGTCTCGACAAAGATCTCGCCCACGCGCCCCGCCTCGGGCGACGCCAGCAACGCCTCGAGCAGTTCCACCTCCGCGCCTTCGATATCCATCTTGATCAGGGCGACCTCCCGATCCAGCGCCCGCAGAAAGCCCACGAAATCCACGACCTGCACCTCGATCGCGTCCATCCCCGAGACATTGCGCTTTTCGGCCAGCAGGGACGAGGATTTCGAGCGCCGGTCGGGATCGCGGCCGAACAGTTTCGAGCGGTAGAGCTTGAACACCCCTGCCCGCCCCCCGGCCGCCGCATCGTGCAACGTGACGTTTTCGTACCCCGACACCGCCATCCGCAACCGCGCCAGCGCGTGCGGGTCGGGCTCGAACGCATGCACCTCGGCCCCGGTCTGCGCCAAGGGCACCGTGAACTCGCCCGCATTCGCGCCCAGATCGATGGCCAGGTCCCCCGGGCCCAACCGCGCCAGCGCCGCGGCAAAGGCCCGTTTGGCCGCCCGCTGCGCCCGCCGCCGCCGGCCGGTCAGCTTGCGCCACAGATGCGCCAGCTCCAAAGTCACTCGGCCAGGCTGCTCCATCCATCCGTCCCAGGTTCCGCTCCGGTGCGGCTAGCCCCGAAGCGCCCGGACCGCAAGAGGCGGCGCAACCGGAGCCTTGCCGGGCCGCGGCCGACCATCCGCCCGGAGATTACTGTCGGTCCCTGCAAGCCATTGCCGCCACCACCAATAATTTCAACCACATGACACCCCGTTCCCATGGGAACACCCAAACGAAAAAGCCCGGGCGCAAACGCCCGGGCAAGTGGTCTCGGACTGACAGGAAGGGAGATCAGCCTTTCGAGAACTCCGGATAGGCCTCCATGCCCAGTTCGGCCATGTCGAGCCCGTTGATCTCTTCTTCTTCGCCGACGCGGATGCCCATGATCCCCTTCAGGACGATCCAGACGATCAGGCTGGCGACGAAGACGAAGGCGCCGATCGCGACGAAGCCGATGATCTGGGTGACGAAGCTGGTGCCGTCGGTATAGAACGGTACGGCCAGCGTGCCCCAGAAGCCGGCGATCAGGTGGACCGGGATCGCGCCGACCACGTCGTCGATCTTCATCTTGTCCAGCATCGGCACGGTCAGCACGACGATGACGCCGCCCACGGCCCCGATCCACAGCGCGCCGAAAAGCGTCGGGTCGAGCGGGCCGGCGGTGATCGACACGAGACCGGCAAGGGCGCCGTTCAGCACCATCGTCAGGTCGACCTTGCCATACATCACCTGCGTCAGGATCAGCGCCGCAACGGCGCCGGCCGCAGCCGCCATATTGGTGTTGGCAAAGATCCGGCTGACGTCGGAGATGTCGCCCACGGTGCCCGCGGCCAACTGCGAGCCGCCGTTAAAGCCGAACCAGCCGAGCCACAGGATGAACACGCCAAGCGTGGCCAGCGCCAGGTTCGAACCCGGGATCGGATGCACCTTGCCGTCCTTGCCGAACTTGCCGATACGCGGACCCAGAATGATCGCGCCCGCAAGCGCCGCGAAACCGCCCGCCGCATGCACCAGCGTCGAGCCGGCGAAATCGGAAAAGCCCATTTCCGACAGCCAGCCGCCGCCCCACTGCCAGGATGCTTCGATCGGGTAGATGAAGCCGGTCAGGACGACCACGAAGATCAGGAACGGCCACAGCTTGATCCGCTCGGCCAGGGTGCCCGAAACGATCGAGGCGGTCGTGGCACAGAACATCAACTGGAAGAAGAAGTCCGAGCCGACGGACGCATAGTCGAGCGAAGCGTCGGCAGCCGCCAGGCCCACCGGCTCCAGCACGGCGGGCGAGATCAGGATGCCCAGCCAGCCGCCGATCGTCCAGCTGTCGCCGGGGTACATCAGGTTGAACCCGACGAACCAGTACATGATCGCCGCGATCGAGAAGAGCCCGATGTTCTTGGTCAGCTGAATGGTCACGTTCTTCGACCGGACAAGTCCGGCCTCGAGCATGGCAAAGCCGGCCGCCATCCACATCACCAGAAAGCCGCCGATCAGGAACAGCAGGGTGGTCATGATGTAGGGGCCGATCTCGTCGAAGCCCGGCGCAGCCGCCTCGGTCGCCTCCTGCGCGAAGCCGAGCGACGGCAGCAACGCCGCGGCGGTCACGATTGGAAGAAGTCTGTTCAGTTTCATGTTCCGTTATCCTTTCTCGAGGATCGCAGCGCCGTTTCAGAGCGCGTCTTCGTTGGTTTCGCCGGTGCGCACACGCACAGCAGACTGCACGTCGAGGACAAAAATCTTGCCGTCGCCGATCTTGTCGGTCTTGGCGGTGGACTGGATCGTTTCGACGACCTGATCGGCCAGCCCGTCCGCCACGACGAGTTCCAGTTTGACCTTCGGGACGAAATTCACCGCGTACTCGGCGCCGCGATAGATCTCGGTATGTCCTGACTGCGAGCCGAAACCCTTGATTTCGGTCACCATCATTCCGCGCACGCCGATGGCGGTGAGCGCTTCGCGCACCTCCTCCAGCTTGAACGGTTTGATTGCTGCAATGATGAGTTTCACGTCTTTACCCTTCCGATAGGCAGGTGGTCCTGCGGGGACTCCGCGCCGGAACAAAGAGCCCGTCCGCCACCGGGCACAATGAAACCGGATGGGTTTTTTGGTGGGATTCAGATGCTAGTTGCACATTTTTTGCACAATTTGTCTCATCTGATTGTTTTTTGTGCAAACGTGAATCGAGGGAGCACCCACCGGCTCCCCCTTGACGCACAGATCGGCCATGGTTTGGACGGCAGTCCGGCGGGCAAGAGGCTTGTCTTGACCGTCCTCTGTCTGATTGCCGGGGTGAATTCGGGAAGTCGCGCGTGCCAAGTCGCCCCGGAGTCACTTGAGGCTCCACATTTGCCGCCAAGGCCGGTATTGTCCGCGCAACAAAAGCCGGGCAGGTATTTATGGGTAATTCGGGCAAAGGCAGGCCGCCGCTTGTGGCCGACAGGCGTCCGCGGACGGCGAAGAAAAAGCCGTCTGCAAAAAAAACGTCTGCAAAACGTACATCTTCGGCGCGGAAACCCAGGCGGTCCGCCAGGCGGCGCCGGAATCCGGTCGCCGCTTTCTTTCGCGGCATCCTGGGCTGGATCCTTCGCATCACGTGGCGCCTGACCCTAAGCGGCACGGCGGCCGTTTTCCTGATCGTCGGTCTGGCGGTCTTTTATTACCATTCGCTTCTGCCGCCGGTGACCGACCTTCTGGACGCGCGCACCCGCGGCTCTGTCACCATGCTGGACCGGAATGGCGAGGTCTTTGCTTGGCGTGGCGAGCAGTTCGGCGGTCAGATCACCGCCGATACCGTGGCCCCGGTGCTGAGAGATGCCGTTGTCGCCACCGAGGACAAGCGATTCTTCCGCCATTTCGGTGTCAGCCCCCGCGGCATCGCCAGCGCGATCCGCATCAATCTGCGCGAGGGGCGCGGACCGCTGGAAGGGCACGGCGGCTCTACGATCACCCAGCAGGTCGCCAAGCTGATGTGCCTGGGCGTGTCCTATGACAAGGACGCCTGGGACAGCGAAGCCGCCTACGAAGCCGACTGCCGCCGCGGCTCGATGTGGCGCAAGCTCAAGGAGATGCCGTTCGCCTTTGCGATGGAGCTGAAATATACTAAGGACGAAATCCTGACGATCTATTTCAACCGCGCCTATCTCGGCGCGGGCGCGCGTGGCTTCGAGGCCGCGGCGCAACGATATTTCGGCAAGTCCGCCGCAGAGGTGAACGCGCCCGAGGCGGCCATGCTGGCGGGGCTTCTGGTGGCGCCCACGCGCTATGCGCCGACGAACAATCTGGGCCGGGCGCAGGACCGGGCGGCGACGGTGCTGGCGCTGATGCACGACCAGGGGTATCTGACCGACACCGAACATGCCGCCGCGCGCGCCGCGCCGGCCGGGCTGTCCGAGGCGGCCGAGGCGCGCGCCGGCGGCTACTTTGCGGATTGGGTGATGGAGCGCGGCCCGTCGTTTTTGATCCGCGACACCACCGAAGACGTCATCATCCGCACCACCTTCGACCAGCGGATCCAGACCGCCGCCGAAGAGGCGTTGCAAGCCGTTCTGGATGCCAAGCTGAAACCGGGGTCCAAAGCGCAGGCAGCCATCGTGGTGATGTCGGCGGACGGGGCCGTGCGCGCCATGGTCGGCGGGCGCAAGTTCAAGGGTGTCGCGGGCCAGTTCAACCGCGCGATCATGGCGAAGCGGCAAACCGGATCGGCGTTCAAGCCGTTCGTCTACGCCACCGCGCTGGAACTTGGCCATCGCTATGACGACCGGGTCATGGACGCGCCGCTGACGATCAACGTCCCGGGCTCCGGCCCCTGGTCGCCGAAGAACTATACCAAGGATTACAAGGGCGAGGTAACGCTGACCGACGCCCTGGCCTGGTCCCTGAACACGCCTGCCGTGCGGATTTCAGAGGCCGTAGGCCGCGAAAACGTGCGCCGCGTGGCCGAAGATTTCGGCATTGAAAGCGATCTGGCCGTCGGACCCGCGTTGGCGCTCGGCACCTCCGAATCGACCCTGCTCGAGATGACTGGCGCCTATGCGGGCATCCTGAACGGCGGGTCGTCGGTCGATCCCTACGGACTGGTGGAGCTGCGGCTGCTTGGTGACGCGGCGGCCCTGATGGACAAACAGGGCGGGACCGGCGAACGGGTGATCTCGCAAGCCGCGGCACAACAGCTGATCCACATGATGCAGCAAGTCGTCGAGCGCGGCACCGGGGGCCGTGCGGCCCTGGGCAGCCGCGAGGCCGCAGGCAAAACCGGGACCACGCAAGCCGCACGCGATGCCTGGTTTCTGGGCTTCACCGCCGACTACGTGGCCGGCGTTTGGATGGGATATGACGACAACACGCCGCTGACCGGCGTGACCGGGGGCGGGCTGCCCGCCGAGATCTGGGCCGAGGTCATGAAGCGCGTGCACGACGGTCTGACACCGCTTCCCCTGCCCGCCGCCCTGCCCGGCAGGGTGCAGCGTCCGGCGCCGGCCCCCGTACCAGCCGCCCCGGCTCAGGTGTCCGACAGGCGCGGCACCATCGCCGACCGGGTCATCCTGGACGTCTTGGATTCGATCCTGGGCGCACCGCGGCGGTAGACGACGACGAGTTTTGACAGAACCGCGTTCTTCCGGTTCCGGCCTGAAGTTGCCATTCGCAACCGGTCTTCAGGCGCGGAATCAAGGCCGTAGGCCGCCGCGCCATCGCCGACCCGCGGGGAGGCGATGGCGCGGCTTCTCAGATTCCGGTCAACGTCCGCTCCAGGCCAAATCCGATCTTATGCTTCACGCTCGAAACGTCGCGCGTTAGCCGGCTTTCCGCAAATCGGCGATCATCGCATCGATGTCGCCGCGCCGCCGGTCCAGCATGGCGCCGATCTCCTGCCGCTCTGTCAGCAGAAGGTTCACGCCCTCGATGAACATGTTGAAGAACAGGTCCCTCCCGGTCCGGTTGGAAACGTAGAACACCACCTGAAACGGCGCCTTGCCGCGCAGCCGCACGGTCGTGTCGACCTCATGCCATGTCTTGACCTTCTTCACGCCCTTCACGTCGATCTTGCCGCCGATGAACTCGCGGAACCGCTTGCCGTACTTGCGCGAGATGTAGTGGCCGAACGCCTCGGAAAACGCGCGCTTTTGTGTGCCGGTTGCCCGCCGGGCATCCACTCCCATCGCATAGGCCGCGATATAGGAATTGTCGCCATAACGGTCGAACACGCCCTTGAAGTCCCGGATCATGGCCGGTTCCGACTTACCGGAATTGATGATCCGGTTTATGTCCGCCACGACCTTGTCGATCAGCGCCTCGGCGCTGGCGTTCGTCAATGCCAACAATCGGCCTGGCAGCGCCAAGAAACCGGCAGCGCCGGCAATCCCACCCATAAAAAAGCGTCGTGTCCGTGACACCATCTCAAAAACCCTCTGTGTCGATCGCATACGGATCGACCTCTTCCTCCGGGGCTTCCTGGCCCAACTGGAACCGCCGGTTCTGCAGGTATAGAAGCCGCGCCTGAGCATAAGAGTCGGCGCTGTCGTATAATATGGAATCGACCGTCTCGGTAAAACGGTACCTGTCATCTATTTTTAACGCAAATCCCGAAACGGGGGCGGCATACCGCTGGGGCGCCGGCAGAATATAGCCGACCGGGTTCAGGAAAAGGTCGACGATTCGCCCGAACGCATCCCGTTTGGTCGAAGGCCCGAAGAACGGCATCTCGACATAATGCCCTTCGGTCACGCCCCAGACATGCAGCGTTTCCCCGAAATCGCTGGCCCGCGCATCCAGACCCGCCGACGTAGCCGGGTCGAAAATCCCGCCGATGCCGAAGGTGGTGTTGATCAAAAACCGCGTGAGATTATGTGCCGCATCGTCGATATTGGCCTGCAGAATATCGTTTACGATCGACCTCGGCAGGTCGATATTGCCGGCGAAATTGTTGACACCTTCCCGCACGGGCGCGGGCACGCCTTTGCCATAGGCCTGCGACAGCGGGCGCAGATATCTCGTATCCGATCGCTTGCTGCTTTCGTGGATTGCGCGGTTCCGCGCCTCGTAGGGGTCATTGAGTCCCTGCGCCACCTGGGGCCTTGCGCATGCGGCCAAGGCGGCGCAAAACGCCGCCATAATGGCAACTGCACGGAATTTCAGCAGGTATCTCATTGCAACAAAACGACGAATTTCCACCGAGTCCGGATTTATCCACACATAATGGATGACGTAGTGAATCACAGATATTATCCGTTTGGCAGTATTTGGATGTGACCAATCGGCGACACAGCTAAATGATGCCCATGAACGGCGAATCACAAGGCGGAATATGATCAAGCGACCGGATATGGAAAAGGGCCTGAACGAGCTGCGCGAGGCGCGGCGCGAAAGCCGGGGTCTTTTCTGGTCGGTCGGCATCTTCAGCTTCTTTGTCAACCTTCTGATGCTGACCGGCCCGATCTTCATGCTGCAGGTCTATGACCGCGTGCTTGGCAGCCGCAGCCAGGAAACCTTGCTGGCGCTTTTCATCCTGATGGGGTTCCTGTTCCTGATGATGGGGCTGTTGGATTTCGTCCGCGGCCGGGTCCTGGCGCGGATCGGTGCGCGGTTCCAGAAAAAACTCGATCAACGCGTCTTCGCCGCGGTGCTGAAGAAATCCTCGGTGATGCAGGATCAGGGCGACACCGCCAACAACCTGCGCGATCTCGAGGCGGTCCAGCGGCTCCTGGCGTCACCGGTCTTCGCGGCGCTCTTCGACATCCCGTGGACGCCGGTGTTTCTGGTCGGCATCGCCATCTTCCACCCCTGGCTCGGCATACTGGCCATCGTCGGCGGCAGTATCCTGATCGCCATTACGATCTTCAATCAGATCTCGACCCGCGGACCGGTCAACAGCGCCAATCAGGCCATGGCCCAGGCCGAACACATCTCGGAACAGATCCGGTCCGAGGCCGAGATGGTGCGCAGCCTCGGCATGCAGAAATCGGCGTTCCAGCGCTGGGACATCGCCCGCTCGCGATCGTTGGAGCAGGGCGTGATCAGCAGCGACCGGTCCGGCAGTTTCACGACGATGTCGAAAACCTTCCGGCTGTTTCTGCAATCGGCGATGCTGGGTCTCGGCGCCTATCTGGTCTTGACCGCCGGGCTGACCCCGGGTGCGATGATCGCGGCCTCGATCCTGCTTGGCCGGGCGCTTGCGCCGATCGACATGGTGATCGGGCAATGGCCGTCGGTCCAGCGTGCGATGAAGGGTTGGAACAGCCTGGGCGAGTTGCTGGCCATTGTCCCCGAAGACCCCGAGCGCACGCCGCTTCCCACCCCCAGGGCGCATCTGAAGGCGGAGCAGGTCACCGTGGTCCCGCCGGGCGAACAGATCGCCTGTCTGCGCATGATCAGCTTCGATTTGAAACCCGGTCAGGCGATGGGCGTCATCGGGCCCAGCGGTTCGGGGAAGTCGACGCTGGCGCGGGCGATCATCGGCATCTGGAAGCCGGCGGGCGGAAAGATCCGGCTCGACGGCGCCGCGCTCGATAACTACGACCCGGACGTGTTGGGCACATATATCGGTTATCTGCCGCAGCGCGTGCAGCTGTTCGACGGCTCGATCGCCGAGAACATCGCCAAGCTCAGCCTGCAGCCCGATCCGATGAAGGTGGTCACGGCCGCCAAGAAGGCGGCGGCGCATGACATGATCCTGAAACTGCCCGACGGCTACGACACCCGGGTCGCCGCGGGCGGCGGGCGGCTGTCGGGCGGGCAGATCCAGCGCATCGGTCTTGCGCGCGCGATGTACAACGACCCGATCATCCTGGTGCTCGACGAGCCGAACTCGAACCTCGACAACGAGGGCAGCCAGGCTCTGAATCAGGCGATCCGCCAGATGAAGTCCGAGGGCAAGTCGGTGCTGATCATGGCCCACCGCCCCGCCGCGATCGAGGAATGCGACGTGCTCTTAGTGCTCGACGGCGGCATGCGCCGCGCCTTCGGGCCGCGCGACGAGGTCCTGAAGGAGGTTCTGCAGAACTATCAGGACGTGCGCCAGAAATCCGGGCCGGGAGGCGTGACATGAGCGAATCCGCCGCCCCCAGGGCGTTCTCGCCGCGCAGGTACCTTCTTGTCGGGCTTCTGTCGCTGCTCGTCCTGGTGGGCGGCTTCGGATCCTGGGCGGTATTCTCGAACATCTCGGGTGCGATCGTCGCGTCGGGCCAGGTCGAGGTCGATCAGAACCGCCAGATCGTGCAGCATCCCGACGGCGGCGTGGTCGCCGAAATCGCGGTGGACGAAGGCGACACGGTCGGCATTGGCGACGTCCTGATCCGGCTCGATCCCACGCTTCTGCAAAGCGAGCTTGCCATCGTCGAAAGCCAGCTTTTTGAGTTGATCGCCCGTCGCGGCCGCCTCGAGGCAGAGCGCGACGGGGCCACCGCCATCGCGTTCGAGCCCGAACTGATGGAGCTTGCCGCCAGCGATCCCGACATCGCGGGCCTGATGGATGGCCAGTCGCGCCTGTTTGCGGCCAGAAACGACTCGCTCGAAAAGGAAACCGAGCAGTTGCAGAAGCGCCGCGAACAGATCGCCACCCAGGTCGAGGGGATCGAGGCGCAGAAGACGTCGCTCGACGCCCAGCTGGCGCTGATCGTCGAAGAACTGGACGCCCAGCAATCGCTGCTCGACCGCGGGCTCGCCCAGGCCTCGCGCGTGCTGGCGTTGCAGCGCGAACAGGCCCGGCTCAGCGGCACCATGGGCGAATTGACCGCTCAGGGCGGGCAAGCGCAGGAACGCATCACCGAGATCGACATCGAAGTCCTGAAGCTCGCGACCCGCCGCAGGGAAGAGGCGATCACGCGTCTGCGCGACCTTCAGTTTCGCGAATTGGAGCTGGCCGAACAGCGCCGCTCGCTCTTGGAGCGCCTCAGCCGGCTGGACATCCGTGCGCCGGTGTCGGGCATCGTCTACGGCAAGACGGTCTATACCCCGCGTTCGGTGATCCGCCCGGCCGATCCGGTGCTGTTCCTGATCCCGCAGGACCGCCCCCTTGTCATCGCCTCGCAAGTCGAACCGATCCACATCGACCAGGTCTTCGTCAGCCAAGAGGTCGTCGTGCGCTTTTCGGCCTTCGACTCGCGTACGACGCCGGAACTTGTCGGCAGGGTGACACAGGTATCCGCGGATGCCTTCGTCGACGAAGCGACCCAGGGAACCTTCTACCGCGCGGAAATCGAGCTGGACGAAGACGAGCTGAGCAAGCTTCCCGAGGGCCTGACCCTGATTCCGGGGATGCCGGTCGAGGCCTTCATCCGCACCGAAGAGCGCTCGCCCCTGACCTATCTTGTCAAACCGTTGACGGATTATTTCACCAAGGCGTTTCGTGAAAGCTGAGTGCGTTTTCCGCATCCCACAAAGCTGCCGCTCCGCAAGGCCCGGACCCAGGCAAGCCGTTTTTTTTGCGATCGAGAGATCGGTGATAATCTTCTCCGCCTGTGTGGCTGCGATGCCGTTGACGGTCCCGCGCTTGACGGAGTTCCTGCAATAGCTACAGCATCACATCACCCGAGGGAGGACTCTGATAATGCTGAAACATCTCACCACCGCGGTGGCCGCGGCCGCGTTCCTTGCCGGCACGGCGTTTGCCGCCCATGCCGCCAGCCATGAGCCGGTCAAGCTGCGGGCGACGGCCAATTCGAACGAGAACGACGAGGATTACGACGGTCTGGTCGTCTTCAAGAACTATGTCGAGCAGGCCTCGAACGGCGCCATCGAGGTCGAGCTGTTCATCGGCACCCAGCTGTGCTCGAACGGCACCGAATGCCTCGCCGGTGTGGCCGACGGCAATATCGACATCGTCATCCAGACGTCGGGCGGCACCGCCAACATCTTTCCCTTCGTCCAGGTCCTGGACCTGCCCTATCTGATGGCCGATGACCGGGTGGCCGAGGGGGTTCTGGCCAGCGGCTCGGGTTTCGTCACCACCCTGCAGGAGATGGTGCAGGAGGCCTCGGGCGGCGCGCTGCGGCTGATGACCGTCGGCAATACCGGCGGCTGGCGCAACTTCGCCAACACCCAGCGCCGCGTCGCCCAGCCCGGCGACATGGCCGGGCTGAAGATCCGCACCGTCGTCG
>JAAUYH010099370.1_pt1 | contig 11199 bp, 7 predicted proteins | sample 7278061 | NCBI WGS metagenome assembly JAAUYH01 (sample SAMN14350203, study PRJNA611818) | marine sediment metagenome | isolation source: surface marine sediment (0.6m) | place: French Polynesia: Moorea | collected 2018-08 | reverse complement strand
GGCTGCGATCTTCCTGCGGCTGCAAAACGTTGCCCGAAAGCTGGCTGTTGCGGATATTTGAAACCGCGACACCGAAGGTGAAGTTGTCGGAGACCCTGAGGTCAGCACCGATCGTCATCTCGCCAGCCTGCGTCAGAGCGAGCTGCTCAAACGCATTCGGACCAACAACACCGCTGCCAACGCCATTGGCGATCTGTGCGTTGCCGAATGCGCTGAAGCCGTTGCCCACCACGCCGGTCTGATGACCGCCATTGATGAATACGCCCGATGCGCTGCCGAAGACGCCCAGCTTGCCAACTTCTTTCGGGGCTGCCCCGGCGATGGCGTAGCTTGCGTTACCCGCTGCCGAGAACATGCCCGTTGCCCGCGATCCATCTCGCAGCTCAAGAGTGCGCTGCGAGATCTGACCCGTAAAGCGCTGCGAGAAGCTGTTCGCCGTGAAGGTCTGGCTGAAGGCGCTGGTCGGTGTCAGCGAAGTCAGTGTCGCGCCAAGCGTGTTGAACGTGGCACTATCGACAATCGCAAACATGTCAGCGAACTCGGCATAGCGGTTGGTTGCACGCAGCGTATCAAGCGCTGTGCCCAGAGAGCCAAGGCTGCTGCCGCGGCCGCCGACGAGATCACGAATGCTGCGGGCACCGATTTCAACGATCACGTTGCCGCCTTCGATCCGGTGCTCAGCCGTCAGGATTGGCGAAGCCGAAATGAAGGTAGCCGCGTCAAAGTCGCCGTCGATTGCTCCTGCCGACAGGATCGTGAACTCGGTGCCGAAACGCACACGGCGATCCGTGTTGGAAATGATCAGGTCACCTCCAAGGAAAGCCGTTCCCGAAATGTCATAGAAGTCATTCGTCAGCGTATTGCGACGACCAACCGAGATGTCGGCCCACAATGCACCGCCACTGGTTTGCAGATAATCTCCGTTGATCGTGAGATCACCAAAGCCCTCGATACCACCAGCACTTGCAAGACCCGCGATATTTAGCAGGGCGTTGGTGTTGATCGTACCGCCAGCACCAGCAAGTTCGCCGCTGAGCAGGAAGTAGAACGGCGTGTTCAGAGTGCCGTCAACCTCAACGAGGCCACTAAATTGCTCAATGTCCTGAATGAGGGTGAGGCTCTGAGCACTCGGCAGGAAGACTTCAGCAAGCTCATTGTTCACAACCAGCTTGTCGATCTCGACATCGATATCGACCGTGGTGCGACCTGCATTGTTCAGGTGAACCTCGAAGTATTGTGCCGGGTTCGCGAACGCGACCCCAATCGTGCCGTCCGTGTTCTGAGGAACAAAGCCGGTTGAGCCCGGGCCAAGCAAAGCAGAGCTTTCTGGGAGCGTCGTATCGATGCCTTCAAAGCCCGGCGTGATATCGGTGCTGTTGCCCGAGATGTCGTTGCCAAGAACGGTGCCCAGTTTCGGTCCGCTGGCAAAGATGCCCGGCTCATTTCCGGTCGGAATACCGTTTACGATATTGCCGTCTGCATCCTGGATAAAGAAGCCCGGATCGAGATCCTGCGTCCAGTGGGTCGGGTCCGACCAGTCACCATCACCAGCGACAGCAGATACATACTTGTATGGGGTGTTCTCGGTGATGAACTCGAAGAACGGGAACAGCGGATTGTAGAAGCTCACGTCCGAGAAAGCACTGCCGAGACCGAAGAAGTCAAAGCCGCCTGAAAGGACGCCGATGGCCAGCGGGAAGTCCGCAAGCTGATCAGCGACCAGAGGTGAGCCGGAGTCGCCAGGAGCCGTGCCGGCTTCCAGCGGAAGTGCATCGCCGTCAAAATAGTCGATTGCGAGCACGGCAGCCAGCGAATCACAGCTGATGTTCGTCCCGGTGAAATCGCAGCCCGCTTGCTCTGCAGGTGTGCGGTCAGGATTGTCGAAATCGGTCCAGTAATAGACTTGCGATTCAAATCCCAGGATCTGCGTCGACGGAGCAAATGCCGGGAAGACGCCGTCGATGTAATCGCCGGTGCTGCCGACCATGCCGAGCATGTTTTCACCGATGCGACGAAGGAAGCGGCTGCCTGCATTCGTGCCGCCGGTCAGGCCCGTACCATTCGTGCCGTAGCCCACTTGCAGAACGTGCGTGAGTTCCGTGAGTGGCGTGAGCAGGATTGGAAGCGAAGGAACATCCAGGATCGGCTCATCAACCGCGATGAGTGCGACGTCTGCCCATGGGAAACCGATTCCTGTGTTGTCCGGGTTCGCCGTTGGGTGAATGATAACGTCTGTGCTCGAAGCTACGCCGCCTTGCGAGTAACCGGCGCCCGTTGGCAGGTACGTAAACAGGCGGTCAGCACTGCTTTGGCCGGTCGCAATCAGAAGCGTAGTCGCGGCACCTGCACTGGGCAGGCCGTAGGTTTCCGATGAGATGGTGGAGATACCACCACTGCTGCCGTTCACGCAGTGCGCGGCAGTAAGGATCGTGCGCGGGTTAATTACGCTGCCCGAGCAGTTGAAGAAGACGCCTCCATCCGAGTTGCGTTGGAGAAAGATCTGAACCGCATAGGGTGCGATATTGTCCGGATCACCAAAGTCGACACCGACATCGTCGCGCACGATCAGGCGCTGTTCCGGATCATTGATTGAACCGATGATGCTTTCTTCGGTGCGCGGCGCGCGGAAGTTGACCAGACTGTCATCGAGGGTCGCGGTAAGCTGCGACGTGTCGATGCCAGCAAAGCTGTTAAGAGGTGCTACGGTGTTGGTCGCACCAATCGACCCCGAGTGCTCAGTCTCTCTTTCATCTTCAATTCGGAACGAAACATCGGCAGTCTCGCTGTCACTGCTTTCAATCTCGCTCGGCAAGTCGAAATCGATCCCGCGTTCGGTCGCGTGAGCCGGCGCAGCGGCGAGCGCCCCCGAAAGTGCCGCAATACCGACACCGGTAAGAAAATTACGTTTTTTCATGATGGTCCCCATTGTTGAAAGCCCCTACCCGATTCGGGACGCTACACTACTTTAAGGGGAATCCCCAAGTCCTGATTCACATTGTCTCGACAAGAGACAAATACTTGCAATCACTGCAAGAATGCGGGGGAAACAAACGCAAGTGACACTTGTTGAAAATGTCTCTCGGGGGGCGGTTATTGATCTTTTATTAACCGCGAGCGACCCTTGCGTCAGGGGCGCCCTATGCTCGCATATGTGAAGCCAGCAGCACGGACGTCGTCGGGCTTGTAGATATTTCTGAGGTCGACCAGCACCGGTGCGTTGGCAAGCTCCTTGACACGGCCAAGATCAAGCGCTCGAAACGCGTCCCACTCGGTCACAATTGCGACGACGTCTGCATTCTCGATTGCAGTGTAGGGATCATCGCACATGGTCACTTTCGGCATTAGCGGAGCGGCCTGCTCCATGCCCTCGGGATCGAATGCAGCGATCTTAACGCCAGCATCGGCAAGCGTCTGGGCAATCGCAATTGATGGCGAGTCCCGCATGTCGTCGGTATTGGGCTTGAATGTGAGGCCGAGCAAAGCGGCCTTCTTGCCGCGCGCCTGATCTGCGCCGCCGAGCGCTTCGAGCACCTTGCGGCCCATTGCGCGCTTGCGGCTGTCATTCACTTTAACCACGGCTTCGACGATGCGAGTGGGGCTGTCATAGTCTTCTGCAGTCTTCAGCAGTGCGAGCGTGTCCTTGGGGAAGCAGGAACCGCCATAGCCGGGGCCGGCGTGCAGAAACTTGGAGCCGATCCGGTTGTCCATGCCGATGCCGCGCGCAACGTCCTGTACATTGGCGCCCACTTTCTCACACAGATCAGCCATTTCATTGATGAAGGTGATCTTGGTCGCAAGGAAGGCGTTGGCGGCGTACTTGATGAGCTCGCTAGTCCGGCGCGACGTAAACAGGATCGGCGATTCATTGAGGAATAGCGGACGATAGACTTCGCGCATGATTTCGCGGCCAAACTCGTCCTCTGCTCCAATGACAATGCGATCCGGGCGTTTAAAATCGCCGATTGCCGCGCCTTCGCGCAGGAATTCGGGGTTGGAGACGACGGCAAAGCGATGCTTTGTCCCTGTGTCGCCGATAATCCGCTCGACTTCGTCGCCGGTGCCAACGGGGACGGTCGACTTTGTGACGATCACTGCATCGTTAGACAGGTTCTCGCCCACTTCCTTGGCCACTGCGTGCACAAAGGTAAGGTCCGCGTGCCCATCGCCGCGGCGGCTGGGTGTGCCAACTGCGATGAATATCGCACCTGCGCCTTTGACCCCCTCGGCAAGGTCGGTGGTGAAGCTCAGGCGTCCGGCGGCAACATTGCTGGCCACCAGGCTATCGAGGCCGGGTTCGTAGATTGGCATGATGCCGTCCTTCAGACGGTCTATCTTGCTCTGATCCTTATCAATGCAAACGACCTCATGGCCGAAATCGGCGAAACATGCGCCTGAAACGAGCCCGACATAGCCCGAACCCACCATTGCAATTTTCATGGCGTCTTGCCCTCACGATTATGCGTTGTCGCCGAGCCCCCATCGGTGCAGCAGCGCTGGTCCACTATGACCGGTCACCGTGGAAAATCTCAATCGGGCCATTTTCATGCTGGCACGCCTGAATGACCCTGCGTTGGTCCCCCTCCAGCACAAGTGCCGTAAGCACACCTGAACGAAAAGCGCCAGTGTCAATGCCGATACGGTTGCCACAATCCATCACCTGGTCGAAGATCGTGTGACCGTGGACGACAACCTTGTCGAGCGGTCCTTCATGTCTGAGGAAACGATCTCTGATCCAAAGCAAATCGCTGCGCTTTTGCTGGTCCAGGGGCACGGCCGGATCAATGCCTGCATGGACAAAAACATAGTCACCCGCGGTGATCATCTCCTCAAAGCCCGCAATGTAATCCCGCTCGGACTGGGGGACGAGTTGCGGCATCATCGTGAAGAGCTCGTCGAGGTTCATCGCATTGAACTGCTTCTTTGAAAGACCATAAGACAGGATCGTCTCGCGACCGCCGTGCTTGAGGAAATGCCGCAAGACTTCCGGCTTGCTGAACGCGTTTAGGAACATTTCCTCGTGATTTCCGGCAAGAACGCGAACGTTGCGTTCTTGCTGCCACTCGCGCGTGCGCGCAACGACGCCTGCGCTATCAGGTCCGCGATCAACCAGGTCGCCGAGCAGGATCACATGTGTCTCCGCGCCCGGCTGCGTAGCATCGTCTTCCTCGATCGCTGCAATCATTGCCTCGAACAGATCAAGCCGACCATGGATGTCGCCAATGACATAGTAACGCGTATTCGCCGGAACCGCAGCGAGGCGCGGCTCTGGGCGAGAACGAAACAGATTGCGAATGGCGTTGAACATGACGTCTATGTTGGTTGCGGGGAAAGTGCCGTAAATCGGCTCCGGCGTGTCTTTAAGCCGTTCAAGTATGAACGGCAACTGAGGGTGATACGCAGGTCAAGCAACACTCGAACGCGCACGCACATGGTGCAGGAAATCAACACTTATTCCGGTTTGTGGAGGGAATTGTAATTTCTCTTGTGCTTTGCAGCATGAGTGTGCACGATTGTTGCGCGTTTGCTTGAGACTACTAAAAATATCGTAGCCGGTTAACGTGCAGGTGGGACGAAGCAACAACACAAACAAGGAAGTTGTCATGCTAACGTCCAAGCGCAGCCTCGCGGCTGCAACCCTCTCCGCAGGCCTGTTGTTTACTGCAGCTCCTGCTTTCGCTTCGGAAAATGCTTCCAGCGAGCCTGTCGTTGATGAAACCATCAGCGAAGACCTGATTGCAGCATCGGCTGCACTTGACGGTGTCAGTGAAGACAATGCTGATGTCATTCTCGCAACCAGTCTGACCCGCGCAAGCGAGCCGGTGGTCGAAGAAGAGTCCAACGCTGTCGGCGATAGCGGGCTCTCGTTCTCTGCCAATGTCGCATTGACCACCGAATACCGTTTCCGCGGCGTCGATCTGTCGGGTGGCGAAATCGCCATCCAGGGCGGTTTCGACGTCAGTCATTCCTCTGGCTTCTATGTCGGCACCTGGGCGTCCAGCCTGGATGAGCAGACGGTCGGTTATGGCTCGACCGAGCTCGACATTTTTGGCGGCTGGAGCGGCGATCTGACCGATGGCCTCACCGCTGATATCGGCGCGATTGCCTATATCTATCCAGACGCGGGACCCGGCGAATTCGACTATTATGAAGTGTACGGTTCGCTTGGCTTCTCGCTCGGCCCGGCATCGCTCACGACCGGCGTTGCCTATGCGTTCAGTCAGGACAGCCTCGATTTCGGCGGAGGACAGGATGACAACCTGTATCTCTACACTGATCTCAGCTTCGGCATTCCTGAAACGCCGATCACGTTGAACGGCCACCTTGGCTACACCGATGGTGTGCTGACCTTCACCAATGATGGTGACGCGTTCGACTGGTCGATCAGCGCGGACGTCGCCTTTGCCGGCAACTTCACTGCCAGTATCGCTTATGTCGAAGCCGAGGGCGATATTCCGCTGGGCGCTTACGATTTCACCGACGGTGCGATCGTGGGTACGATCAGCGCAAGCTTCTAAACCAAGCTTTTCGCATAAATAGCCTGCTCTATAAGCAGGAGGAACGAGGCGCAGCACCAGTTGAGGTGCTGCGCCTTTTCGTTGTGCGCTCTCGGCTTGCATGGGGCTTTGCGCAATTCTAGGTCTTCGCGCGAAAGGAATACCCCCATGGTCAAATATCTTCACTCGATGATCCGTGTCACCGATCCGCAGGCAACGGTGGACTTCTTCAAGCTCATAGGTCTTGAAGAGGTGCGGCGCTTTGATGTGGAGGCAGGGCGGTTTACGCTTATCTTTCTTGCCGCGCCGGGACAGGAGGGCGTTGCAGAGGTCGAACTAACCTATAACTGGCCTCCTGAAGATGGAAGCGCGCCGGAAGAATATGGCGGCGGGCGCAATTTCGGTCACCTCGCCTACCGGGTCGAGAATATCTACGAGACCTGTCAGAGGCTGATCGATGCAGGCCATACGATCCACCGCCCGCCGCGCGACGGTCACATGGCCTTCGTCAAATCACCCGATGGGATATCGGTCGAGCTGCTTCAGGAAGGCAATCTTGAGCCGCAAGAGCCCTGGGCAAGTATGGAAAACACAGGCAGCTGGTAGCCGCCGTTCTTCTCGCAATCAGGCCTGGCTTTGCTGTGTGCCCTGATCGTCGCATTCCGCCGCTGGATGCGTTGTGGTCATGCGCAGGATCACATAGCCCAATATCGCTGAGACCGCAGAACCGGTGAGAATGCCGATCTTGGCTTCCTCAATCAGCGTGGGCTGGTCCGGGAAGGCAAGGCCACCGATGAAGATGCTCATCGTAAAGCCGATACCGCACAGGATCGATACGCCCCAGATCTCGGCCCAGCTGGCATTGTCAGGCCGTTTGGCAAAGCCGGTCTTGTCCGCGATGAAGACGATCGAGAAAATGCCCAGCTGCTTGCCGACGACCAGACCCGCAGCAATCGCGATCGGAAGCGGATCGAGCAGCGCCTCGGGACCCATCCCTTCAAGTGATACGCCGGCATTGGCAAAGCCGAAGACGGGGACGACCAGATAGGCGCTCCAGGGCGCAAGACCGTGTTCGAGCTTTTCCAGCATCGAATTGCCATCGCGGCGATAAAGCGGGATGGTGAGTGCGGCGACGACCCCGGCGATTGTCGCGTGGACGCCCGAATTAAGCACGCAATACCACAGCACCAGAGCCAGCAGGATGTAGGGCCAGAAAGTGCTGACCCTCATCCGGTTAAGCCCGATCATCAACGCGACCACTACGATCGAAGCAAGCAGCCATGCGGTGTAAAGCGTCTTGGTGTAGAAAACCGCGATGACCAGCACCGCGCCGATATCATCGACAATGGCCACGGTGAGCAGGAACAGCCTGAGGGATGCAGGGACGCGATTCCCGAGCAGACCCAGCACGCCCATCGCAAAAGCGATATCGGTTGCAGCCGGGATCGCCCAGCCATCGGTGTACTGGCCGCCGCCTGACACCGCCATGTATACCGCTGCAGGAACCAGCATACCGGCGGCAGCAGCGAGCATCGGCAAGCGACGGGCCGCCGGGTCCGAGAGCTGACCGCTCACGATTTCGCGCTTCACTTCCACCCCGACCACGAAGAAGAAGATCGCCATCAGACCGTCATTGATCCAGTAGTGGAGATCCTTGAGCTTCGCGACCGGAGTCCAGGAAAGCTCTCCGTAGAACAATTCGCGATATTCTGACGAGAAGGGAGAGTTCGCGGCGATCATTGCTGCGGCCGCAACAAGGATCAGCAGAACGCCAGCAGAGGCGTCTCCGACAAACAGGGCGCGAACAGGTGCAAAAATGCCACGCTTGGCGACGGTGGTGAGGGAAGGAGTGTCTGACATATCGGGCGCCTCCTTTTCAGAAAAGTCATCGTGGTTGCAAGGTTAATCCGGGCGCGATTGGTAGTTTTGCAACAGGGGAGGGGTCGCCTTTGTCTATTTTTGTTTGGGATGTGTGGCAGTGGCTTGCTGTGCTGCAACACGAATTGCTGCTTTTTGCCGGAGTTTTTTTCCTTATCGGAGCGCTGGATGACCTTGCGGTCGACGTCGCCTGGATATGGATGAGATTGCGAGGGCATGGAAAAACACAGCGGGTGAAACGCCGCGCTTTGCAGGCGCGCGCTCTTCATGGGCCGGTTGCGGTTTTCATTCCGGCCTGGCGTGAAGAACTGGTACTTACCGAAACAATTCAGCATTTGCTTGGCTCATGGCCCCAGGCGGACCTGCGCCTCTATGTTGGCGTGTATCGCAATGATCCTGCAACGCTGACTGCGGCGATGGCAGGAGCGCAGAGCGATAAGCGCGTCCGCATCGTCATCCATGATTGCGACGGTCCAAGTACGAAGGCGGACTGCCTCAACCGACTTCACCGGGCGCTTTGCGATGACGAGATTCGCAGCGGACGCCCTTTTGCCTCAGTCATCTTTCACGATGCAGAAGACCTAGTTGACCCGGCCGGTCTTGGGCTGCTTGATCAGGCGATTGTCGAAGGAGCCGACTTTGCACAGCTTCCGGTTGAACCCTTGCCACAGCGGGGAATGAGCTGGCTTGGCAGTCATTATTGCGAGGAATTCGCTGAAGCGCATGGCAAAGGCTTGGTAGTGCGCGGCTCGATTGGAGCCGCCATTCCTGCCGCGGGAGTAGGCTGTGCAGTCTCGCGCAGCGCGATTGAGCAATTGTGCGAAAAGCGCGGTGATGGCCAGCCATTCGAAGCTCAGTCACTCACGGAGGATTACGAATTGGGATTGGCGGTCGCCGAAGCAGGCGGGATCTGCCGCTTTGTGAGAGCACGCGGGGATGACGATTTGCTTGTCGCGACCCGGGCCTATTTCCCCTCCAACTTGCGTGACATTACTCGGCAGAAGACGCGCTGGGTCCACGGCATTGCGCTTCAGGGTTGGGACCGGACGGGGTGGACGGGCAATCTGGCTGAACGCTGGATGCGAGCGCGGGACCGCCGCGGACCGCTGGCTGCGCTTCTGCTGTTGCTCGGCTATACATTGCTGGCGCTCACCCTTCTGATCTCGGTGGCGACGTCGTTCGGGCTCAGCGAACCAAAGCCTTTGTCCCCGCTGCTCGTCGGACTGCTGCTGGCAAATCTCGGCTTCTTTATCTGGCGTGCTGTTTGGCGGTTTGCATTCGCTGCGCGCAATTACGGGGTCAAGGAAGGCCTGTTCTCGGTCCTTCGTATCCCCGTTGCCAATGTCATCGCCATCATGGCCGGACGCAGAGCCCTAATCGATTATGCGAGGACCTTACTTGGTCGCGGAATCAAATGGGATAAGACGCATCACAGCCGCCATCCTGTGCAGTCAGCCAGTTTCCGTCACCACCAGGTGCAGGCGGAAGCATCATGAGTGTTGAGGCAAGCGCGCAGCGGCGGGGCGGCCCGCTTGCTGTCATAGCTGTTCTGCTTTTCGTCTGGGTAGCTGGACGTGCTGCATTCTGGGAGGATCCATTTGCGATCCGCGAGATTGGCTTTGCCGAAGCCGAGCGCACGATCCCGAATGCTCAGAACTCCTTCGACAACCCCGCAGTTGCAACTTCTGTCATGCCCCAGGCTATTCCGGGGGCACCACCTTCTCTCCCATGGCAAGCAGCAGTCCTGCCGGGTCTTTCGGTCCCGGCGGCGCTGGTGCCGGAGAGCTCTGAAGCGGGGTGGTCTCGTAGAATGAGCCCGACCATTGCTGCAGGCCATCAGTTCCTCATGGCAGCCGCGTTCTCGGTCGATTGGCCGGTCGAAGAAACAGTCGTAAGCCGCGCAGCGCCGGGGACCCTGGGTGCCTCGGTAAACCCGGCATTTCCGCCCACTCCCAGCTCGCAACAAAGCCTTGATCGCTGGTCACTCGATGCCTTTGCCTTCTTCCGCGAGGGGTCGACAAGGCAGGACCCATCACAAGGCCGGGTCCCGGTCTATGGAGCGAACCAGATCGGTGCGAACGTGCAATTCCGCATCGCACCTGACTCGGCCAATGACCCGCGAGCCTATCTGAGAGCCTATCGCGCGCTGGTGTCGGGTGGAGAAACCGAAGTGGCCGCTGGCGTTTCTGCGCGACCTGTCGGGGCGGTGCCTGTTCGCCTCGCAGCCGAAGTGAGGGTCACCGAAAGTGGTTTTCGCACCGAGGTGCGTCCGGCGGCCTCTCTCACATCCGAGCTGCCGCCAGTCGGGCTGCCTGCGAATTTCACCCTCGAGGCCTTTGGCGGGGCGGGGTACGTTGGCGGGGGTGCAGATACCTTCTTCGCCGATGGCCAGGCGACGGTGACGCGCGAAGTTGCCGCATTCGAAGGCGTCGCCGGGGAGCCTGTTCGCTTCAGCCTTGGCGCGGGAACATGGGGCGGTGCGCAGAAGGACGCGCACAGGCTCGATGTCGGGCCGACGATGCGGATCGACCTCTCCGTTGGCGATGTGCCTGCGCGTATCTCGGTCGACTGGAGAGAGCAGGTTGTGGGCGAGGCCGTTCCAAGTTCCGGTGTTGCCGCAACGCTTTCGACCCGTTTCTGAGTCAGTTTTGGGCCCGTTCTAGGGGATCAGGCTCAAGCACTCACTTCCCACTCTTGGCGCCTTGCGGTAATCGCGTTGCCATGGACGTATACCTGCCCATCGCGAATCTATCGGTGAATGGCCTCTTCATCGTGCTTCTTGGCGGGTTGACCGGAATTCTCTCAGGCCTTTTCGGCGTTGGTGGAG
>JAAUYH010047220.1_pt1 | contig 11199 bp, 8 predicted proteins | sample 7278061 | NCBI WGS metagenome assembly JAAUYH01 (sample SAMN14350203, study PRJNA611818) | marine sediment metagenome | isolation source: surface marine sediment (0.6m) | place: French Polynesia: Moorea | collected 2018-08 | reverse complement strand
TTTCGGTCGCAATGACAAATCTTCGTTGCGTAAGTCCTGCTGATATCTGTTAGCGTAATATCGCATTCAGATCAGTCTTAACATTATTTGCTAATTGTAGGGAATAGAGATTTGCGTATACTCCCCTTTGATTCATCAATTCTGTATGAGTCCCTTGTTCGATGATTTGTCCTTGCTGAATAACTAGTACCTTATCTGCGTTGGTAACAGTAGACAGACGGTGAGCAATAATAAAGCTGGTACGACCTTCAAGCAAATTAGTGATTGCTTGTTGGACTAAATTCTCTGTTTGGTTGTCGATATTACTTGTTGCTTCGTCTAAAATCAGGATTCTTGGGTTGATCAAAACTGCACGAGCGATGCTAATTAGCTGTTGTTGTCCTTTACTTAAATTTACCCCACGTTGTCCTAATTGTGTTTCATAACCTTGGGGCAAACTCAAGATAAATTCATGAATATTGGCAACCTTTGCCGCTTTTTCAATTTCTGCTATTGTTGCTTGAGGATTTCCAAAGGCAATATTTTCGGCAACGCTACAGCTGAAAATTACAGTATCTTGGGAGACAATACCAATTTGACGGCGCAAACTTGCTTTTGTGACTTTTCTGACATCTATGCCATCGATTTTGACTGCACCATCTGTGACATCATAGAAGCGAGATATCAAACTAATTATTGTAGTTTTTCCTGCACCTGTTGCTCCAACTAATGCGATCGCTTGCCCTGGTTGAGCATCAAAGTTAACTTGATCTAGAACTTTTTGACCTGGTTTATACCCAAAGCTGACATGATCGAATTCCACTTCACCCTCAATTGCTGGCATTACCATAGCATCTGTAGCATCTTCAAGTTTAACTGGTTCATCCAAAAGGGAAAAAATCCTTTCGAGTCCGGCTAATGCAGATTGTGATTGAGTATAGAAGTGGCTGATAAGTTGGATGGGTTGGAAAAATTGCTGGACGTAAAATAAAAATGCAGTTACTGCTCCTACCGTCATTTGATTTGTATGAATCAGAAAACCCCCACAAGCCAATACAATGGCAAGAGCAAGTGTATTTAGCAGGTCTATTGCTGGTAAAAATGCAGAGGTAATTGCTATGGCTTGGATATTGGCATTGCGATTGTCTGCGTTGAGTTGACGGAATTGCTTAATATTGAAATGGGTGCGGTTAAACCCTTGCACTTCCTGAATATTGTTAATATCTTCTTCTAGCTTGCTGGAAAGTTGAGCAATGGTTTGTCGAGTTCTGCGAAATTTTGCCCTAGCTAAACGTGCAAAGAATGCAGTTGCCAACAACATTATGGGTATCATTAGGTTAGTAAATAAACCCAATTGCAAGTTGATGGAAAGCATGAATACTATACTTAGTAACAAGCCAAAGAAACTACCAATAACTTGTGGTAAGATTGGACTAAATAACTGATTTAATGTGTTTATATCACTCAGTAAGCGGCTCATTAAATCACCCGCTTGACTATTGTCAAAAAATCTCAGGGATAATGTTTGTAATTTGACAATAATTTCTTGGCGTAATTGTGTGAGTATGCGCTGCATCATCTCACCCATACGAACAATCAACATGCGATTGCATAAAAATCCCAGGAAATATACCAAGGCTATTAATAATAGCATCCAGGCAAGTCCTGGCAAGTTACCTTGAAGTACCAAATTATCTATTGACCAACCAATCAGCAGAGGTGTGAGTGCTTGGGTGATGGCAATAATTACAATTAATCCGATAATCAGAGGTATCTGTTTTTTATATGGATAAAAGTAGTTACTGAAACGGCGGATAACAGGTAAGGATTGATTCGCCTGGGATGTAGATTCTAAAGTATTGGGAAATTCTTTCATAAATGGTAATTCGCGGTAAAAATACTTCTGTAGAGATACTGCTTCTAACAATCAGCTTAATTATTTTTGAAGCAAAATTAATTCAAGCATTTTGCGTTTTCAACTTGAGCCAGTTTACCCTCATCAACTATGAAAATTTTGTCGGCATTTCTAACTATATTACTAATACGTTGGGTAATATAAATTAAGGTGTGTTGACGTTGCTCCATGAGAAGATTGAAGGATTTTTGAATTAATGCTCCTGTTTTGGCATCAACAGCAGAAAGACTCTCATCTACAATCAGAATTTTGCAATCATTGAGTAATACGCGAGCAATAGCAATTCTCTGTTTTTGTCCCCCTGATAAACCAATTCCTCTTTCCCCAATTACAGTATCATAACCATCAGGTAAACTAATAATAAAATCATGAATTTGAGCAAATTCTGCCGCTTCAATTACCTGGGATAGGGAAGCATCTGGTAATCCATAAGCAATATTTTCACGGATAGTTCCAGAAAATAAATTTGCATCTTGGGAAATAAAGCCAATATGAGAGCGTAAACTACTTAAACTTAAAGAGCGAACATCATAACCATCAATCTTAACTGTTCCCTGGGTTGGCTCATAAAAGCGTGGTATCAATTTAGCAATTGTACTTTTACCTGATCCAGTCATTCCTAAAATAGCTACAGTTTCCCCTGGTTCAATATCAAATGAAATATTATCGAGGGTATTTTCTTGAACTTCGGGATAGCGGAAATCAACATTTTCCAAGGAAATTCTCCCTTCACATTCGTTCAAAACAATTGCATCGGGGGATTCCTTAATTTCAATATCTGCATCTAGAACTTCATAAATCCTCTCAGCTGATGCTGCGGCTTGAGCTACTAATGAGGAAGCGAAACTAGTCTGGAGAAGTGGTTGGATAATAAATACTAAATATGAATTAAATGCAATCAATTCACCAATAGAAAATCTGTTATTAATTACCTCTAAACTTCCAATTCCTAAAATCACAACTGCAAGCAAATTACTGAGTAAAAAGATGACAGGGAATGTATTCCGCAGTGCATAAATAGTTTTCAGGCTGGTTGAGAAAAACCCTTGGTTGGCGACAGTATACCGGTTGACCTCCGTTTCTTCCCGTACAAAAGCTTTAATGGTACGCACACCAAATAAATTCTCTTGCAAAACTCCATTTAAATCATCCAGTTGCATCTGCATCTTACCGAACAAGGGAGCATTTGTTTGAAAGAATTTGCCCAGTAAAATCATGGAAATCGGTATAATTGACAATGCTATGAGGGCAAGTTTCCAATTCATTACCAGCAAAATGATGATGCTGGTTAATAGCACGATCACAGAACCAAAAATTTGCAGGAGAGTTGTACCAATGAAAACGCGAATTTGTTCAATATCGTTACTAACCCGGGTCAATAATTGGGATGCAGGGGTGCGCTCGTGGTAACTTAAGTTTAGATGCTGGGCTTGGGTAAAAAATGCATTTCTCAGATCATAAGCAATACCTTGAGATGTTGCCTCAGCCAAAAAACTTTGGCCAAAATTGAACAATCCCCGGATTACAGCCAGTAAAACCATTAATCCCCCACAAATCAAAATCACCTCTAGGTTCTTTTTGGCAATACCCGCATCAATTCCCCAGCGAATCAGTTGAGGGGTTAAAATATTAGCAGCCGTCAGCATTAACAAACTGGCGATCGCACCAAATACCATTCTGGGATATTTCCCCAACTTTGCTAAAACTTGATTAAGCGCTTTAATCGATACATCTGGTTGTTTTTTCATAAGTAATATGTCTAGTATTTGTTAAAAGAGCCAATTAGTCTTAGTTAGGCGTTACATAAGTGGGGGATGGGCATTGCTGAATTCAGGGATGAAAAGTTTTAAGTACCTGATTTTTCAATTTCATACTGCAAATCAGCAACACCTTTATTTAAATCATATTTGCATTACATAAATCAACATTATCCTGGGGGATTGGTGTTTCACTTATTGGTAAAAGTTGATTTTGCTGGACTTCATTTGCTGTTAATAGGGAAGTCAGCGCATTAATCACATAGTTACTTTCTTGGAGACTGTCATTAGCTTCTTCGCCAAAAAATTGTTGTAATCCTTGCAATTCCGAAATTAAAGAGTCTCGATCCCCCTGGACTACTAACTGTGCTAATCTGTTATTAGTATTTGCCAATCGAGCGATCGCATCCCGCCTTTCTGGGGTTGCTAGGATAATATCTGCAACCATTGGTGCAGATTGAGTAATTAAGCGGCTAATTATACCAATTTCTTGTCTGTAAATGGGGGTGGAAAAATCTAAAGTTCGGTTGATATCCACCTTTTCTTCTGATAGAAAAGCACCGGAACTGAGGGTGATAAAGTGGCGGATTGCTTGCACAATCACCATAATCTCATCGTGCTCCTCAGGTGTAGAAAAAATTAATTTTCCTCCTTCAGCTACCATCAAGTTTAAAAACCAGTGGAACTGCTCTTCCAATCGCCCTGGAGACACTACAATTTTTTGAGATAGGAAGGATGTCACCCCAGGACCAAACATCGGATGTAAGCCCATGACAGCTCCGCTATGGTGGGATAGCATGGCTTGCACCACAGAAGATTTTATACTGGCGATATCGGCTAAAGCTGTAGTTGGGGAGAGGTATTGAGAAACTTTACGAATTACTTCTAAGGTATATTCAATGGGAACACAAATCAAAACTAAATCGACTTGATTTAGTAAATATTCTGCTTGATCCCAATCTCCACTATCCAAAATGTTAACATGATGTCCGGCGGCAAATAATTGCTGTGAAAAAAAACGCCCCATTGCGCCTCTACCACCAATTACAGTTACTCGTCGTGGTTTAGAAGGTCTTAAGGATGATTTTTTATGAGCAAGAGCAGCAGTACAACCGACCAGGATATTTTGCCATACGAGGGTGGGAACTCCAGCCTGTTTTAGAGTTGTTTCGTAATCAGATAATGTTGTTTCTAAATCAGAGGTGGATGATTCGGCTAATGCTGTGATTCTTTTACCTAATAGTTGGATTATTTCTTGGTCAATTTGTCTTAGTTGGTGTTGCATTTTATCATTCCTAAAAGACAAAGTGTTTTTCTCAGGACTTAGTTATGTTTGAGTAATCAATTCAACTTTGGATTTTATGTTAATGGTTTAATAATTAAGGTATTTGTGACTTTTGATGCAAAATCATCAATCCAAAATTGCTTGAAATGGCACATGCATTGAATCTTATTACCCCATACCACATCTTACACCTTCTGAATAAGGGTAAGGTGGGCAATGCCCACCCTCAGATAAAATAGGATTTCCAGCCAGATTTTGAATTCTTCAGTAATCTTGTGGTATTAGGTGTGAATGTATTCTCCCCTAGCCAAGTTTCAGTCAGAAACTTTCTCTATCTCAGTCTTAACCTGTGAGATTAATAGGGGCTCCCCTAATGTTTTCGGAAAATCTACATTTGGGAAAATCGCAATTTCAGCAGTATCTGGAACTTTCTTTGGTGTCTTTACAGATCCATTAAATGCTCCTTCTGGATACTTAAAATAGCTTACAAATGTGTAGGGACTGTCAGTTCGCTCATAACTGTAAACTTGCAATAAGATGAAATCAGCAGGAGATGTAACATCATAAGTATCATCTCCATATTTTTCATCATGTTGATTTTTCAGTTTAGTTAATAAATCATCCTGCTTCATCCGAGGCAAGAAAACAATTATATTACTCTTCTGACCTGCAAAATTTCCTTTTTCACCGACATCCACTTTGAAATCAGTCACTCCTCCATAATAAGCAGTCAGGAATGGTGATTTAAACGGTGCGTTTTTATTCGGCTCGGTAGTATCATTATAAATAAAGTAACCATTAACTTCTTCCCCTGTAAATTTGAATTTGTATATCGCAGCTTCAGCCGGGGATGTGTTAATGGCTCCTTGGAATAAAAATACTGCCATCACAATTGCCAATACAACGGGTATTTTTTTCCAGAAATTCATCATAACCTCGCACAATTATCTAAAAAAGGGACAAATTCCCCCTTTTCAGGGGGATTAAGCAGTAATTAATTGGGAATCAGAACTTTTTCCTGTGCTTGAGAAATGCTTAGTGGGGGAGCAGGAGCAGGTCCGAGAGCCACATCACCCCAGCGCATAACGCTAGCACCAGCATTGGATGAGGAACCCATTGTATAAACAAGGACTAAATCGTTTTCTCGAATTTTACCGGATTCGGCGGCGTGATAAAGATTCGCAATGGGGAATGTTGGACCAATATTGGCATAGAAGGGATTCAGATTAATGGTACGCTCTGGGTCGATACCTAGGGCACGGGTACAAACCTTTGAATACCAAGCACTGGGGGTATTAAAAGCAAAAAAGTCAATTTGATCCAAGGAAACATCGGCAGCAGCAATAGCACCATGACAGCACAGACGAATGAACTTGACTGTGGTTTCATTAAACATTTTGCTGGCACCTTTTCCACCCCGGATGAACATTTTCACATTACCTTGTTCATCAGTGGTAAATTCGTTATAAAAAGCACCACAGGTCGCCGCAGTATTAGCAATTTTACTACCCAGGACTCCTTGATTCTCTTTCAGATGACCAACTACAAACGCTCCAGCGCCATCTCCTGATAAAAATGCCAGGGTATCATTTTCGTCAGTATAGCGAGAGTAGGTAGTTGAAACTACTACCAAAACATTGCGATACTCTCCTGTTTGTACCAAAGAACAGGCAGTTTGCAGAGAAACTAATGCGGAAGTACAGGTTGATTCTATATTCCATGCCGCATTTTGCAATCCTAATTTACCGGCAAGAAAGGCAGCATTTCCTGGTGTAACTTGCTCGGGGAAGAGGGAGGTAACCAGCATCAGGTCAATATCTTCAGGAGAAAGCTTTGCTGCCTCTAGTGCATCCATAGCTGCACGGTATTCTAAGGACAGGGAAGTTTCATCGGGAGCTACTACCCGTCTTTCTACGGTACCGCGAAACGGATCTGACATATAGGGAGCTAATTCTTGGGACCAGATGTCTGTGGCACCCTCCTCATCGGGTGCAAATAATCTTGCCAAGGTTTTCTTTTCAGCTACAGCCACCATCTCCGGATAGTTATCTCGATAATAATCGTTGGTGCGGATGATGCTGGGAAAATTGAGGGCGATTGCTCGAATACCAACTGGTTTTAAGTTCATGATTTTTCTCCTTTATGATTCAATTGCCCCTTGTTCGATGAGGCTGCGAATTCTGCCACCAATGGGAGCGGGTTGTTTCGGATCTAAGTTAATGTCTACAACAAAGGGAACTTTGGCTGCTAAGGCTTTTGTTAAAGCTGCTTCCAGTTCCGATTCTTGAGAGACACAGATGCCATCTGCACCCATTCCCTGGGCTATTTGGGCAAAATTTGTGCTGGGTATTTCCGTATCTACCCCTTTAAATCCCTGTAAATTCATACCTTGAGCGCACATATTGTAACGTCCGTCATTCAGTACAATCCAAACGGCAGGGATATTAAATCGAACAGCAGTACTCACTTCGCTATTCATCAACATTGCGCCATCTCCGACAATGGCAACAGCTTTGGTGTGACCTCCCCAAGATGCGCCCACAACTCCAGTCACCGCATGACCCATAGCTCCCATACCAGTACTAATACGGTAGCGTCCTGGTTGATTAAAGCACAGTCTATTGGTTGCCCAAGCAAAGGAATTTCCAGCTTCAGCCAGGATGACAGCATCGCTACCTTCCACAATCACTCGTTGGATTGTATCCATTAAGAAGTCCGGTCTGACTAAACCATCTGTATGGGCAGAAGTTTCTTGTCTTTCTGGATTAGGCAAAGATAAACTGCATGTCTGCCCAGGGCTGAGGGGAAAGTATTGGAGTAGGGATTTGAGGAAAATTTTAATCTCCGATTGAATCGAGAAAGTTGGTGCAGATGGGTAAGCAATTCCCGGTACTTCCGGATCAATATCTACATGGATGAAGCCACCAGCTGGTACCATTTCCGGATCCCAGAAAGAAGTAGGTTCACCTAAACGGGTTCCCAAAACTAGAATGCGGTGGGGTTTCTGCTCTCGCATATATGTGAGAACAGAAGTATGACCGCTAAATCCGGTTACACCAACAAATTGGGGATGATTTTCGGGGAAAATACCCTTAGCGCGAGGGGAGCATATTACTCCAGCCCCAGTAGATTCTGCTAATTGCTTAATTTCGGCAGCGGCTCCTCTGGCACCAAAACCAACCCAAATGGCAAAAGGTTCCTGGGAAAGTAACTGCACGCATTCAGCCATCACATCGACACTGGGAGCGAATTCCCCACGTACAAATCCTACCTGGGGTTGGGCGGTGCATGGTGTGGTTTGAATTGGGGTGGGGATACTTATATGGGCAACAAAACCTCCTGGTTGGGATAACCCCTGAGCAAGTCTGCGAGAAATTTCCGGAATTTCATCCCCAGTTTCGATGATTGTTGCGTAGTTAAATAGGGGTCCTGGGGTAAATAAACCAGAAATTGGCATAGTGTGAGAGCTGGTTTCTTGACAAGCCCAGCGTCCACGATTTCCTGTTGCTGTTGCCGCAGACAATAAAATTACCTTGGCACCTTCCCCCCTTGCAGCCAACAATCCGGTCAATGCGTTGGTGATCCCTGGCCCGGTGGTTGTAAATACTACCACTGGACGATCGCTAGCAAAGGAGGCTTCACAAGCTGCAAAGGCTGCTCCCGATTCGTGGCGGAAGTGGAGGACTTGAATATTGCTGCGGTTCAGGGCTGCCCAAAGAGGTCCGATTCCCCCTCCAGAAATACCAAATGCAGATTCTACCCCCATATCTTCTAACATCTTGACTACAGTTTCCCCAACTGTAGTTTGGTTAGTTAATTGATTCAATTTATCGCTTTCAGGTGGCGAGAAAATTGAAGATCCACCTGATGATGTATTATTAACTGTTTGGTAAGACTTGGTATTCATATGACTAAAAAGAATAAGAAATTATAGCTTGTGCTGGACGTTGGCGAACTTTTAGTTGTTGACAAATCTCGTTGATTCTGTTTATTTCTTCCTTCAAGACAGAGGTAAGTTTAATGTTATGGTTAAGGACAAGTACTTGATTCAAACTATCAGCAAATAGGAGATTACACAATAGCTGTTTGCTAATTTTATGTATCTGCATCTTTGCTAATGCGAATCTAGTTGTGTTTGTGTTTGTAGTTAATTCCATCATTTTTTATTACTGTGTCAAACGAGTCCAATAAATTTGCACAATTGTACAACCAAGGAATTAATTCCTGCATGGAAGTATGCTGCTTCAAGTGTAAGGCAACATTTATCTTGTCTGAGCTACTAAATTGTTATTATTAGTTACAGCAGCAAATTCTTCCTCGCGCAGAATTTTTTTCATGATTTTACCTGTGGGATTTTTTGGTAGTGAATTGACAAATTGAATATTGTGAGGAATTTTGTATGTCGCCATTCTTTGGGAACAGAATTCAGTTATTTCTGATTCCGTAGCTTGGCTACCAGTTTTACATACAATCTTGGCTTTAGAGATTTCGCCTTTTATTGGGTGGGGAACTCCATAAACAGCAACTTCAACTACATCATGATGTTGATAAATTACGTTTTCAACTTCTGTAGGATATATCTTAAATCCAGAGACATTAATCATGTCTTTTAAACGGTCAGCAATGTAGAAAAAGCCTTCTGAATCCATGCGACCAATATCACCGGTATGCAACCAACCATTTTTAAGGACTTTTTGAGTTGCTTGCAAATGGTTCCAATAACCAAGCATGACATTAGGTCCTTTGATAATTATTTCCCCCAACTCTCCTGGCGATACTTGCTCGCCGTGAGGATCGACAATTTGCATTTGCACATTTTCGATGGGGACTCCAATAGAACCAAACTTATATTTGAAGTTGTGGTTATAGCTAGCGCAGGGTGATGCTTCTGTTAAACCATAGCCTTCATGGATTACTTTTTTATACTTCTCTTGCCACATATAAGCAATTTCCACGGGCATGGGAGCAGCAGCACTAAAGTAATAACGCAAGCTTCTGAAGTCAAATTTAGAAGTGTCTTGATTCAGTAATCGGATAAAGATAGTTGGTACTCCAAAAAACATCGTTATCTGATATTTACTGATGCTTGACAAAACTAATTCCAAGTCGAATCGCCGTTGTAAAATGATAGTTGCACAAACATTGAGTCCAGCGTTGAAGATCGCATTTTGACCAAAGCAGTGAAACAGAGGTACATACAGTAGTAATTTATCATTTCTACTCATTCTGCAACAGCGATTGTGGGCAAAAATATTGGAAATGATGTTTCCGTGGGAAAGGGTTGCACCCTTGGGAAAGCCTGTAGTCCCAGAAGTATAGACAATGCTTGCAGGAGAATCCCATGGCAAATCCATCGCATTAGCCATCGGAGAAGCATTGCTAATCAAGGTAGCAAAATCTATATCCTGCTCGGCTGCACCTTCAGCAATTAAAATGTGTTGCAAATGGGGTACATCAGTTTCTACTAGCTGGGAACGCCTTGATGCTGTGGTCACAATTGCCTTAGCAGTACAATCATTGAGAATGTAACTAACTTCAGTCGATTTGAGCATCACATTCAGGGAAACTACGATCGCACCTATTTTCAGAATTCCCAAATATGCGATCGCAAACTCTGGTATATTGGGCAAAAATAACGCCACGCGATCGCCTTTCTCAATTCCTAACCCCTGTAGTGCGTTAGCTGTACGGTTAACTAATTGGTCAAGGTGTTTGTATGTATAAGATTTATCTTCGTAAATGATGGCCGTTTTATCCGGAAAGATACGATGACCACGCTCAATATGATGTGCAATATTCATGGTAATTCGTAATGCTCCTTTCAGAGGAACTGCGGTAACTTAATTCCTAATGCCTCTTGTGGAGGAGCTGCACTTTAAGCGAAGGGGTGCCCTGAGCTTTACGTAATTAAGAAAATAAGTTACTCCCAAAAATCAATTATCTAGTTTCTAGGCTTAACCTACTTTTTTATACTCGCCCTGCACCCTGCTCCTCACATTTAGCCTATGATTTAATCTCTTTCAAGCCAGATATAACTTGATTAATTGCAGTGACAATTTTCCCTCCATGAGTGATATCATCCGCAATTTTACTAATATGTAAATCTAAGGCTTGCTCGTTATCATTCCATATGTAGGGACGTTCCTTACTTGGCGGTTGTCCTACTACATCCCGGATGGCTACGTATAAATTTTCAGTTGCTGGTGATAAAGTTGCACGGGCATCATAATGTCCTTCAACTTTATGGGTACGTAAGTCAACCG
>JAAUYH010031989.1_pt1 | contig 11201 bp, 7 predicted proteins | sample 7278061 | NCBI WGS metagenome assembly JAAUYH01 (sample SAMN14350203, study PRJNA611818) | marine sediment metagenome | isolation source: surface marine sediment (0.6m) | place: French Polynesia: Moorea | collected 2018-08 | reverse complement strand
GTGATCGTCACGCTTGGGGGCGGTCTCCGGATCGCCTCCATAGCTGGGCAGCCCCAATTCGAACCGGATCGCGGCAGCGCGCAGGATGAAACCTGCAGCAAAGGCTGCGCTCCACACCCAACCATCTAGCAAGCCCAGTGCCTCGGCAAATTGCATTCCTGCCACGGTCAACGCGGCGGTGAGCGCGGCTGCGGTGACGTAGAGTTCGGGCTGCATGATGATCGACGGACGCCCGGCGACGACATCGCGGATTACCCCGCCTACGCAGCCGGTGATGATCCCCATCAAGGCGGCGGGCACGGGCGGAATGCCATATGCGATGGCCTTTGCGCTGCCGAGCACGGCATAGGCGGCGAGCCCGACCGCATCGGCATAGTCGAGCAGTTTTCCCTCCCACAGCCTGATCGGAATGAACCAAGCGACCAGCGCCGTCGCGAGGCAGATCACCGCTACCCATGGGTCGGTTATCCAGAACACCGGCGCATCGATCAGAAGATCGCGCACCGTGCCTCCCCCAACCCCGGTCACCAATGCGAAAAATGCCATGGTGACGAAGGTCTGCCGCTCCTTCGCAGCGACCAGCGCGCCGGACAGCGCGAAGACCGCAATGCCGGCTATGTCGAGCAGGTCGAGGATCGGAGTGAGGACGGTTTCGTTCACGCTAGCCTTGTTTGTTGGGGCGCTAAGGCTCGCGCCTTACGACGGCGAAACATCAATATCGTTCCCATCAGTGCTCCGATGAGCGAAAGCGCAGCAAACAGGATCAGGATCGGGTGACTGGTATCCTCCCGTTCAGAGATATCCATGATGTGCAGCCCCCACATGAAATCGAACCAGCGCCACCACGAAGTGCGCACCGCCTCGATCTCTCCGGTATCGCGGCCAATATAGATATGCGCGCCGTCCTCCAGCGCCACTTGCCAGACGGGCATAGGGCGACGGAAATCGAAGGGCACTTCGTCGGCCTCGAAGAAGGTCACGCTTTCAACCTTGTCGCCGCCCACGATCCGCTCAGCGGCAAGCGCACGGGCAGCAGAAGCATCAAGCGAAGGCAGGGCTTCTCCGCTTGCGACGTCTACCCGCGATGTAACGCCATCCAGCGTAGTGAGAATCGCGACCGCGCGCCCATCCTGCATCCGCACCCGCATCTCGCTTAGCTCTGCGTCTTCGGTCGCAAGGTCGCTTCCCTCGATCACAAGCGGGACCTGTTCAACCGGTTCGCGCAGATGGTTGCCGCGCACTTCCTCAATCGGCTTGATCACCATGAACAGGCCGGTTGCGGTCCACATCACGATTGGCACGCCAACCAGCCAGCCCAGCCAGATGTGCCATTTGGCGAGCGTTCTCATTGCCTTTGCCATCGTCTTATCCGTGGAGGATTTGTGCGATCTCTGCGGCTGCCTGGATGCAGTCGAGGTCGCTCATGCGCGGTCCCATCACCTGCATCCCGCAGGGCAGCTCAGCGCCTTCATACATGCCGCTGCCGATGGGAAGCACGGTTGAAGGCAGGTTGGGGAAGGTGGCGATCCCAGCCCATGCAAGACCGCTTGCGCCCGGAATGTCCTGTCCGTTCACACGGATCGTGCCGTCGAATACACGGCCTTCCTGATGCGGCACAGCCAGCACCGGGGCGGGCGGGGCGAGGACGAAGTCATAATGTTCGAAAAGCCGTGCCCATTCGAACTCCTTGACCGCCTGGGCATCGAGCAAATCGAACCAGTCGGTCGCGGTGGCCCGCGTGCCGTTCTTTGAAGGAGCCCCGCGCGCCATCGCTACATTGAGCATGCGCATGTAATCCGCCTGCTGCTGCTCAAGGTCAGGCACAAGGTGGCTGGCTCGGTCAATCGTGACGCCTGCCTCGATCAGCGCTTCGATCGCCAATTCGGTCGGCTCGGATACGCTCGCATCGACAGGGCTGCCGGGATACTCGGTTATTGCGAGCAAGCGGCAATCCTCCAGCTTCTTGCCGCTTTGGAGGAGCGGATATTGCGCGCCGATCTGGGTCATCATCGCCAGGTCAGCGGCATTGCGGGTCAATGGTCCGGCGATTGAAAGCGCGCCATCATGGGCTGCGACAAAACCTTCGCGCCGTGCCATTTGCGGGTGATCGTGACCTTGTTTGGAAACAAGCCCCCATGTCGTCTTGTGCCCCCACACGCCGCAGAAATGCGCGGGTACTCGCACGGAGCCGCCAATATCGGTGCCATATTCGCACGGCACCATGCCCGATGCGACCGCCGCCGCACTGCCGCCCGAAGAGCCGCCGGGTGACCGCTCGGAATTGTGCGGATTGGTGGTGCGGCCATAGACCGGGTTGACGCTCTGCCAGTCGGTGAGGTCGACGGGCACATTCGTCTTGCCAAGGATCACCGCGCCAGCAGCTTTCAGGCGTCGAACGAGATCGCTGTCACGCGGGGCGATGTAATCGGTGAGGCGCTCATGGCCCCAGCACGATTGCAGGCCTTCAACGTCGAAGCTTTCCTTGACTGTCATCGGTACGCCGAACAGCGGCTGGTCGCCGCTTGGCCCGCTCTCGTCCATGGCTTTGGCAGTGGCCGCAGCGCGCTCGAAATCGGGCACGGCCAGGGCGTCGATTTCCGCGTCGTAGTGCTCGATCCGCGTGATCGCCGCATCCACCGCTTCGACCACACTCATCTCGCCCGCGCGGATTGCCGCCGCTGTCTCCAGCGCGCCGGGTTTGTCGGTCAATTGCGGATAGGCCATGCTTTGGGTTTCCTCCTGCCGCACTCGTAGGACAGGCAAGAATGGCGGGCAATATCGGCCCGCATCCGGCCTGTTGATCTTACTCCTTGGCTCCCGGGATTTCGTTTCCGCCCTGGAACAAGGTTAGCGATGTGACTTCGCCGTCATCGCCTCGATTGAAGCGGATTTGCGCATCGACGACTTTGAGGAAGAACATGTCTTCGCTTTCGGCAAAAAGCTGGTTCGCACTCTGGCCAGTCGCCTGGCCCATCAGCTTTCCGTCCTCGGTAAAGATCGTGATCTTGAAAGTGGGCGCGAGCGCGTAGACGCCTTCATACTGGGCCAGCATGTCAGGCGCGAGCTCGATTTCCTGACGCTCGTTCGCAAGCACCACTTCGCCGCCCTGAACCATGGTGATGAGGTCCTGGCCAAGTTCATTGGCCGCGCCGCCATTGAGGTTTGCAAGCACCGCGACGGTCGTCTTGGTCTCAAGGTCATAGCCAAGCCAGGAATTGAACCCTTCGATCCCGCCGCCATGCCACACGATCGGCCCTTCCGCCCCGTCGGTAATGATGACGCCGTGCGCGTACTTTGCCTCTCCGATGGATTCGTGCGGGGTGGGGGTGAGGAATTCTGCAAGGCTCGCCTCGGAAATGATCTCACCGCCATAAAGAGCGCTCTGCCACAGATGCAGGTCGCCTACGGTCGAGACCAGCGCGCCTGCGCCTGTCGGGATGTCCATTTGCACGAAGTCTGCATTGATCGGCCCACTTCCCGATGGCGAGTAGCCATCCGCGCGCTTGGGCATGATCAGCGAGCTGTCATCGAGCTGCGTTGCGTCCATGCCGAGCGGGGTGAAGAAGTTTTCCTCGTAGAAGGTGGCAAGGTCCTGCCCGCTGACTTTCTCGAGGATGGTCGAGAGGAGGACATAGCCCGAATTTGAATACTTGAACCGGCTCCCCGCTTCGAACTCGAGCGGCAGATCGCGGAACATCGCGGTTAGCTCCTCGCGCGTCGTGGGGAGATATTTCTGCTGTGAAAAATCGTCGAGTGCGGTGACATTGGGGATACCTGACGTGTGGCGCAGGAGGTTGCGCACGGTGATGGCCCCCCATGCCTCGGGCGTATCCTCGAGATAGGTCGAAATCGGCGCATCGAGATCAAGTGCGCCGCGTTCCTGCAACAGCATGATACCAACCGCGGTGAATTGCTTGGTGACAGAGCCGATGCGGAACCGCGTGTCGGGCGTGTTGGCGATATCCCATTCCAGATCCGCCGAACCCCATGCCCGCTCGAGCACCGCTCCATCGCCATTTGCGACAAGCACGGCGCCCATGAACTCGCCGGATCCGGCCTTTTCCTCGACGACTTCAACCATGCGGTCTGTGTCCTGGGCGGCAAGGCTGGTCGAGGAAAGCAGGAGCGCGAGCGTCGCAAACGCTCCGGCAAAGCGGCGAGGGGTAGTGATCATGGTGTTCTCCCGTCCAACTGAGTTAGGGGAGTAATACACCAAGGCTCAGCCCGTTCAAGGGTCGAGTTCTAATTGCGTGAGCGCACAGACATGCTCCAGTCCCCGCGCGGGCGGGGACGTCAATGAGACCGCTGAAATGCCCCCGTCCATGCGGGAGCATTTACTCAGCCCATCACATATGGATCGGCTTACCCTGAACTGCCATAGCCGCTTCCTTGAAGGCTTCGGCGTGGGTCGGGTGGGCGTGGCAGGTGTAGGCGATGTCTTCGCTGGTTGCCCCGAACTCGAGCGCTTGGGCTGACTGCGCAATCATGGTGCCCGCGATGCTTGCGACCATCCACACGCCCAGAACGCGGTCGGTTTCCGCGTCGGCGATGACCTTCACAAAGCCATCGGTGTCACGGTTCGCCTTGGCGCGGCTGTTTGCCATCATCGGGAACTTGCCGACCTTGACCTTGGACTTGTCGCCGCCCGCTTTCTCGATCGCCTCCTCCTGCGTCAGGCCCACGCCTGCGAATTCGGGCATAGTGTAGACGACATTGGGGATCACATCGTGGTTCACGATGCCGGTCTGGCCCGCGATGTTCTCCGCCACCGCAAGGCCTTCATCCTCGGCCTTGTGCGCCAGCATCGGGCCGGGGACGACATCGCCGATAGCCCAGATGCCGTCGACCTTGGTGCGGAAGTCGTGGTCGATCTCGATCTGGCCGCGATTGTTGACCTGCAGGCCTGCCTTGTCGAGCGCGAGGCCGTCCGTGTTGGGGCGACGGCCGATCGCGACGAGAACGTGGCTCGCTTCGAGCGTCTGCTCGTCACCCCCTGCCGATTTCTCAATCGAGAGCGTGACTTTCTTGCCCTTCAGGTTCGCGCCGGTGACCTTGTGGCCGAGCATCAGCTCCATGCCCTGCTTCTTGAACAGCTTGCCCGCCTCCTTGCGCACTTCGCCGTCCATGCCGGGGAGCAGCTGGTCGAGGAATTCAACCACGGTGACTTTCGCGCCGAGACGCCGCCAGACGCTACCGAGTTCCAGCCCGATAACGCCGCCGCCGATGACAACGAGATGTTCAGGCACTTCCTCGAGCTCGAGCGCGCCGGTCGAATCCACAATGCGCTTCTTGTCGTTGTCGACCTCGACGCCGGGGAGGGGGGTCACGCTTGAGCCGGTTGCGATGACGATGTCCTTCGCGGTGACAGTCTCGTCGCCGATCTTGACCGTGTGTGCGTCCTCGAACGCGGCGTGGCCCTTCTTCCAGTCGACCTTGTTCTTTTTGAAAAGAAATTCGATGCCCTTGGTGAGATCGCCGACCGCGCTTTCCTTCTCGCCCATCATCTTGGACAGGTCGAACGTTGCCTTGGCATCGATGCCCCATGTGGCGAAATGTCCACCTTCGGCTTCCTCGAACAATTCGGAGGCGTGGAGCAGCGCCTTGGACGGAATGCACCCGACATTGAGGCAGGTCCCGCCCAGTGTCTCGCGGCTTTCCGCGCAAGCGGTCTTCAGACCCAGCTGCGCAGCACGGATCGCGGCCACATAGCCACCCGGGCCAGCACCGATAACAAGGACATCGTAGTCGTATTCAGCCATGAAACGTCTCGTCTTCTTTAATATCTATCGCCCGGAGAGTGATTGATAAAAGTCCACCCATTTTTCCGGTTCGGCGTATGTTTCCCGATATCTGGCTTGATCTTCATTATTCAAGCTATCGTACCACTCACGAAATTCGACCATGTAGCTTTCACCAGCACCCATACGCCAACCCATTGAGTATCTTTCGTAATCCGGGAAAACTCGCCAAGGCGGTAGTGGATCGCCTTGCTCGTCAAATACCAAATAGGTTTCTGGCAGCGAGGCAGCTGCCTCAGCTATCATCGCTCTGATCTCTTCGGGTGTCTGTGCCACGGTGATTTCCTGACCAGATGAGAACGCAAGAGCGGCGGTTGAGATGAGCGTTAGATACATCACAAATCAATCAGCATCCGGGTCGGGTCTTCGATTGCTTCCTTGATGATCTTGAGCGCAGTCACGGCCTCGCGACCGTCGATCAGGCGGTGGTCATAGGATAGCGCGATATACATCATCGGGCGGATCACCACTTCGCCGTTCACGGCGACCGGGCGGTCCTCGATGCGGTGAAGGCCCAGCACGGCGCTTTGCGGTGGGTTGATGATCGGGGTCGACATCAGAGAACCGAACACGCCGCCGTTTGAGATGGTGAAGGTGCCGCCGGTCATGTCGGCCATGGTCAGCGTGCCTTCCTTGGCGCGCGCACCGAAATCGGCGATGTCTTTCTCGATCTGCGCAAAGCCCTTCTTGTCGGCATCGCGGATGACCGGGACGACAAGGCCATTGGGCGCAGAAACTGCGACGGAAATGTCGACATAGTCGTGGTACACGATCTCTTCGCCTTCGATGTATGCGTTGACCGCAGGCACGTCTTTCAGCGCCAAGCAGGCAGCCTTGGCGAAGAAGCCCATGAAGCCCAGGCGGATGTCGTGCTTCGTGGCAAACAGGTCCTTGTACTTGGTGCGGGCTTCGATGACTGCGCTCATGTCGACATCGTTGAAGGTCGTGAGCAGCGCCGCTTCTTCCTGTGCGCCCTTGAGACGCTTGGCGATGGTCTGGCGCATGCGGGTCATCTTGACACGCTCTTCGTTGCGGCCCGCTCCGGTGGCAGCGGGTGAAGCAGCGGGTGCGGGCGTTGGAGCGGGGGCAGGGGCCGGGTCGCCCTTCTTCTTGGCCGCTTCGAGAACGTCTTCCTTGGTGATCCGGCCGCCTTTGCCTGTGCCCTTGATGGTCGAGGGATCGACCCCGTGTTCAAGGACGGCGCGGCGCACGGCGGGTGAGAGTGTTTCAGAAGCGGAAGGCGCATCTTCCTTTGCTGCGGCGGGAGCGGGGGTAGGGGCCGGAGCGGTGGTCTCTGCCTTCGCAGCCGGAGCGCTTTCGCCTTCCTCGATCACCGCGATAACCGCGCCGACTTCAACCGTGTCGCCCACTTCTGCACGGTGCTCGCTCATCACGCCAGCAACGGGCGAGGGCACATCGACCGCGACCTTGTCGGTTTCGAGGCTCGCAATCGGTTCATCCGCCGCGACCGCTTCGCCCGGCTGCTTAAGCCATTCGCCGATTGTGCCTTCGGTGACCGATTCCCCGAGTGCCGGGACTGTGATTTCAGTGGCCATTTTCGTGTTCCTTGGAAGCCTGCTCTGAAGTGATTATTTGGTAAAGCCGAGCGCGTCTGCGACCAATTTGGCCTGTTGCTCGGCATGTCGTTTCGCAAGTCCGGTCGCCGGAGACGCCGCTGCATCGCGGCCCGCATAGACCGGACGCATGCCGGTGTGCCCGGCGGCGGTCAGCGCATCCTCGATCTGGTTCTGTACAAAGAACCATGCGCCGTTGTTCTTGGGTTCTTCCTGACACCACACGACGCTTTCGAGATTGGTCATGCGCTTCAAACGCACGGCCAGCGGATCGCCCGGGAAGGGATAAAGCTGCTCGATCCGCACGATCGAGACATCTTTCAGACCTTCCTCATCGCGCTTCTCAATCAGGTCATAGGCGACCTTTCCGCTGCAAAGAATAAGACGCTTGATCTTCTTGTCATCAGCGGTGTCCGGCTCCATCGAGGGATCCGACTTGATCCGCATGAAGTGATGCTTGCCTTGGAATTCCTCGCGCGGGCTCTTCGCCATCGGGTGACGCAAGAGCGACTTTGGCGTCATGATCACGAGCGGCTTCCGGAAATTACGCAACATCTGGCGACGCAGCACGTGGAAGTAATTCGCCGGGGTGGTGATGTTGCAAACCTGAATATTGTCGTTCGCACACAGTTGCAGGAAGCGTTCGAGGCGCGCGGAGGAGTGCTCGGGACCCTGACCCTCATAGCCATGCGGCAACAGCATCACGAGGCCGTTGGCGCGCAGCCACTTGGCTTCGCCCGCCGCGATATACTGATCGATCATGATCTGCGCGCCATTGGCGAAGTCACCAAATTGCGCTTCCCACAGGACCAGCGACTTCGGATCGGCCATCGCAAAGCCGTATTCAAAGCCAAGCACACCGTATTCGGAAAGCGTGCTGTCATAGACCTCGAACTTGCCGTGCGGCAGAGTGGTCAGCGGAATGTATTTGTCTTCGGTCTTCTGATCGATCCAGACAGCATGACGCTGAGAGAAGGTGCCGCGGCCTGAATCCTGCCCAGATAGGCGCACGCCATAGCCTTCCATGACTAAGCTGCCGAAAGCGAGCGCTTCGGCGGTCGCCCAGTCAAAACCTTCGCCGGTTTCGAACATCTGCGCCTTGGCCTTGAGCACGCGACCCAGTGTCTTGTGGATGTTCACGCTGTCCGGAACTTCGGTGAGCACGCGGCCGAGCGAGTCGAACATTTTGGGCTCGATCGCGGTTTCGACATTGCGCCGTGCGGTTTCGTCATCGACCGGCTTGTTGAGACCCGCCCAGCGTCCTCCGAACCAGTCGGCTTCGTTGGCCGAATAGCTCTTGGCGGCTTCGAATTCCTCTTCGAGATGAGCCGAGAATTCTGCGGCAACTTCCTCGCGATGACCTTCGCTGATCACGCCTTCGGCAATCAGGCGTTCTTCGTAGACGCGGCTGACCTTGGGGTGTTTGCCGATGACTTCATACATCAGCGGCTGCGTGAACTTGGGTTCGTCACCTTCATTGTGGCCAAAACGGCGATAGCACCACATGTCGATCACGACGTCGCGGTGGAATTTCTGGCGGTATTCAACCGCGAGCTTGCACGCGAAGGTCACCGCTTCTGGATCGTCGCCATTCACGTGGAGGATCGGGGCCATGACGCCCTTGGCCACGTCGCTGGGGTAGGGCGAATTGCGGGCGAACCGGGGCGAGGTGGTGAAGCCGATCTGGTTGTTGATGATGAAGTGCAGGCAGCCGCCGGTGTCATAGCCGTTGACGCCTGAAAGGCTCAGGCTCTCCCAGACCACGCCTTGCCCTGCAAAGGCGGCATCGCCGTGGATCAGGACAGGCAGAACCTGCTTCTTATTGTCGAGATCGTCCCGGATCGCCTGCTGTGCGCGGGTCTTGCCGAGCACGACCGGGTTTACCGTTTCAAGGTGCGAGGGGTTGGGGACCAGGCTCATGTGAACGCTGATCCCGTCAAATTCGCGGTCGGTGCTGGTGCCGAGGTGGTATTTCACATCGCCCGATCCACCGACATCTTCGGGATTTGCAGTGCCGCCCGAAAATTCGTGGAAGATCACCTTGTAAGGCTTAGCCATGACGTTCGCGAGGACGTTCAAGCGCCCGCGGTGGGCCATGCCGTAAATGATCTCGCGCACACCGTCGGAGCCGCCGTGCTTGATCACCGCTTCCAGCGCCGGGATCATTGACTCGCCGCCATCAAGGCCAAAGCGCTTGGTGCCGACATATTTCTTGCCGAGAAATTCCTCGTAGCCTTCGCCGCGGAGCACGGCGGCGAGGATCGCCTTCTTCCCCTCGGGCGTGAACTGGATCGTATCGCCGGGGCTTTCGAACTTGTCCTGCAGGAAGCGGCGTTCCTCGGTGTCGGCGATATGCATGTATTCAAGGCCGACCTTGCCGCAATAGACCTCGCGCAGGCGCTCATACAATGCGCCCACAGTGGTCCATTCCATGCCGAGCACACCGCCGACATAGACTTCCTCTTTTTCCTTGCCCGCAAGGCCATGGAATTCGAGTGTCAGGTCTGCCGGGTCGCCCTGCTTGGTCGAAAGGCCCAGCGGATCGAGATCGGCCGCGAGGTGTCCACGCACACGGTAGAGACGAACGAGCGTCATCGCCGCGATCGAGAGGCTTGCCGCGTTCTCGACCGACTTGGGGTCAGCCGCCTTGCCAGTGGCCTTCGCGGCTTTCTCAACCGCGTCCTTGATCGCAGGGCGCATCTGCGTCGGGTCCATCGCGCTGGCGAGGTCTTCACCAGCACCGCTTACCTGATCAAGCCACTTGGGATTGCCCCACGACGGTCCGGGCTGCGGGCCTTCCTGGTCAGTCATTTGCGGCATGAAGTTTTCCGGTTCTTTACCCATTGGGTCTCTCCGTAGGGGAGGAGGTTGGACGTGGAGTTACGCCATTTCTTTGAGCATCGCGTCGAGCGTGGTGCCCAGTTCGGATGGAGAGGGCGACACGCGGATGCCTGCAGCTTCCATTGCCGCGATCTTGTCTTCGGCGCCGCCTTTGCCACCCGAGACAATTGCGCCGGCATGGCCCATGCGGCGGCCCGGAGGCGCGGTGCGACCTGCGATGAAGCCTACGGTCGGCTTCTTGCGGCCCTTGGCGGCTTCCTGCTTGATGAATTCAGCCGCCTCTTCCTCTGCCGAGCCGCCGATTTCACCGATCATGATGATGCTTTCGGTTTCCGGATCGTCGAGGAACAGGTCGAGCACGTCGATGAAGTTCGTGCCGTTGACCGGGTCGCCGCCAATACCGACCGCGGTGGTCTGGCCAAGGCCGACCTGCGTGGTCTGGTGCACGGCTTCGTAGGTGAGCGTGCCCGAGCGGCTGACAACGCCGACGCTGCCCTTCTTGAAGATGGAGCCCGGCATAATGCCGATCTTGCACTCGTCCGGGGTCAGAACGCCGGGGCAGTTCGGACCGATCAGGCGCGACTTTGATCCACGCAGAGCGGCTTTCGCACGCACCATGTCGAGCACCGGAATACCTTCGGTAATGCAGATGATCAGTTCCATCTCGGCATCGATAGCCTCGCAAATCGCATCAGCGGCGAAGGGTGGGGGTACGTAAATGCACGAAGCGGTCGCGCCAGTTGCTTCCTTCGCATCGCGGACAGTGTTGAACTGGGGCAGACCGATGTGGTCGGTGCCGCCTTTGCCCGGCGTCACACCTGCAACCATCTGCGTCCCGTAATCGAGCGCCTGCTGCGTGTGGAACGTACCGGTGTCACCGGTCATGCCTTGGGTGATGACCTTGGTGTCTTTGTTTACGAGGATGGACATTTACGTACTCCGTTTGGGTATTTCGTATTCAGCTGCCACCAAGCCAGACGCCGCGGTC
>JAAUYH010014813.1_pt1 | contig 11202 bp, 6 predicted proteins | sample 7278061 | NCBI WGS metagenome assembly JAAUYH01 (sample SAMN14350203, study PRJNA611818) | marine sediment metagenome | isolation source: surface marine sediment (0.6m) | place: French Polynesia: Moorea | collected 2018-08 | reverse complement strand
GGTCTTTGAAGAGGCGCCTTTATTCTTCTGCTAAGGAGTCGAAACTGCCGGCAGTTCTGACTCAACGCCATCATACACTGCTCCAAGATGACAACGCTGTCAAGCTGTACGTGAGAGATTTTCCTTTCGGATCAGTATGCTGCGTTGCATCAAGAGCGACGTGAGGCCGTCCCGCGGACGCCCGGCCAAGCGGTTGGCGGAGGCCGTCATGGGAGGACGCGCCGGTGGATTTCCGCGCGAAACGCCTTCAGCCAGTCCGCCGCTACCGCCGCATTGGCGGGTCCCAGCCGCAGCAGCGCCTTTTGTCCGGCCGACAGCGCCTCCAGATCCGGGTCCTTGAACTCGTAGAGCACGTGCGGGCGAACCAGGGCAATCGGAGCATCCGCGCCTGGCGTGTCGAGCAGGTGCTCGAGCACCTCGCCGAGGCGACCGTGGAACTGCCGCCCGGGGTAGCCGAGTTCTTCGTACGCCTCCTGAAGCAGGGGGTAGTAGCGCACATACAGGTCGGCCACGGCTGCCGGATCGGTGTCGGCGGCGAGCTGCACGAGCGCGTCGTACCGCGCGCCGTTGGAGGGATCGATCACGAGCTCGTCCGGATCGCCCGTCGCCAGGAACGGACCCGGCGCGGCCCGCACCGCGCGCACCTTCATGGAAACCCGGCCCCGCGGCAGGTTGTCGACAGTCGCGACGACATTGCGAATCAGCTCGTCGGTCACCAGCACCGTCGCCATCAGCGAGCGCGACAGCCTTTCGGCCAGCGCGCTCTCGACGGCATCGTCGCTGGCGTCGAGCGGAGGCAGCACCGGCGGGGCCTCGGAAACGGCCGGTGCCGGTTCGGCGACGAACCGGGGTGGCGGCTCGGGTTCGCGCACGGGCTCGGGGATCACATCGCGGGTGGCCGGCGCCTCGACAACCAGCGGCGGCGGGCCGATGGTGCCGGATCGCCTCGGTTCGAAGTAGAAATTCCAGGCCAGCAACGCCGCCACCGACGCGATCGCCAGCAGCGTCATCACAACCCGGATCAGGTTGTCTGCAACAGTCGATGCCATGCTGCTTCGACAGCGCCGCGCGCCGATTTGATCCGCTGGCGCGAATCCGATGCGATCAGACCTCCAGCGTCGGCAACCTCCGCCGGCGCCCGGAGACCCGGCACGGAAGGCTTAGATCCGCTTTTCGGGGCCGAAACGCGGATCTAAGGGCCCAAAAACGCAACCTAAGGGGCTCAACGCCTGTTTCTGTAGCGTTTTCGCTGGTCCGACCCCTCAGTGTTCGCGGGCGGTGGGGTTGGTGTTGACGATGTCGAAGCCGGCGATGGCGGGCTTGAGGTCGGCCTTGCCCTGGCGCATCGGATAGGTGTCGTTGGTCATCCAGCGCTCGAGCAGGTTGGTGCGCCACGGGCTGCCCACGACGTCGCTGCTGCCGCCCGGGAGGCTGGTACGGCCGACGATCGAACCGGGCGAGACGCCCGGCTGGCCGACATAGCGGCGAACGGGGCCGCTGCCGAACATGAAGTCGTCGCTGTCGTCGGCCCGCGCCGAGTGACTGGACGCGTCCACGGCGCCGAAACCACCGTCGACGGCAAAGCCCGGCAGGTCCGCAAACGACGGGACAAGCGGACCGCTCGGGTCCGGCACGCTGTAGGGCGCGCCCAAGGGGTGGTCGAACACGATGCGATGCAGACGTCCCCAGCGATAGTCGGCCTGGTCGGTGGAACCGCCGAAGGCCTCGTCGAAGGAGGTGCCGGCCAGCAGGTCCAGGGCGTCCACCAGGCTCTCCAGCGCCTTCGTCGCCAGCTTCGTTTGCGCATCGCTGACACCGGCTACGGCGAAGAAGTCGATGCCGGATGCACCGACGCCGCCGTCCGTCGCGACGTTGTCCACGAGGTTGCGCAGCGCCGACATCGACTGCGAGCTGCCCGGCGTGGGCAGGCCGTAGGTGCCCAGCGCCGCGTCGATGGTGTTGCGAACGAACTGGCCCCGCCACACGGAGTAGATCGTCGCATTGATGCTGGCAGTGATCTCGTCGGCCGTCGGCGGCAGACGAACACCGCCCGGGTCGGCGGCGTCGTAGCCCTCAAGAACGCCCGTCGGCGCCGAGTAATCCCAGCCCTGCAGGCGCGCCACCGCTTCGGCGACGCGCGCGTCACCAGCCAGGGCCGCGAGCGCCGGATCGGCGGCGGGCGCCGTGCCCAGTTCGTAGGCGTCGAGGATCACCGGGGTGAAAAATTCGGCGTCCAGCAGGCGCACGTTCGCCTGGATATCGGCCATGTCGTCCATGGTCACCGGTCCGGCATCCACAGCATCGGTGAGCGCCTGCGTGATGCGCCCGGCGCGGGTGCCGATGGCATAGCCCGGGTTCAGGTAGTAGATGCCGCCGCCGGGACGCAGCTCGTTGAGCGGATCGTTGTCCAGCGTATTTCCCGCCGGGTCGTTGTTCGCATTGACGAACCAGCCCGTCGGCGGATTCACGACGGCGGGCATCTCGGCGATGGGCAGCACGGCGTTGGGCGTGGCCTGGTTGGGCTGCGGATTCTCCAGCGGCATCCACTCGTTGCCGCCGGTGCCGTTGCGAATGAAGAACGGCGGCAGGCCGTCGACGGCGCCGGCCTGAAGGTCTTCACGCAGCGGAATCTCGGCGCTCGTGAAGTACGCCAGGTTGCCCTCGATGTCGGCATAGGCCCAGTTCTGCGAACCGAAGTCGAAATACGTCAGCGCTTCGGTGAAATCGTCGATGTCCCGCGCGTAATTCCAAAGCCGGAACGTATCGACCTCGCGGGTGGCGCTCAGGCCCGTGTACTGGATGGACAGCGCCGTCGACTCGATGAAATCGAAGGCGACGATGGGCCCGTTGTTCCGCGCGGGAATCGTCAGCAGGAACGGCGGCACGTCCAGCCCGCCCACGGGCTCGGTGTTGTCCTGGATGTCGTCGCCGATCACGTTGGCCAGGAATGTAACCGGGATGAGATCGATCGGGTAACTGACGCCGTCGACGACGATGCCGAGTCCGAAATCCGAGCTGGAATCGGGCACGAGTTCCTCCTGGAAGACGTCGGTCACGTCCAGGGGATTGGTGGTGGCGCCCCAGGTAATGCGCTCGTTCTGACCGAGCACCACGTAGGGCACGCCGGCGAAGCTGCTGCCCATCACGTTGAGGCCGATGGCCGGCGCGAAGAGGTGATTCTGGTAGAACGTCGCCGGCTGGTTCAGCGACAGGTGTGGATCGTTGGCGATGATCGGCCGACCGCTTTCCGTCAGTGAACCGGCCACGCCCCACTCGTTGCTGCCGATGATGCCTTCGCGCTTGTTGACGGGATCGGCGATGAAGGGCACGTCGCTGATACGCCGCAGGTACTCCTTCGCCATGCGCAGGGTTTCGGGTTGCAGGTATCCCGTGTCGAAGTTGCGCCAGTGCGCGCGGTGCGCCCTGGCCTTGCCGACGAGCGCGCGGCCGGCCACGTTGGTGGCATCCGGTACCGTCGAGGCGGGATCGAAGGGCTGGCTGCGGAACATGTCCTCGAAGAACAGCGCGTCGCCGTCGAAGCCATTGGCAGCCCCTGCTTCCTGGTAATCCACCAGCGTGTTGGTGAATCCGACGTCGACGTCGAAGGAGAGGTTGAACGCGAGCGCCTTGGCCAGCGTGAGACTGTCCAGCGGCTCCCAGGGGGCAACGGTCGTAATCTCGAGATCCGTGTACTCCGCGGGTAACGGGTTCGTGGCCAGCCAGCCGTTGACGCCGTCGGCGTACCACTCGAGAGCAGCGAGCGATTCGGGCGAAATCGCCGTCAGGCTGCGCTCGGCGGCGCGCCGCAGGCCGATCGACCGCGCCTCCACGTCACCGCCGATAGCACCCGGTCCCAGTAGCTCGGCGGCGGTGCCGCTGGCCTGGCGGCGCAGCGTGTCCATCTGGAAGAAGCGATCGCGGGCGTGCGCCCAGCCCTGCGCATACATGAGGTCTTGCTCGCTGCGAGCGGTGATGTGAATGACACCGTCGATATCGCGATAGACGATGGCCTTGCCCGTGAATCCCGGGACCGGCAGATCCTGCGCGTGACCGAGCACGGGCAGCGTGAGACAAAAAACCAGGAAAGCGCACACTCGTTGAAACATGGACCGAATCCCCCTCCGATCTTCTTTGTCGCGGTCGGCGCAGGACGCGCCGGCGTTGCGTTATGTCAGTGTAGCACCGGCATCGGGCGTCGCTTCCGCGTTATGTCAACTGCTGAAACGCCTGTCTTGCCTCCAGGTCGAAACACGTCTCAGTCAGGATTCCGGCGCCCGGGTCAGCGCCCGGATGCCGGGTCGACAGAGCCCGTTGACGTGGCTTTCCATGCACCTGTCTGCCTGATGCCCCGGCGGCGGCGTTGCCCACGCGCGACATGTTGTACGGGCGCTACGGCGGGGCGGGTTCCCTGTACGACTCTTGAAAAACTGCCCGGCAGGCCCTAAATCGCTACTTTGCAGCCGCGAATCGTGGAGTCCCCGCACATGCTCAAACGCATCGGTTTGTTCATCGCCACCAACCTGGCCGTCGTGCTGGTGTTGAGCGTCGTCCTGCGCCTGCTCGGCGTCGACCGAATCCTCGACGAGTCGGGAACCGGCATCAACTACGAGGCCCTGCTCATCCTGTCCGTGGTGATCGGTTTCGGCGGCTCTTTCATCTCCCTGGCCATGTCCAAGTGGATGGCCAAGCGTTCGACCGGCGCCCGGGTCATCACCAACCCGAGCAACGAGGTCGAGCAGTGGCTGGTGCACACGGTGAGCCGCCAGGCCCGCCAGGTGGGCATCGAGACGCCCGAAGTGGCCATCTACAACTCCCAGGACATGAACGCCTTCGCCACCGGCGCGCGGCGCAACAGCGCGCTGGTCGCGGTGAGCACCGGGCTGCTGCAGGGCATGCAGCGCGACGAGGTGGAAGCGGTGCTTGCGCACGAGGTGTCGCACGTGGCCAACGGCGACATGATCACGCTGGCGCTGACACAGGGCGTGGTCAACACCTTCGTCATCTTCCTGTCGCGCATCATCGGCCACATCATCGACCGCGTGGTCCTCAAGAACGATCGCGGTTACGGCATCGGCTATTTCGTGTCGGTGATCGCGGCGCAGCTCGTCCTCGGCGTGCTCGCGAGCATCATCGTCATGTGGGTGTCGCGCCACCGCGAGTTTCGCGCCGACGCCGGCGCCGCCCGCATCAACGGCACGCAGTCGATGATCAACGCGCTGGCCCGCCTCGGTCAGGGTCGTCCGGCGCAGCAGCTGCCCGAATCGCTGGAAGCCTTCGGCATCTCCGGGCGCCGGGCCGGCGGCTTCAAGCGCCTGTTCATGAGCCACCCGCCCATCGAGGAGCGGATCGCGGCGCTCAAGTCGCTGTAATCCAACCGTGACCTGTCAAAGCGCGCGAACGGCACCCGCAGGTCGCTCTGCAGGCGCCGTCGCTGCGCTGCTGGCTGCCTGCCTGTTGGCCGCCTGCGGTGACACGCCGACGGAATCCAGCCCGGCGGTGCCCGAAGCCGACACGCTGATCACCAACGCCACGATCTGGACGGGTGTGCCCGACGCAGCCGACGCGAGTGTGCTGGCCGTGCGTGACGGCAGCATCGTGTATGTCGGTGACAACGCCGCTGCCGTATCGGCAACCGAGACCATCGATCTTGACGGCCGATTCCTGATGCCGGGATTCATCGACAACCACGTGCACTTCCTGGAAGGCGGCTTCGCCCTGGCCAGCGTCGACCTGCGCGACGCCGCGACACCTGACGAGTTCGCCCGTCGCATCGTCGACTACGCCGTCACGCTGTCCCCCGGCCGGTGGGTGCTGAACGGCAACTGGGATCACGAGCGCTGGGGCGGCGAGTTGCCGCATCGGGACTGGATCGACGAGGGCACCGGCGACACGCCGGTATTCGTCATTCGCCTCGACGGGCATATGGGCCTGGCCAACTCGGCGGCGCTCGCGCTTGCAGGCATCGATGCGTCGACGCCGACGCCCGAAGGTGGCGAGATCGTCCGCGACGCCGACGGCGAGCCCACCGGGGTGCTCAAGGACACCGCCATGAACGCCGTGTTCGCGGCGATTCCGGCGCCGTCGGAGGACGAGGTGCTAGCCGCCTTCGAACTGGCCCAGGACCATGCGCTCAGCCTCGGCCTCACCCAGGTGCACGCCGTCACCGCCGGACCGAACGAAACCGCCATGCTGGACGCTTTTCGCCTGGCGCGGGAACGAGGCGCGATGACGCTGCGCGCGTATGTGATGACCCCGCTGGAGCACTGGGAAAGCACACGAGACCTGGTGGCCAGCGACGGCACCGGCGACGACATCTTGCGCTGGGGCGGGCTCAAGGGGTTCATCGACGGCTCACTGGGGTCGACGACCGCCTGGTTCTACGACCCCTACACCGACACACCCGACACCAGCGGCTTCGCGCTGACAGATCCGGACATCGTGCGGCACCACGCAACCGCAGCCGATGGCGCAGGCCTTAAGCTCGCGATCCACGCCATCGGCGACAGGGCCATCGATCGGCTGATCGCCGACCTGCGCGCGATCGCCGGCGTCGACATCGAATCCCGCCGCTATCGCATCGAGCATTTCCAGCATCCGACACGCGAGGCGATCCGGGCGGCCGCAGACAGCGGCATCATCGCGTCCATGCAGCCCTACCATGCGATCGACGACGGACGCTGGGCCGAAAAGCGCATCGGGCCCGAACGCATCCGGACAACCTACGCATTCCGCTCGATACTCGACGCCGGCGTCGTACTGACCTTCGGCTCGGACTGGCCGGTCGCTCCGCTGTCGCCGCTGGACGGTGTCTATGCCGCAGTTACCCGTCGCACGATCGACGGCGCCAATCCCGACGGCTGGCAGCCGCAGGAAGCCATCTCCGTGGAAGAAGCACTGACAGCCTACACCGCGACCAATGCCTATGCCGGCTTCGAGGAAGATGTGGCCGGCACGCTCGCTGTCGGCAAGCGCGCCGACTTCGTCGTGCTTGCGGACGACCCGCGCGCCGTCGATCCGGGCGCCATCGCCGGCATCCGCGTGCTGCGCACCGTCATCGGCGGGGAAACGGTGTTCGAGGGCTACGCCGACTGACGAGGCGGCCTGGTTGTCGCGTCACAGTGCCGCGGTCACGCACTCGTCGATGACGATGGCCTTGTCGATATCGAACAGACCCGAGCGCAGCCCTTCGTCGACTGTCCGGCGGCCGCGCAGGACATCCACGATGGCGTACAGGCTGCGGTGGTTGGCGCGCAGCCAGCAATCCGTGGGCGGGGCTTCGCCAGAACCGACTGGTGAGCCGTTCACGGTCACCGGGGCGTAGCGCCAAGGGCAGTCGGGCGAGAAGCTGCCGCGCAACTCGGCCTGCGTGCCGGCTCCCCGAACGACAAGACGGTGCCTGATGCCTTCGGCACCGGTCCGTCGGCAGCGTACGACGCCTGTTGCGCCGTTGCCGAAGCGTACGCGCAAGATAGTATCGGCGCCGTCCACATGGCCACCGAATGCCTGCGGCGCCCCGAATCGATGCACCAACCAGGACAGCGGATGACTGGCCACTTCCAGGAATAGCGCCGCGCCGTCCATGGGCAGTGGCAGATTCACCTCGCAGTCCACCGTCACCGACTCGATCGCGGTCATTTTGTCCATCGCCGCACCGAGATCGGCGGCGCTGTCCAGGAACGCGAATGCATAGTTGACGAACACACCGCGTCGCGCGGCCGGTGTCAGGTCCGGACCGCGGTAACCGACCACGGGCTTCTCGCAGACCACCGGAACGTGCGCGAACCGTTCGAGCAGCCCGGCGTGCGTTGCCGCCGGCGTGGCGATCATCACCAGGTCCGGCGCGAACGCGACCAGATCCTCCGGGTGGGTCACCCAGGCGCCGATGCCGTCTTCGGCAGCGACGCGCCGGGTCTTCTCATCGTCGCGTCCGCATAGCACGACCACGTCGACGCCGGCGTCGCGCAACGCGTGGGTGTGAACCCGACCCCAGTTGGTACCGATAACCGCCGCTCGCATGACGGCACGATACCAGCCCGGGCGACGGGTGCCGCTATTCCGCTGCGGGGTACTGAAAGACCTCCTCCAAGGTAACGCCGAAAACCCCGGCAATCTGGAAGGCAGTCTCCAGCGACGGCGAGCCTCACTCGATGGGATCGAGCAGATCGATGTTGACTGAGAGTTGACCCTCTTTTGGTGCAGCAATCCGGAACGGCCGTCCAAGGGCCACCTGTTCCGCCACCAGCGCATTCCATTCCTCCAGAGGATACGCGTCCCCCCGATAAGCCCTGAACTGCTCCGGCGGATAGGTCAGGTGGATCGTGAAGGAACGGTCGTCCCCTCGCCGTGAATCGAAGATCATCCGCAGGGTCTCGACGTTAGGGTTGCCGTGGGAGCCGTCACCCGAGATCACGTAATGATCGGCGGTGACACGCTGGAAGAATCCGAGCTCGACGTTGTTGCTGCTGCCATGGTGCGGCAGCTTTAGAAGATCGATGTGCCGCCGCCCATCCCGGAGCAGACCGGCCTCCTCCAGGCCTTCGAGGATGTAGTCACCCCGGCCGTCACCAGTGAGCAGCATTTCCTTGCCGTGCGCGCGGAGCAGCACGACGATGCTCGCCAGATTCCAGACAGATCTGTCGAGGTAGGCCGCGACGTCCACATCCTCCGGTCGGTCCAGGCCACGTCGCCGCAGTTCCCGATCCCACTCCTGCTGAAATGCCCTGACCCGCTCGGGGTTCGGACCGAGCACAACGACATCCAAGCCGTCGGCGATCGGCGGATCGACCACGGCGCCGGCAGCGCTGGCGACGACGGAATCGAAGGGCGCGTTGACCGACAAACCGAGCAGCCTGGCGTCGTCGCGCAGTTGCCGGCCCTGCGGCACGCTCGCAACCACCATCGCCGCTTCCGGATTGGCAAGGGCGAGGTCCGGCACGAACTCACCCGAAACAGCGGCCGGCCCTAGCTGTCCATGCGCTGCTTCAACGAACGCATCGACATGATTGCCCACGACGTCGTCGAAGCTGTTGTGCCACAGCCCGGCTATTTCGAACGAAGGAAGTGCCTGGTCGGCCTTCTGCTCGCGCAGTTCCCGGGTCAGGTCCAGGATCCCCTTGATGTGATCGTCGTCGATGTGGCTCACCATCAGCAGGCGGATGGGCAGGCTGCCGCCCGGCGCGCGCTCGTCGCGCAGAGCGTGCAGCCGTTTTTTCAGGCTGCGACGGTAAACCCCCGACGGTCCGCCGTCGACGACCAGGAGCGTTGGTGACTGACGAGTTCCGACGTGAATCAGCAGCGAATCGCCCTTCTTCGCCTTGAGCGCTTCCATCGTGAAGTACATGGTGTTCCCGTCGTATCAGACCGACTGGATCGCTCGCAGCACATCCAGCATTCCGGCCCCCTGGAAATAGCGCTCCCGGCCCAGGTCCGTCGCGGTGTCGCACAGCACCGCCTTTATCGTTTCCGGCTGGCCGATGAGTTCCGAATGCCTGGCCATCAGCATCGCCGCCGCGCCACTCACGTGAGGTGCAGCCATGCTCGTGCCATCCTTCGTGCGAAGATCGCCGTTGGGGATGGGCGCCTCGACCTTCTCGCCCGGCGCCACCAGATCCGGCTTGATGCGACCGTCGCCCGTCGGTCCCCGGCTGGAGAAATAGCTGACACCGTAGGTGTGCGGCTGAAAACGGTGCGTGGACCCGACCGTGATTACCCTCGCCGCATTACCCGGATCGGTGATGCTCACGGTGTGGTATCCCTCCGTGGTTCTCGGTTTACCCATGGTGCTCGACGTGACGTACTGCAGGTATCCTTCGTTCCCGGCAGCGGCCACGACGACCACGCCGGCTCCAATCACCCGTTCACACTCGTCGCAGATCGGTGTGCGACCGCAGGCAAAGTTCGCCACATCGTGGCGGATCGCCAGACTCATGTTGACACCGTGTACCCGAAACAGGTCTTTCTGGTCGTTGAGATAGTTGATGAACTGAAGCGCCGCCAGCACAGCGAACTCGTCGTTTCGGGCCCCGGGTTTCAGCACGCGCATGTCGTAGAGCTGGATGTCCGGACACACGCCTTGCATCTCCTCGTGCGGCCAGTCGGCCGCCAGAATGCCGGCAACGTGGGTACCGTGCTCTGTTGTCGGCTCCTCGTAGACGCCCGCCTTGTGCGGAACCTGCAGGAACGGTTCGGCAAGGCCCCAGTCCACGCTGCGCCCCGCGTCCAGGCGGCGTGCCAGCGAGCGCACCATCTTCTCGAGCTCGTCACGGTCCTTTGGGTCCGCTTCGTCGATGACTTTCTTGACGAACGACGGCCACCGGCTCTTGTTCTGCAGCTTGTACGGGTCGAACAGATCACGGGCACGCGTGAAATCGTAGGTGGCCCGGACTCTGGTCACTTCGGGCCACAAGGCGTGTTCGACGCCGGCGTCGAAGTCGTCATCGGCGCGAATCTCCTTGAGCCGATTCCTGAGGGCTTTTCTGTCCGTACCCTCCAACGCGTCTCCCTGCCAGTCCCAGAAGGCGGGATGACGAGCGTCGATGCCGCTGTCGATGACGGCCCAGGTAAGCGGGCTGCACCGTACTTTGAACAGCAGGCGAGCCGCATCGGCCTTGATCGCCAGGGTCGACCGGCGCACGGCGGTTCGCGCCGGGCGGTTGATGTTCACCTGAAAGACAACGGTTTCCGCCGGCGGCGGAAAACTCTCGAGCAGGTCGCCGATGCCGAGCATGAGATCTTGTGCGTTCAGGGGATGGTGCTGTACCTCGTCGGCCCGGCCGCCCTTGTGATCCCGGGCCCACCCGATCGACCCCACGATTCGGATCATCCACAGAAGGTCCCTCGACACGCCATGCTGCACAATTCCCTTCGATGCGTAGTCCACCAGCGCCTGCTCGACCCGATCGCGCCAGGGCGCTTTCTCCTTCTCCATCGCATCGACTGCGGAGCGCACGTTCTCCTGCCACCAGCGCGTCATGGGCAGTACGACACGCACCACTTCGTCGAAGTACAGGTCGGCCGCAACATACGTCTGGTTGTACGCCACGTCCGGTGAAACGCGCTTCTTCCGGACCTTCTTGACTCCCTGCCGTACCAGCTTGCTTACGTTGCCGGCGGTCGAGCCGAAGCGTGGCGTCAGCAGAAGCTGTTGTGGCTTGTCGGGCTCCTCGCCGAAGCGCACCCAGACATCCGGCAACACCGGCGAGT
>JAAUYH010041454.1_pt1 | contig 11203 bp, 10 predicted proteins | sample 7278061 | NCBI WGS metagenome assembly JAAUYH01 (sample SAMN14350203, study PRJNA611818) | marine sediment metagenome | isolation source: surface marine sediment (0.6m) | place: French Polynesia: Moorea | collected 2018-08 | reverse complement strand
TACCCATGCCTTACGATACAGGCTCATCCTCTTGTAGAAGAAGATTCGGTAGTCATTTTTTGTAAACGATGACTGAAATACTATGTATGCAAGAGATTCAAGCACAAAGGCTTACTTAAAATACCTGAAGTATCCTGACCATTCTCGGTCATCTACGGTCGTACAGCCAAGGTATTGTCGCAAGAATCAGCATTGTAGCTCCTGCTTTTCGGAGATACTTTGACCTTTTCATCCAGTCATCAATCAATGCATCCAAGACTAGGAGGGAACTTCATTCATCCTTTCCTTCAGGTCACTACCGAAGATTCCAGTAACGGTCTGGATTCTCCAAGATCCCCCGAGTAATCTGGTAGTGGGAAGTGTCTCGGAGCTGTGTTGGCCGGATGGCGCCGCCATCAAACGACAGTAAAGCGGCCCCAGGAAATGTCAAAATGATTGGGGAGTGGGTCGCGATCAGGAACTGAACGTCCCCCCCCTGGACGAGATTCGCCATCTGGACTAACAACGCCAGTTGGCGCTGTGGCGAAAGGGCCGCCTCCGGCTCGTCCATCACGATGATTCCCGGTTTCATCCATGAGGTGAACATGGCCAAAAATGCTTCGCCGTGGGAGCGAGTATGCAATGATCGCCCTCCATATCGTGCATAAGGATCCCGATCAAAATCAGGGTCGGCCTGGCGCTCTTCCAGGAGCGTGGCAAAGTGCGCTTGGTACTCAGCCCGGAAGAAATAACCGTCACGAGGACGCTTTTTGAACGAAAGGCGCAGCAGAGGAGCCAGCTCACTGCTGCTATGGGGAGTCCGTAGTCCACTGAGTTCGTTCCGCCCCCCGCCTCCCACCGGAAGTCCACACAGTTCTGCAATGGCTTCAATCAACGTCGACTTGCCTGAACCATTCTCTCCAACAAAGAATGTGACCGAGTTATCAAAGCTGATGTCCAACTTTTGGACAAATGGCAGACTGCCGGGAAACGAACGCTTATCGATCTCAGCATTCGGGCGCAAGAAGACACGTTTGAGAAACGGAGGGGCAGCCATAAGCAAACGTGTTGCATTATCGAGCAGGATTCAGCACTTGGTCAGCCGTCAGGCGCAGCCCTGGAAAAGTGGTGGAAACGAGGGTCTGATCGCCTTGAAACAGCTGAGTTTCATAGTCTCCCTCTACTAACGTACAGACGGAAAGGGTAGGCTGTTTGGGTTTCCCAATGTATCGAATACCGCCTAATCCAGCATAATCTGCAATCCAGTATTCGGGAATGCCTAAAGCTGCATAATCTTCGGCTTTACGCGCATAGTCATTTTGCCAGTTACTACTAACCACTTCCGCAACAAATTTAATTGAACTGCCCCGCGTTAGAATCGACTGGTCAGCCCAGAGCGGCTCGTTGGGAAGTTCTGTTCGATTAACCACTGCAACATCAGGCCGAAATGCTGTCATACCTTCATTAGCAGAGCGAAAAAGCCCTCGCTGCAGCATAAACCAAGGGAAGTCTGCACAGTCGATCTGAACGCAGACTTTTGTGGTGATGAAGGCGGTGACTTCCTCATGCTGACCTGTAGGCTCCAAGTCAAATACCTCTCCATCAATCAACTCATAGCGGTTATCGTCGCCATAACGAGCAAGAAACTCATCAAAGCTCAGGGGCTTCTGTTGGATTGGCGGGTCGGTTGCAAGGGCCATAGGCGACTTCAGTCCCAATCAATGCCATCAGTCTAGCAAAACTGGGCTATCCCATAATATCTCCCTCCCTAGAGGAATGAGAGCGACTTCAAAGTCCCTCTCCCAGATTGGGAGAGGGATTTAGGGTGAGGGCGAAAACTACGGGTCACAATCTAGATGAGGTTTAACGTTTTTAGAGAGAAATTTTCTCCCTAACCCCTTGCTCGAACGCTGTTGGCGAAATATTGCCTGTCCCCCAGATATTTGATGTGGGATACATGATTCCCAGACACGGGACTAAATCCGATAGACGTGTAGAATGCCGATGCCTTTGCATCTCCCGTATATAACCTCAAAACATTGAAGTGTTTTCGGGCTTGATGCTCAACCGCCTCGACCAATTTTGAACCGACTCCCTGACGTCTCGCGAGTTTACTAACGTATAGGTGTCGAACTCTTCCTATCGTTGGATCATCCACATACGGATCAACATTTAAGCCGCATATCCCCAACAGCTCACTTTCGAATGTCGCTGAAAATAGGGCTTCGCCTTGTTTAGAAAACGTGTTGCTCCCATTTTCAAAATTCCGCTTCAGTTTTTCCAATGCGCCAAATTCCTCCAAAATACTCTCTTCGAGCAACTTGGAAAATTCACTGGGTAGTTGAAATATCCTTTCAATTTCCATGGGAAAACATAGCACTCCCAATCACAACCTAAAGATTTTGTAGGGTGCATTAGGCGGTTATCATCTGTTGGAATATAACCGATATATCACGCTCCGTCGTAATGCACCAAACCGATGAACAATGGTGCATTACCAGATTCTAGCGCCGCTTTTTCAAGAGGGGTTGGGGGGTCTCCAACAACAATCAGATTTATCCGATTGTTGTTGGGATCATTGATGCGCTACGACGTCCTTAGCCAAACTTCTCCGGTTGTCTTGAAAATTAGACGCCTAAAACACCCTACGCGACTCTCCCCTCAGGACGCATCAAGACAACTTAATTAACCATCCCAAGAACATTTTGCTTCTCGGCGTGAGCAACGTCCGTCGATATGCATCCGCCGCCTTCTTAATCGCCTCCGCCTGAGTCGGGTAGGGATGAATCGCCCCCGCCAGCGTACTCAACCCCACCTTACCCACCATCGCCGTAGTAATCTCGCTGATCATTTCCCCCGCATGACGCGCCACAATCGTGGTCCCCAGGATTTTGTCCGAACCCTTTTGATAATGGATTTTCACAAACCCCTCCTCTTCCCCATCAGCCAGAGCCCGATCCACATCATCAAAGAGAATCTTAATCGTGTTGATCTGAATCCCCTTCTCCAGCGCCTCATGCTCATAGAGACCGACATGGGCGATTTCCGGATCCGTATAGGTGGCCCAGGGCATAATCAAATCGCTCAGCTTATATCGGCCAAAGCCAAAAGGAGAAAACAGCGTGTTTTTAAGAACAATTCGGGCGGCGGCGTCCGCGGCGTGGGTGAACTTCCAATTCATGCAAATATCGCCCGCTGCAAAGATCTTAGGATTCGTGGTCTGGAGATAATCGTTGACAACAATCCCTTTGCGTCCGTCATACTCCACACCAACCGCTTCTAGATTTAACCCTTCCACATTTGGAGCCCGACCCGCGCCAACGAGAATCTCGTCCACCGTCACAGACTCTTCCTCACCATTACGGGTAAAGTGAAGGACCTTTCCCGCCGCCGTCTTTTCCACTCGCTTCAATTGGCAACCGAGAACCAGGTTAACCCCTTCGCGAATAAAAGCCTGTTGAACAATCTCGGCGGCGTCTGCATCTTCTCGAATCAAAACGTGATTGGACTTCTCAAATAGAGTGACGTCCGACCCCAGGCGGCGAAACGATTGCGCCAATTCACAGCCAATGGGACCGCCGCCAATCACCCCTAGCCGCTTTGGAAGTTCCGTTAGGGAAAACACGGTTTCATTGGTTAAAAACCCAGCCTCGGCAATGCCTTCAATGGCAGGTTCAACCGCCCTAGCGCCAGTGGTGATCACAGCCTTCTTAAAACGCAGCGTCTGTCCCTCAACTTCGATCGTGTCTGGCCCCGTAAAGCGTCCTTCCCCCAGAAAAACATCAACGCCCACCTTTTGGGCGGAGGCGGGGGAGTCGATGGGACTGATGCGAGCGCGTATCCGACGCATGCGTTCCATCACCGCTGGAAAATCAACCGCCACATGGTCAGGCGGATGGATGCCGAAAGGTTTAGCGTCCTTCATATCGGCCACCACCCGCGAAGAGCGGATCAAACATTTGGAGGGAACGCAGCCCACATTCAAACAATCCCCCCCCATCAAATGCCTTTCGATCAGGGCCACCTTGAGGCCCAGGCCTAACCCTGCAGCCCCTTTTGCACTGACCAATCCAGCCGTGCCCGCCCCAATCACAACCAGGTCGTAGCAGTCGACAGGCTTAGGATTCACCCAGTCGGGGGGATGCACATTCGCCACCAATTTCTGGTTATACGCGTCCATGGGGGGGACCGTTACGCCACGCAGTGCTGACTGAGCCATGAGCTGGTTCCTACCTGTGAAATGTTTTCTCTAAATACAATGACTATTTCAATGCAAAGCAATCATAGCTGAGCCCTTTATCCACCGCCTTAACCCTAGATTAAAAAGAATGGAGATTTGCCTGCTATTTCCCCTTAGCCGCCGCATACCAGCGGGCGAGGCGGGTGGGGGAAACGCCCAGATAATAGGCCAGGACAATGAACTGATTGATCAGGGTGGTTTTCAGCACGCCGATTTTTTCCCATCGACGCCCTGAGGTCAGCACCGCAGCAGGGGCGATCGCAATTTTCCCGCGCCGCTTCAGCCGCTGCACCAATTCAAAATCCTCCATTAAGGGCATTTCTTGAAATCCCCCCATCTCCCGAAATACTGGGGCAGTCAGGAAAATCGCCTGGTCGCCGTAGGGGGTTTGCAGAAACCGCGATCGCCAATTCACCATAGTTTCAATCAACCGTAAACCCTGCAACTCTGCATTAATCCCCAACGCAAAGGCCCCCGCAATCACCTCAGTCTGCCGCAACAGACCCCGCACCATCGTCTCAAACCCCTGGGGCAGCATAGTATCCGCATGCAGAAAGAGTAGAATGTCGCCCGTTGCCGCGGCTGCCCCCACATTCATTTGATGGGCCCGACCAACCGCGGCTTTGATAACTTGAGCCCCCAACGAGGCAGCCAAATCCGGGGTTCCATCGACACTGCCGCCATCCACCACAATCAATTCAACATTGGCCGCCCACTGCAACGGCGATAGGGTCGCCTTGACCGACGCAACTTCATTCAGTACAGGGATAATAATGGAGATTTTATCGTTTGAGCGGGATTGTATAGGCGACGCCTCCCCGATAAGAGACTTGTCCAAAGGTTGACGAATGCTATGCAATGAAACAGCTTCCAAATATTCTTCCCAAAAATAATACAGCGCCAGTCAATTATTTTTGCCGATAAGTCCAGCTAACCCCGTTCAGGCAGAAATCTGATGAGAAAAAATACCCCCTAGGGGTAATATCGCAATCGATACGGATCACCGACAATGCAATAACGAACCGGATTGTCAGCTATCAGCCTAAATCCTAGACAACTACCAACCGCAGTGGCCAGTTTCAATAATATTGGACTTTATGACTGCTACCTGAAGGGATTGCGAGTGTCTTTTTCAAACTGATAGCTGATTTACTTACAAAAACGACACAATTCCCTTAAACAAGTCTGCCTAGCGTTGCTTAACCGCCCCGCAATTCCTACCGATGCCTCATTCCCGCCTCTAACCACTCAATGATCAACGGATTCACCACCTCAGGGCGTTCATCATGGGGGCAATGGCCCGTCTCCGGGATCGATTGAAACTTAACGGCAGGTCGCCCCTTATTATCCCGACTTAATTTTTGATAGATTTCAGCCGTCTCGAGCGTCGCCCAGGGGTCAGTCTCCCCCCATAACACTAGCAAAGGCTGATGGATGCGAGGCAGCAACTCACTCGGCCTCGGGCCTGCCGGAGCCGACAAGATCGAAGCGAAAACCTTTTGGGCGCCCGGATCGCAAGAAGGCCGATGAAGTATCTCCACCAGTTCATCCGTAATGGCCTGCTTGTTACCGTAAACCTGGCGCAAAGACCCCCGAATCCGATACTTTTTTCGAATCTGGTTAAACAAAACCGGGCCGGTCAATTGGGAACTGGCCAGCTTTCTGAACGCCCCCATAATCAACCCTAGGAGGAACGGAACCTCATCCGGCCGTAGATTTAACCCCCCAGCCGAGTTGAGCAACACACCGCCGCTAGCGATGTCAGCATGATTCGCCAGCATCATTAAGGTCAGCAATCCGCCGATCGAGTTGCCTACAAAAACCGCCGACTGCTGTACGTGCTCAGCCCAAAAGTCCTTGAGAATCGACTCCCACAAATCCAAGCTGTAGTCTAACCCTGGTTTATCAGAATCCCCAAACCCCAATAGATCCAGCGCAAATACTCGATAGCCCGCCGCCGATAGCGTCGGCATATTCTTCCGCCAGTGGCCAATGGACGCGCCAAACCCATGAATCAGAATCACCGGCGGACCTGCCCCTTGCACTGCATACTGAATCCGATGACCCCGCCAGGTCCAAGTCAACTTTTCAATCGTATTAGGGGCAGTCAGTTGAGAGGTCATGGAGACAATAGAGAGTAAGTATTTTTTCCTAATCTTTCTCCATGATAGGCCGATTGGAGGAGGAGGGGGGATGGGAATGGAGAGAGGGGATAGGGGAGATAGGGAGGATGGGGGAGCAGAGGAAGCAGGGGAAGCAGGGGGGCAGGGGGAGATGAGGCGCAGAATCCAAAATTCAAGACCGCTGTAGGGGCAAAGCATTTGGCGGCAACTCTACAGAGACCTCTGTTAATCTGGCTCCAAATGCTTTGCCCAGATTAATCTTCGACAGGACTTCACTGGGGATGGTAGAAATGGGTAGACGGAGAAGGGGTAGAGAGTGCAACCAAATCCCAAATCCCAAATCCCAAATCTAAAATTTGGTTCCCTACGTTCTCTCCCCACGTCTTACCCCGAAATCTTTCAGGCGATTCCCAACTTCACTTGCAAAACCTTGTACAAAATTCGGGAGAGTTCGCGACGTCTTAATAGGCCAGAGTCTAGGGGAGTATTGGCGAAGGCGGCTTCGAGGGCGTAGGGGACGAAATGGCCGATGAGTGTCGCCAGGTCTTGGCGAGTGACGCTGCGGCTGGGGAAAAATTTCCCTTCGCTAATGCCGCCCATGGCGACTTTAGCGGTGAGGGTTTCGATGCCGCCATAAGCCCAATGGTGACGAAGCACATCGGTAAAGGTGGGTTGGTCAGGGATGATTAGCTTAAACTCCAGCAGCTTAATCAAGGTATCGGCGATCGCAGCCCGACTGACTACATGGGCGGGATCAAAGTGGAGGGTTCGGGGGCTCTTAGCGCCCACTACTCCCGCGATGGCCATTACTTGAATCGCTTCGAAATCGGTATCGGTATGGGCGATATCGTCAAACCAAAAGAGGGGAATCCCGTTGCGGGCCAGACGCCCCTGGAACTTCCGCAATAGGAACTGATTTTGGCAGACATCGCGGATGCGCACCCCTTCCTTCAGGGCAAAGGCGGCTAGATGTCCCCCCGCTTCGCCAATAGCCCATTCCACTGAATGCATGCGATACGCTGCGTTGGTGATATGGGTTGTGCCAATGCTTTTGGAGGAAAGAATCAAACCGTCGGTCTTTTTGGGGGTCAGCGCGCCTAAGGGAAGGGTAAAGGGTAAAACCCGGCGTTCATTCCCACGCAAACGGACGGACTCCGAGGCCGGGGTCTGCGTTGCATGGACGGCGGGGTAGAATTCCAAATATGGATAATGCCCAATACCCACGCTATCGGGAAAGCAATAGCTACGGGCTTGATTGCGATAGAAGGCTTTGGCGATGTGATCGTGTTGGATTTGGGTTAAGGCGACGCCTCTCCGCGCTTCCCGTACATAGGGGGAAAGGGCGATTCCATCCGGGGTCCAGGTAATGTCTCGCCGGGGTTTGAGCGATTCTTCCCCCTTGTCTTGGAGAGTATAGAGGTAGGCGCGGACGCGATCGCGCGCTTGCCGCAGATGGCGTCGCCGCTCTTTTAGACTTGTCCCCACCAATAATCCATAGGTGTAATCAATGGCGCAATAGAACAAATTGCCGGGCTGAGCTGACGGCTTCCCTAACCCTGCGGTCTCTTTATCTTTAACTGACGACGCTTTTGCCGAAGACTGATTGGTAGGCGTTTCCAAAGCAGGGGGGGGGGCGACGGAAGTCGATTTGCGGTAGAGATCGCGAAAGGTCTGAATGGCTTGGGACAAAATCCCGAGTTCGGATCTGGAGGTAGACTCGCCAGATGGATTCAAATCCGGATGAGCCAGGTCTTGGAACTGTAACCAAGGCGCTTCGCCATAGCCCCCAGGCGCAGTCAATGGAGCCGCGTCCCCGGTAGCGGGCTGCTCATAGGCGGCCCCAAAAGCAAAAGCTTGCTGACAGTCGGGATGGGCGGCTTCGGGCAAACACCGCTCCATCGTCTCAGCCCGGGCTTCTTGCCCAACCCGTGAGGCGATCTTACCGATCGCTAGAATATCCCCCAGTTCAGACGCCTCGATCGTAATCTTGCTGTAAACCGTAAAATTGTGCTGGCTGCGGGTGTTTTGAAAGGCGACGCCGCTGACTTTCAGCAATTGCCCCTTCTCCTCCCGCCCCAGGACGGCGACCGGCGCGGCAAAGGGAATCAGAATCAGTTTGCCCTCCGCCAGGTAAGGCGCGATCGCCTCATTCATCGCCCTCGCCGCCGCCAGCGGAGTCGTCAGTAAGGGATTGCCGCCCTCAGACTCGCCCTTCAATAGACGTTGACCTTCCATGGTTTGCAATTGACGTTGGCGATCGCGAAACCCCCGCTGACTCACTGACATGGCAAACGACTCCTGGGGCAGCCGCTTGAACCGGGACCCAACCCTGACTAATCGGTTATCTTCAGCGTTGGGTAAGGCTTGAGTGGTAAATTGTCCGCCAAACACTGGTTGAGGCTGTGCTAGACAGACATCCGCCCCCGCCTGCAAAGCCCCCAAAGTCGCCGCATAGGCCGCCGTCGAACCGCCCACAACCAAAACAGAACAGGATATCTTGGCCCCTGCCTCTGGCAGGGTAAAGGCCTGATTCGCTAAAATTGCGTTCCGCCGCTCGATACTCACCGACATGGATTCCAATCCTCTACTGATTCCACTCCGCCACTGACCGTCTTGAAGCTTCCCTGCTGTCGTGAATTCTACAAGCCCGTTACGATAATCGAAGCGTTTCCACTAATTTTCACTAAGGTAAGGGCCAAGCTATTCATGGCGGATATTATCTCTTCTAATTTTTGGATTTGGGCGATCGCAGTGATAGCAATCCTCGGAATTGGCGTTGGATCCATTGCTATCACTTACTTTCGACCATTGGGAACAGCCATTGTCTTCGCCGCTCCCATTCCTTCCTCGTCTATATCCCTCTCATCCACAGCCGCTGAGCAATTTCAGCAAGGATGTGAAGCATTCCAGGCAGGCCAGTACCGACGGGCGATCAACGCCTTTAGCCAAGTACTTGAGACAGCCCCCGCCTGCGCTGAAGCGCTACACAATCGAGGCCGTGGACAGGCCAACCTGGGCGACAATAACCTATCAGTGAGAGACCTGCTGGCGGCTGGAGAACGTTATGACAAACAAGGGTCTAAAGCAGGCGTCGATCAGGTCAAAGGGGATATGGAGCGAATTGCAGCGGGGGTAAAGGCATAGGGTGGCCAAACAGCGACTAGACACTCTACTGGTGGATCTGGGTTTATGCGACTCTCGTCAGCAGGCGCAGCGGTTGATTCGAGCGGGCGAAGTGCGGGTGGATCAGCAATTGATTGACAAACCTGGCAGTGTAGTAAACGACGCCAGTCAAATTCAGGTTAAACAGAAATCCCCCTATGTTTCGAGAGGCGGAAAAAAGCTGGAAAAGGCCTTAGCAGACTTTCCCATTGCGGTAAACGGTCGGGTTTGTCTGGATGGCGGCATTTCCACTGGCGGCTTCACCGATTGCCTCCTGCAGGCAGGCGCCCAGAAAGTGTATGGCGTGGATGTGGGATATGGACAGGTGGCCTGGCGGTTACGGCAAGATCCTCGGGTAATTCTGCGGGAACGAACCAATCTGCGGTATCTGACCCCCGAGGACTTATATCAGACCGATCACCCCCAAGCGGATTTGGGGGTAATGGACATTTCATTTATTTCTCTGGCTAAGGTGCTGCCCGCTTTTTGGACGTTATTACAGCCGCCCAGAGAAGTCATCCTGCTCGTCAAACCCCAGTTTGAAGTGGGTCGAGAGAAGGTCGGCAAGAAAGGAGTGGTGCGAGATCCCGTCATCCAGGCCGAAGCGATTGAGCAGGTGCTAGCGGCGGCGCAAGACTTGGGGTGGGCATATCAGGGATTGACCTGGTCCCCGCTATTAGGCCCCGCCGGGAATATTGAATACCTATTGTGGCTGAAAATGCATCAGGATTTACCCGAAGCAGCCGCTCCAAGCCCTGATTTAAATCAGATTAAGCGCTTAACTCAGGAGGCTCAGAGGAATCTGGCGTAGGGGATTGGCGTCAAAATAAAATCCCTGTAGAAGACAGTGGATGGGTGGATGGGTGGATGGGTGGGGATTACAAAGGTCGGGGCAATTAATTGGGGGCGCTATTTGCGATCGCTCTGTCGGTTTCGCACATGCCGCCGATATAGACGCCGATACAGAATTTCCAAGCGTCCGCCATTCTCCTGAATCATCGCCCTTTGGCGACGGTATAGTCCCTGAAACAAATTGGCGAACAGCAACGTAAAAATAGCCACCACTAAGCCAGTCGCCGTAGAAATCAACGCTTCACCCACCCCAGCCGTCACCTCAATCGATTCTTGACCCGCCACCTGGCCAAATTGCAGCGATGAGAATGAAGTGATGAGTCCCAAAATGGTGCCCAATAGCCCCAGCAGGGGCGCCACCCCGATCACCGTCTCAAAGATGGTGTTAAATCGCTTCAGTAAGGGGATCTCCGCCTGAGCCGCACTCTCCAAAGCCAACCGAAATTCATCTGGCGTCGCCTCTTGCAACGTTAAAGCGGCCAGAAAAATTCGAACAATCGGTAAATCCGTATTCTGCTTCAACTTCGCTAAGGCAGCCTGGGGGTCTCGAGGATAGGACTCTAATACCCTTTGCACTAACCGAGTCTGGCGGTTAGAAATTTTCCACCAGAAAAGCCCCCGCTCCAGAAACAGCGCTGTCACCAGCATCGAAAATCCCAGTAGGGGCCACATCACCACCCCGCCAAGCGAAAAAAGTTTAAAGACTGACATAGAAGCCCCGTTAAGCGGTTATAAATACACGCATTATGTGAGTTATCTCTAGCTGAGTTGAGGAGTTTGCTGCTTAAAGGTCAGCACATCAATATCAAAACGCTTTCGTAACAGGATTCTTAGGGTATGGCTCGCC
>JAAUYH010142824.1_pt1 | contig 11206 bp, 10 predicted proteins | sample 7278061 | NCBI WGS metagenome assembly JAAUYH01 (sample SAMN14350203, study PRJNA611818) | marine sediment metagenome | isolation source: surface marine sediment (0.6m) | place: French Polynesia: Moorea | collected 2018-08 | reverse complement strand
GAGCTTACCGGTCTCGGCCAGCACAAGCCCGTGATCGGCGGCATCCTCGATCACCTGCGGCGCCCAGATCACGCCACCGCCGGCATCGTCGCCGCCGAGGATGGCCATGATCATCCCGTAATCGTCGCCGATGTTCTCGAAGCCGCGGAAGATACCGGTGGGAATGTTGAAGATGTCACCCTTTTCCAGCGTGACCTCGCCCGCGTCGCTCCAGCGGCCCCAAAAGAAGCGCCAGCGGCCGGAGAGGACGAAGAACACCTCGGCGGTGCGGTGAGAATGGAGAGAGTTTCGGCATTTCGGCGGCTGGCCCGCCGCGCCGATGTTGAAGCCGTGGGGGATGGCGATGTGCACGTGCTGGTCGGCGCTTTCCGAGACGCCGCCGCCGATGATGGTGAAGTTTTCCTTCTGGTCGCTGCCGGGGGTGTGGGCGTCGATGAAAGCAGTACGGCAGGGTTTGAGTTCGCCGTAGCGGACGATGCGGGAGTTCATGTCCTGCGGGGTCATTTGCTGCTCCACAATGGGTTGGTAAAGGTCTCGATATTTGGGTGGCGGTCCGGGTCGGGGTCGCGCTCCCAAACCCGGTCGTAGGCCCGGGTCGTAAGGCTGAGTATGTCTTCGAACCACAGATCTGCCGGGAACAGTTTCGGGTCGTTCAGGATGTCGGTGTAGCGCGCGCGGCCGAGCATCAGAAGGTGACAACGCGCATAGAGAAAGACGTCTTCAGACGCTTCCGTGCCGCCGACGCGGCAGGCGCCATAGTGCGCAGGCGTGTCGAGCGCGTGCAGCTTGGTGGAGAAGTGGTGGAAAAAGTCGAGTGTGTCAGCGTCAGACAGTTCTGCGAGGGCGGCTTCGAGGGCTTTGATGTCGTCCTTGTTGGCGGACCCACCGAGATCATCGGTAAGGTCGTAGATGGGCACCATTTCGATGAGGGCCCAGAACTCGTTCTCGGTCATGACGCTTCCTCGGGGTCGTGGCCGAGGTCGCTGAGGCGCTGGGACAGCGCCTCGATCCTGGCGTCGCGCTCGGCGAGCAGCGGGGCGACCAAGGCGGGTGGCGTAGTTCTCCATGGACTCAGCCCGCCGCCATCAATATCTGCTTCCAGATCGCCACCTCGTCGATCAGCGCGTACTCGCGGCGCAGGCCCCAGGGGCCGAACTCTGCATGGGCGAGACCCATGACATGGACCTCTGCGCCCGATGGTTTGCCAAAGCTGCCCCAGCCTGAGTGCGTGCCGTCGAGCGACCAGCGGATTGCAGCGCGGGGGCTGAGCATGTCGGCGTCCATGCCGATCTGGTGGTGGATCTGAAATTTGGCGTCTGGGAAGGACGAGCGGAGGCCGACCCAAAATTCGGTGACCGCCTCGCGCCCGATAGCGGTGACGGCGCCAGCATAGTGGCCGATCACGGCGCGGTCGTAGTCGCGGTGGATCAGGTTGAAGTCGTGATCCATGATCGACTGCAGGCAACTCGCGTACTTTTCGCCCCAGGTGTTGTCATTGCCACGCCCGTGATAACCGCCGTCGACGTCCATGGCGGGCGTGAAGGCCGGTGCGGCATTTTCGGCGCCGCCTTCGCTTTCAATCAACGCGCGCGCGAAGTCCTGCGGGGCGTGGCCCAACTGGCGGACAAGACCGCCATAGTCGCGGATCAGCCATTCATCGTAGATGGCGTTGTCGCGCGCGGCGCAGTCGGCGATGACGCGGATCACCCATGGCTTGCCGGTGGCGGGTCCGAACTGGCCGTCGCGCGTGTGGGTGGCACGCGTCAGCAGACGATGCGACGACAGAAAGCCGTGCTCGGGGTCGTCGGACCAGATTACGTCCTCGGCCAGCAATTCGCGGTCGGGAAATTCGTTGATCGTCGCCATTGTCGAGGCGATGACCGCCTTGTTGCCGCGCTGCAGCCCCATGGGCGAGCGGACGGGAATGTCCGGTGCATAATATTCGTTCAGCGTGCCGATGCCGCGGTCTTCCCAGATTTCCTTGGTGATCCCGATAATGTAGTCGGGGAAATCCTTGAAACGGTTCGAGAAACCTTTCATCAGTGCCATCCTTCGGGAATGCGGGCCGAGCCGCGTAAGATCAGTTTGCCATCGATCTCAATCGTGTGCGGCCTGGCCTCGCCCGTGTCGATCTGACCGAGGATCAGGTCGATCGTGGCCTCGACCATGCGGTTGATCGGTTGGCGGTAGGTGGTCAGATCGTAAGCGGGCCAGGCAGACAGCGGCACGTCGTCGAAACCCACGACCGAGATGTCCTTTCCTGGGACGAGGCCCGCCTGCCGTATCGTGTCGAGCACGGCAAAGGCCATGTGGTCGTTGCCGACAAAGATCGCGTCTGGGCGTTCGCCATCCAGCAGTTGCCGCGTGCACGCGGCGGCCGTTTCGCGATTGTACATGCCATCGACCGTCGCGAAAGGATGCAGACCTGCTTTGGCGAGAACGTCCAGAAAGCCCCGCTGGCGGTCACGCCCGGTCGAGCTGCCCTGCCAGCCGGCAATATGGGCGATGCGGGTATGACCCGCGGCGAGGAGGAACTCGGCAACGACACGACCGCCGGTCACGTTGGCAGAGGTGACGTTCGAGAACACGCCGCCTTCCTGCGCCCGGTTGAACAGAACCACGGGGATCCCGGCGGCACGGGCACGTTCCGCCAGGGTTGAACTCATCGAGACGGAGGCAGCGATGATGCCGTCCACCTGGTAGTCCATCAGGTCCTGCATGACGCTGTCGACGCCTTCGGTTGAATTGGGCGCCGTGAAGATCAGGATGTGATAGCCTCGCTTCTGCAGCGCGTTGGACAGAAGTTCCAGCGCGACCGGGTAGAACTGGTTTTCGAGATAGGCGACGACGAGGCCAATGATGCGGCTTTTGCCTGATACCATGGCGCGAGCCAGCACGTTGGGCCGGTAGCCAAGTTCGGTTGCGGCCTTGCGCACCTTGGCGGCGGTTTTGGCGCTGGCCGAGGCACCGGGGGTGAAGACCCGGCTGACGGCGGACTGGCTGACCCCGGCGCGTGCGGCGACATCTGCGGAGGTGACCTTGCTCATGTTGCGCCCCCTGCGGGGTCGCGGCGGGGCATTTTCCGTGACGGAAAATGCCGGGGGCTCTGCCCCCCTTGGCCTGCGGCCAATTCACCCCGGAGTATTTGGAACAGGGTGAAAGGCGTGTTTGATTGCTCAGCCATCGAACCGCTCCTGCCACCATTTCGGGGCGCCGGTGGGCCGGGCCTTGTTGACGTCGCGCATGCGGGCGAAGACGTCGACGCCGATCTGGTGGTAAAGGTCGAGCAGGTCGACCAGCACCCAGTTCTCGCGGATCAGGCCGTCTTCGAGCCGCCAGAAGTCGAGACTGCGGAGGGTGACCTCCTTGTTCAGGGGCGGGATGCCGAGCCAGCCGTCGCCGGTGATGGTGAGCCGCATGTTGGGCCAGCCGGTTTCGCAGACGTAGTCGCCTTCACCGATCCAGTGGCTCATCAGATCGCCCATCGCATCGAGCTTGCGGTCAGGCATCGCCTTGAGGAACGGGATCTGGTGCCAGTCGCGGAATCCCTGGATGCCGCGACCGGTGCCGATGCCGGCGGGCCCATACCAGTTGCACCGTGGATGCCAATGGTGCTCGAGGCGCATGACTTCGGGCCCGCCTTCGGCCGGGTGGCGGCAGAGATCGGTGAGCATGGCGATGACCTTGTCGAGCGCCGCCTGTCCGTCGCCGGTTATGACCAGACCGTCCTGGGTCATCGGCCCGGGCGTGCACAGGAAGCGCCCAAGCTGTGGGGCCATGGGCCAGGCATCGGCCTGCATCATCAGTTCGGGGATGTCCCAGATGGCCTGCATCTCGGTCACACGACCGCCCTCGACGTGGAAGAACTCGTGGTAGCGCATATGAGCCAGGTGGCCGGTCGGCGGGATGTCGAGGAACGGGCTGACGAAGGTTCCGAGGTAGTTGCCCATGGTGCCGCACCAGTCCTGCCCTTCGGGGGTGGTTCCGGCCATGATGATCATGTCGCGACGCTCGACGTCGGGCATTGCCAGGCGCAAGGGCTGGAACAGCATGTGTTCAAGCGCCTCCAGACCCTGGAGTTCATTGAACGGGAAGCAGAGATGTAAGGTGGCGTCGTTGGCAAAGGTCGCGGCCAGTGCGGCGCGGGATGTGTTCGGATCGGCAGAAGCCGCCCCGGCACGATAGGCGTCCAGTGCCGCCTTTATGTCACCCGGGCTGGCCATCTGTTATTCCGCAGCCGTGCCGTAGGCGACGTTCTTGCCGCCGTAGCGGCGGACGCGGATGTTGCACTGCTCGGCGTGGCCGACGAAGCCCTCCAGCATGCAAAGGCGCGAACCGTACTCGCCGACCAGCGTCGCCGCCTCATCCGTCAGAACCTTCTGATAGCTGTGGGTTTTCAGGAACTTGCCGACCCAAAGCCCACCGGTATAGCGGCCCGCCTTCTTGGTGGGGAGTGTGTGGTTGGTGCCGATCACCTTGTCGCCGTTGGCCACATTGGTGCGGGGGCCGAGAAAGAGCGCGCCGTAGGCGTGCATGTGCTCGAGATACCAGTCGTCGCGGTCGGTCATGACCTGCACGTGCTCGTAGGCCATGTCGTTCGCGACCTTCAGCATCTCGTCGTGCGTGTCGCAAAGAACGACATCTCCATAGTCTCGCCACGAGGCACTGGCGGTCTCGGCGGTGGGCAGGATCTGCAGTATGCGCTCGATCTCGGCCATGGTCTCCTCGGCGAGCTTGCGCGAGTTGGTGATCAGGCAGGCGGGCGAGTTGTAGCCATGCTCGGCCTGGCCGAGCAGGTCGGTGGCGCACAACTCGGCATCCACTGTTTCGTCGGCGATGACCATGGTCTCGGTCGGACCGGCAAAAAGGTCGATGCCGACGCGGCCGAAAAGCTGCCGCTTGGCTTCGGCGACGAAGGCGTTACCGGGGCCGACGAGCATATGGACCGGCTCGATGGTCTCGGTGCCGAGGGCCATGGCGCCGACGGCCTGGATACCGCCCATGACGTAAATCTCGTGCGCGCCGCCCAACTGCATGGCGGCGACAATGGCGGGGTGTGGCTCGCCGTTCTGCGGCGGCGCACTGGCGATGATCCGGGGCACGCCCGCGACATTCGCCGTCAGAACCGACATATGCGCCGAGGCAACCATCGGAAACTTCCCGCCCGGAACGTAGCAGCCCACCGATTGGACGGGGATGTTCTTGTGGCCGAGGATCACGCCGGGCAGGGTCTCGACCTCGATATCCGTCATCGAGGCGCGCTGGGCCTCGGCAAAGCGGCGGATTTGCGTCTGGGCGAACTTGATATCCTCCATGTCTCGGGTCGAGACCTTTTGCATAGCGGCTTCGATCTCGGACTGGCTGAGCCGAAAGGTGTCGGGCGCGTAATTGTCGAACTTCTGGCTGAGGTCGCGGACAGCAGCGTCGCCCCGGGCCGCGATGTCGGCCAGCGTCGCTTCCACCGTGGCGCGGACCTTCGCGTCGTCTTCGGCCTTCTCGGCCTCGGGTTTGCTTTTCTTCAGGTGTTCAACGGTCATCCTTGAGCCCCTTTCTTCTGCGCGTCCAAGCGCTCTGTCAGTTCTGCCCGGGTCAGCTTTGTCGGACGGCTAAACCACCGTTCGTGCATCGCATCGAGGAACGTGCGTTCGTCTATGGGCCATCCGCTGGACGAGGCCAGAACCGCGTCGACAAAACAATTCGGGCAGGTGGCGGTTCTGCCCGCCTTGCGGTCGATCCATTTTTCGATATCCGCCGGCGAGAACACGCGCCGGCAGTAGAAGCAGGCGCATGTGTCACTGTTCTTAAGGGCCATCTGGTTGCCCTTGCAGCTCTCGTGAGCTTTCTCCAGATCCCAACTCATGCCGTACACCCGGCCGGTGCAGGCGACGCTAGGGCGGCATCTGTACTGCCGAAGACATCGACCCCCATCTGCAAAAGCACATGCGGGATGTCGACGAAAACCCAGTTCTCCACCAGCAGATCGCCCGACCGGCGCCACCAGTCGCAGACCCGCATGAAAAGGCGTTTGCCGGTTGGCTCCTGTCCAAGAAAGCGACCGGTTTGCACGCCGGTCAGCGAAGGCCACCCGCCCGAGCAGATGTAGTCGCCGTCGGCGAAGCGGGCGAAATGCGCGGTCATGCCGTTGTTGGAGGCGCCACCCGACCACCCTTCGAAAGCGTTCTCGAAGGGCACCTGGAAGCCGGCGAAATTCTCGATGCCGACGAAAGAGCCGAACGCGGCGGGGCCATACCAGAGCATGTCTTTGTGCCAGTAGGGGCGCCAGGCTTCGTCTTCGGTGGCAAGCGCGCGAAGCATGTCGGTGACCATCTCCGCAGAGCTTTGGCTGCGGGCCGGGTCGTTGTCCTGCCATTGCAGTCCATCCTGCGTGATGGGGCCGGGAAGGTAGCCGGTAAAACCGCGGTCGCGCCCGGGGCTTTCGGCGATGGGCCACTGACCGGTGGCGATCATCAGCTCGGGCAGGTCGAGGTAGATGTAGCTTTCGACCGCCTGGCCGTCCTTCACCCGGTGGAACTCGCCGAAGCGAAGATGGGCCAGCGCGCCGGTCGGCCGGATGTTGAGGAACGGGGCACGAAAATGGCCTGTGTAGTAGCCGGTCGATGTGACCCAGATCGCGTCCTCGAACTGTCCCCCGAAGGCAATGTAGTCGGTGCGGGTCAGATGCGCGAACGCCCTGTTGAGTTGGCCAAGCAAATCCCGGCCATATGTTTCGGGCGTCATCTCGTTGAATGGATGGACGACGTTAATTGCCGCGTCGGAGGCAAAGAAGTCCGACCCGTCCTGCCGGTAGAGCGCAGCGAGATGGGCCCGATAGGCGGCCTTGGCGGCGGAGATGTCGGGCCCGGTCATGCGATGTCGCCGGGCATGCACGATCGCGCGCCGTTCATCCCTTTACCGCACCCGCGGTCAGGCCGCTGACGATCTGGCGCTGGAAGAACATGACCAGCACGAACAAGGGCGCGGTCGCCGAGACCACGGCGGCGACAGCAAACATCACGTTGCCCTCGGTTTGGGTTGTGCCGAGGAAGGCAGCGATGGCCGGGACCATGGTGCGGTTGGACTCGCTCAAGAGAAGCGTGGTCACCGCGAAGTCGTTATAGGCCAGCAGGAAACTGAACAGCCCGGTGGTGATCACGCCCGGCCACATCACCGGCACGATCACATGGCGGAATGCCTGGAACTGGGTGCAGCCGTCGACCTTGGCGCTTTCGTCCAGTTCCTTGGGGATGTTCTGAAAAAACGAATGCAGCATCCAGAGCGTGAAGGGCTGATTGATCGCCACAAGAACGATGATCGTCGTTGGCAGTTTGCCCCAAAGGTTCCATTCGAAGAACGGCAACAGATAGCCCGAAACCAGCGTAACCGGTGGCATGGCGCGAAAGATCAGCGCGGCAATCAGAAGCCAGAACGTGTACCGGTAGCCAGAGCGTGACAGCGCATATCCCCCCAGCGTGCCAATCGTCAGCGAAGTGCAGACCACGAAAAAGCAGACGATGCTCGTGTTGATGACGTTCTTCCAGAACTCCTCCTGGATCCAGGCCCCTTCATAGCCCGCGCCGGTGAAGGGGCGACCGTAGGTTGCCTCGGTCCGGGGTCCGGTCAGGGCGTTTGTCCAGTCGTTGATCGAGAAGAAGTCGAGCTCGACCTTGAAGCTGCCCCAAAGCGTCCAGAAGAACGGGAACGCAGCAAGAATGAACCAGACAACAATAAAGGCGTTGATCGCGATCTTCAGCCCGGTGGGCGTTCTCTGTGCCGTGGACGCCATCAGGTCTTCCCCTTGAAGTCACGCCAGGTGCGCACCAGCACGGGCGACAAAAGGATCGCCACGCCGATGATGGTCAGCACGCTGGTGGCCGATGCAGCGGAAAGCTGTCGTGTCTCGCCGCCCAGATCGTTCAGGATGATCCACGACAGCGATTGCGCATGCGCCGAGGCATTGAAGCCGACGATCGGCTCAAGCACGCGGAAATTGTCCATCAACTGGATCAGTGCCACAAAAGTGACCAGCGGCATCAGGTGCGGGATCACGACATAACGTACCTGTTGCCAGCGGGTGGCGCCGTCGATCTTGGCGGCTTCGATCTGATCCTGCGGCAGGGTTTGCAGCCCGGCATAGAACACCACGAAGGCGAACGGCGCCGAGTGCCAGATGCCGTAGACGATCAGCGATATCCACATCAGCGGCGTTGACGCCTTCAGTGAAAGCCCGGGATCGCTGGCCAAGTATTGAATCAGAGACCCGAGGACGCCGCGGCTGTCGATCATCCAGAACAGGATCAGCGAGCCGATCAGCGGGTTCACGATCATTGGCAGCAGCGAGAAGAAGATCAGCGGCCCCCTAAGGATGCGATGCATCGAGTTGACCGCCAGCGCGATCATAAGGCCGAGGATGATCAGAAGCGGTGTTACCGTGAAGACATATGTCAGCGTGAAGGCCATGGCGCGGTAGAACGGCAGGTTGCCGAGACCGGTGAAGAACGCCCCCCAACTTTCGGTGCTATCCCAAAGTGCTGCGACTTCCCCAACCGCAAGGTGGCCCCGGTCGAGGTAGACGTCCAGGCCAACGAATCGCCCGACAGGGGCCGCTTCCCGCAACGCCCGCGTGGCCTCTTGGTCGATCGTGGTCTCTTCCGTGCAGCCGAACGGTCCGCAGTTTTCCACCGTCACGATCACGGCCTCGTGCGGGGCATAAAGCGACTGGATCACCACCGACACGATGGGCAGCGCGATGAAGAGAAGCATCGCCAGACCAGTCGGCAGAAAGAACCAGAAGAACGTGCGGTGTTTCATGTCGTCCGTTTTCCAACCTGTCCCGGACCTGATCCGGGACCTCATCGGTTCACCGGGGTGAGAGGCCCCGGATCAGGTCCGGGGCGACGTGATGCCGCCCCGAACGCGTTGATTTACTGCAGGAAACCTTTTTCCTTAGCCGCGGCAACGTAGGCGGCCTCGACATCCTTAAGGGCCTGCTCGGCGCTTTCCTTGCCTTGCATGAAGTCAGCCAGTTCGTTGCCGAGGGCGGTGTGCATCAGGCCCATATACGGCAGCATCGGGTAGGGAATGGTGCCCGCGTTGGCGGCATCGAACACACCGATCGCCGCTTCGGTCGGCTCGTAGCCTTCAATCAACCAGACCGCTTGCTCGGGCACACCGTCCTTCTCAAGGATTGCCGGCGAGATGCCGTTCTTCATCGCGAGGAAGGTGGCCTCGGCCTCATCATCGCTGATGTTCTTGGCCACAGTCCAGCCGTCCCACCAGAGCGTGGACGCCGGTGTCGTGTTGCCACCAACGGTCATTGGACCGGCGATCGCGGTGTTGTCCGCGACCTCGGGCAGCGCACCGTCGTCGGTGTCCTTCAGGCGCCCAACGCGGCTGCCCCACATGTTCATGAGAGCGACGTTGCCTGCTTTCCACTCTGCCGAGGTGGCGTTGGAATCGTGGGTGAGGAAGTCGGGGTTCATGTACTCCGACAGCGCCTTCATCATCTCAAGCGCTTTTACGCCGGCCTCGGTATTGATGTTGGGTTCAGCCGTGCCCGGCTTGAAGTGCTCGCCGCCGTAGCCGAGGAACATGTTGTTGAACTCTTGGGCCAGGTTCCAGCCAGCTGCGTAGGCACCACCGACTGGGTTCTCAAGAATGCCCTTTTCGCGGATCACCTTGGCCGCTTCCAGCATCTCTTCGTAGGTGGTTGGCACCGCCACACCGGCCTCTTCGAGGATATCCTGGCGATAGGTCAGGTGCTGCGCGTTCGCCATGAAGGCCACCGCCATCACCTTGCCATCGATGGTGATCAACTGGTTCTTCTGCAGGTCCTGTCCATGCTTGGCGACCAGATCGTCAAGCGGACGAATGACGTCTTCGTTGATCAGCGCCACGATTGACGAGTTCGCGATGATCGCCGTTGTGTATTCCGCCGGATTGCCCTGCATGCCGGCCAGGTTGATCTTCTGGTGATCGGCAGTGAGGTTCGTGGTCACCTCGGCGCCGGTGCATTCCTGTGCGGTGGCGCCAACCGTTTGGATGGCCGGAAACTCGTTGCCGACGATGCTGACGCGCGCGCCGATTTCGCAGCCGTGCCCACCGGCCAGGGCCGTCGAGGTGGCCAGCACAGACATTGCGCCTGCCAAAGCTAGTGATTTGAAGTACATCAGTTTATCTCTCCCTGATTGGCTGGTGCGCCTTGCAACCGCGCACCATATTAGTCCGGCTACAGGCCGGAGTTTCGATGGTTCAGTCGTTAAGTCGTGCCCCCGTTTTTCCGTCGAACAGATGACAAATGTCGTTTGGTATATTCACGGCAATCTGGTCGCCGATTTCAGCGCGGAACGTCTTGTCGGCCTTGGTGCTGACCAGCAGGCCGCCGATCCGCACGCTGACCATCGTCGCATCGCCGAGAAGCTCCATCGTGTAGATCGGCGCGTTGATCTGCCCGTGGCTGGTGCCGACCGTCGCGTCTTCGGCGCGGAAGCCCAGCGTGACTGGCCCGTCCGGCGCATCGAGGCCGGCGATCTCGGTGTTCGGCGCGGTGAAGGTGCCGCCCTGGACCGTGCCGTCGATCAGGTTCATCGCCGGGTTCCCGATGAAGCCAGCGACAAATGTGTTGGCGGGCCTGTCGTAGATCTCGGTCGGGCTGCCGACCTGCTGCACGACGCCCTTTTCCATGACCACGACGCGGTCCGCCAGCGTCATCGCCTCGATCTGGTCGTGGGTGACGTAGATCGTGGTGACGGCCAATTCGTGACTCAGGTTCTTGATCTGCGCCCGTGTCGACACGCGCAGTTTCGCGTCGAGGTTCGACAGCGGTTCGTCCATCAGGAACACGTTCGGCTCACGTACGATGGCGCGGGCCAGCGCCACGCGTTGGCGTTGACCGCCGGACAGGGCGGCGGGTTTGCGGTGCAGAAACTCGTCGAGTTCGACCATTGCCGAGGCGCGCTTGACCTTTTCGTCGTGGGTCGACGGGTCGATACCGCGGACCTTCAGCGGGAAGCGAATGTTCTCATAGACATCCATGTTCGGATAAAGCGCATAGCTTTGGAACACCATCGCCACGTCACGGTCCTTGGGTTCCAGATCGTTGACGACCTTGCCGTCGATCAGGTTCATCGCCGGGTTCCCGATGAAGCCAGCGACAAATGTGTTGGCGGGCCTGTCGTAGATCTCGGTCGGGCTGCCGACCTGCTGCACG
>JAAUYH010258315.1_pt1 | contig 11207 bp, 12 predicted proteins | sample 7278061 | NCBI WGS metagenome assembly JAAUYH01 (sample SAMN14350203, study PRJNA611818) | marine sediment metagenome | isolation source: surface marine sediment (0.6m) | place: French Polynesia: Moorea | collected 2018-08 | reverse complement strand
GCAACCTACGTGGATGTGCAACTTGCTCTCCTCATCTGTGGGAATATGGTATTGTTTCAGTGAAACCAATACGGTACCAGCTTCCGGTTTCAGGTGGATATGGACTTTGCTTTTTCCCGCAAAAGTAAATTCCAATTCATCTTTTCCGTTAGCCATTACAACCTCTCCGTCTTCATGCCCGTCCCAATTATGCCAACGCCAGGTGTAGCGATCTCCCGCCTGGATCATTTCCTGTGAAGGCCTTTTATCTCCATTTTTTGCAGTGTAAATAGCCTCTCGCAAAAACCAGGAGCATATCCCCTCGGTAGTTCCCCAGCACCAGTATAATTTTTCAACCGGTGCTTTTATATAGATCTTTTTCGTAAACTGGTGAAAATTCAAGGTTTCCATTTCTGTTATTTTCTTTTCAATTCGTATGCATATATTTCCCGGCCCAATGCCGCTAAAAAAGGGATTCCGATCGTTTCGTATTCGTAGTTGTCATCGTTGAATACTTCATTATTATTGACCAGGATGGTGGCCGTCAGTATAAATTCAACATCGTTCTTCTCGTCCCGTATATAGGCGCAGTCTGTAACAGTGCCATAGGCATAGCCTACCTTGTTGTAAATTTTTATATGATCAGGGATTGGATTTCTGGAATCCCCGTAAATAAAGAACTTAACATAGCTGTCATAGTACTCTTCCTCTTCGTATCCCCAGATCCTGGGAGGTGAGGACATGGCCTTTAGCAGTAAATCCCTTTCTGTTTGACCCAAACTGAATATTTGCCCATCCTTATAGAACTCGGGAAAAATCACTCTTTTCATGACTTCCTGTTGTGTAGTAATGGGAAAGTAGTTTTTTAAACTGAAATCAAAGGCTTCCTCTGTAAGCCGGTCTTCTGATATATAAGCTTTGCCTTTGGTAATACCCCGGAGATCCAATGTAGCTGGGGGAGAACTGATAGTGAGCAGTAAAATACTGCTGGTGCTGTCGTTTAAATAATAAATCAGCGGTCTTGTAGTCACGTCATCCGCGTTTTCTGTGGATAAGCGGTGACTAATCCTTACAGGCTGAATGCCCTTGGATGCTAGTTTATCATTGATCTCTACCTGTCCGAATAATTCAAATAGTCGGTTATTGGCATCGTTGTCGCTTACTGCAAATATTTTAATGATCTCGTCCCGGAAGGTAGTTTCAAGGGTATCGCCTTCCACATAGAATTTTGTGTTTAGATGGAGATCTCTGTGATCCGATAAGTACTCCAGGGCCAGTACGGCAATAGGAAATTTTACGGTACTTGCGGGATAGAAATATTGGTTGCTATCTACCTGAAAACTGTAATCTGTGAACTTGATCTCCCCTTTGATTCTATCAATTTGAGTGTATTGGATCTGGACTTCATGATCGGTTAATCGATCCATGACATTTTTTATTGCCATCTCCTCAGAATTCTGTAAGACGTAGCTAATGGGATTTTCGATAGAAGGCTTTTTACAGGAAATTAAGATGAACGCCACGCATAACACCAGTGCCATTTTCTTCTTTGAGGATGAAGTAGTGATCAGATTGGGAATAATCTTTAATGGACTATTCATCAGCTTATATCTTCATACACTTCACCGCGATGCGGGATCAGTGCATCCCGTACCTGAAGCATGTCAGATTCCTCAACTACCATAAAAGCGATGCTATGGGCACTGCTGTAGTCCTGATGTCCCGTTATAGAAAGCGGTAATTCTTCTGCAACGATATATTCCTGCAAGTGTCTTTCGTGATGCCTGGCAATTTCACCAGCTGTTGGGCCCCTAAAATCCCAAATGAGTTTAATTCGGCGTGTCACTATATTTTAGTTATTATAAATTCGATACTGAGATTCCACGCTCAGCGAAATCCTTAAAGGCTGTTAGATATTGTAATGTTTGCTTCTTAAAGGCCCCTGGCATAAGCCAGCCCATTAATTTCATAAAAAGGCCGGAAAACTGGAATTCCGCCTCAGATACCCATCGGGTCTTCTGCCCATCCATATCCTCAAAGAAATTTTTCTGAATGTTGTGAGCCCCCTTGGCATCATATGTGGCGTGAAATTCATAAGGGAGATTACTTTTTATGATGGTCTCAATAAGAACTAGTTCCCGTTTACCCATTTGGAAGTGCAATTCCATTTTTGATCCTTCCTGACCAGGCGGGCCTGACAAAAATTTATAGGTCTTTAAACCTTTTTGCCAGTGTTTCATATTTTCCGGGCTGTCAAATTTCTCCATAAATTGATCACGTGGCAGGTCCACGGTGATCTCGGTAGTATATTTCATATGATACCGATTTGAATTCCTACTAATTTACTAAATATAGGGGATCATGGCATTATAATTGTATAAATCCAACCCACATGATATTGTTCAACTTCTTTGAATTCTTATTTTTGCCTTTGCGATCTGATATTCGTTATGGAATGAAGTGGTTGTATGGCCTCATTTTAATTGCAGCTCTCAGTTTAATCTGTTCTTGTGGAGACCTACTTAAGAACGACTCTGACAAAGTACCGGTGGCACGTGTAGGCGATTCATATTTGTACAGGGAAGATATTACCGGATTGCTTTCCGATGATATGACCGATGCAGACAGCGCTTCCTTTGTTACCAACTATATAAACAAATGGGCTACCAAGCAGCTCTTGCTCTCCAAGGCCCGGATCAATCTACCTGAAGAAAAAATAGAGGAATTTGATGAGCTGGTGGAGGACTACAGAACGGACCTTTATACGCGCGCTTACAAAGAAGCTCTTATCCTTCAGGGTGAGGATACTACTATAAGCCGATCAGAATTAGATGGATTCTATGAATCTCAGAAAGAGAATTTCCGGCTGAAAGAAAAACTGGTAAGACTGCGCTTTGTGCAGATACCACTTCAATTTTTGAATAAGGATGAAATCAGTAGTAAGCTCAAAAGATTTAACCAGGAAGATAAAGTGTACCTGGATTCCGTTGGGGTGCAATTCATTAAATTAAATTTTAACGATTCACTCTGGGTACCCATTTCCAGAGTGATGCAGGAGATACCTCCATTGACCCCGGAGAACGAGAAGAGATACTTAAAAAATTCACAATTTTTTGAATTGCAGGATGCAACAGGGGTATATTTGGCTCATATTAACAACGTTCTGCAAGTTAATGAGACGGCACCACTTCTGTACGTTGAACCCAGGATCCGGCAAGTGATTCTGAACCGCAGAAAATTGGATTATATCAGGAAATTGGAGACAGAGATCATTGATGAAGCGACTAAAGAAAATGAATTTGAGGTTTATGACTAAATATATTAAGACGACGGTTTTTGCAATTGTCCTGATCATTTCTACCACAACTAGTGCTCAGGTAAAAGATTCCATTCCGGATACTCAAATAGAACCACCCGAGGCTCCTATGGAAGCCAACAGGGTCTATAAAAAAGACACCACCAATAATTTCAAGAGGATTAAGATCGATGGCATTGCCGCCGTGGTAGGCGACTATGTGATTTTGAATTCTGATATTGAGAAGACGCTCATAGACCTGAGAAATCAGGGAGCATCACCACAGGATATTACCCATTGTGGCCTATTGGGAAAGTTGATGGAGGATAGATTATACGCACATCAGGCCGTACAGGACAGTATTTTGGTATCTGATGATGAAGTCAACAGTACCAGTGACCGCCAGATACAGCAACTGATCCAACAAGTGGGATCTATGGAAAAGGTCCTGGCGTTCTATAAGAAAGAATCCGTGGAAAGTTTCAGGGAGGAACTCTTTAATATCAATAAGCTGAGAATGCTCTCTGAAAAAATGCAACAAAAGATCGTCGGTGAAATTAAAGTAACTCCGGAGGAAGTGCGACAGTTCTTCAATAAAATTCCCGAGGCGGAAAGACCTGTTTTCGGGGCCGAATTGGAAATTTCCCAGATCGTTAAAAAACCGGTAATCCCTGAGGAGGAAAAACAGAGAGTTATAGATAAACTCATCGAGATCAAAGCTGATGTGGAAGATAATGATGCGAGATTTAGTACCAAGGCCATTTTGTATTCCCAGGATCCCGGTTCCAAATCCAAAGGCGGGTTCTATAGCATGACCAGGCAGACCGGTTTTGTCAAAGAATTCAAAGATGTAGCATTTAGTCTGCAGGAGGGAGAGATATCTGATCCTTTCGAAACAGTCTGGGGCTATCACATCATTTATCTTGAGAAGATAAGAGGTCAGGAGCTCGACCTTCGCCATATACTGATTCAACCGGATATTCCTCAATCTGCCCTGGATGAAGCGAGAAAAGAACTAGATACTATTCGTAAACACATAGAAGAAGGAAAATATTCTTTTGCGGAAGCAGCCTTGAATTTTTCAGATGAAAAAGAAACCAAATTCGATGGTGGCTTGTTGCGAAATCCGCTTAACTTCGATTCGCGTTTCGAACTTACCAAAATGGACCCTACCTTGTACAACCAGGTGCGGAATTTGAAAGATAACGAGATCTCCTATCCTTTATTGGAACAGGATCCCCGTGGAGGTCCTCCTACTTATAAAATCCTTAAGGTAACCAATAGATATGATGAGCACGTTGCGGATTTTGCCAAGGACTATACAAAAATTCAGGAACTGGCACTTCGGGAAAAGCAATTCAAGGCGATCAAGGAATGGATGACCGAGCACATTAGGGATACCTATGTAAGTGTGAGTGGCGAAAACAGAGGCTGTAATTTTGCAAATAACTGGGTAAAGGAATAAACTATGTCTGACGTTGCTGCTATAGAAAGTCTTGTGGATAAGCACCTGGCACTTAAAAAAGAAATAGCGAAGGTGATCGTGGGGCAGGAAAAGGTGATTGACCAGATTTTGTTGTCGATTTACACCGGTGGTCATTCCTTGCTGATCGGAGTTCCGGGACTGGCAAAAACGCTCATGGTAAATACCATCGCCAGAACACTGGGTCTCGATTTCAAACGGATCCAATTTACCCCGGACCTCATGCCTAGTGATATCCTTGGGAGTGAAGTATTGGATCAGAACAGGAATTTCAAGTTTATCAAAGGTCCTGTTTTTGCTAATATCATCCTGGCTGACGAAATCAACAGGACTCCACCAAAAACCCAGGCTGCACTGCTCGAGGCAATGCAGGAGCGAGCTGTCACCATAACTGGAAAACAGTATAAACTATCGCTTCCCTATTTCGTGCTGGCTACGCAGAATCCGATTGAGCAAGAGGGGACCTATCCCTTACCGGAGGCCCAACTGGATCGGTTTATGTTCGCCATCGAATTAAAATATCCCTCTGTTGAAGAGGAGATACAGGTGGTTAAAACAACTACAAACGATGAGTCGCCGGAATTAGACGTACTTTTCTCCGCAGAAGAGATCCTTCAGGTACAACATCTGGTACGAAGGATACCAGTTGCAGATAATGTGGTTAGCTATGCCGTAAACCTGGTCAATAGTACGCGCCCAGGAATGGATTCATCACCTGACCTTGTAAAGCAATATCTGGATTGGGGTGCAGGGCCCAGGGCATCACAATATCTTATCCTCGGAGCAAAAGCACATGCCGCCATTCACGGAAAATATTCGCCGGACATAGAAGATGTTAAAGCCGTGGCTTACGGCATATTGAGACACCGCATCATTAAAAACTACAAGGCCGAAGCTGAGAATATCACCGAAGAGGATATTATAGGCCAGTTGTTGTAGTTAAAAATCAGCCTTCTCTATTGTTATTTTGGGTAAAATTGCTTTAAAATTTTAAGGCCTGAACGGCAATTATTTCCGCTGATTGTACTTCTGGTAAATCTGTCCCGACAACCCTGTCAAAAGTTTTATTTACCCTTCTATTTTAGTACATTTGGTGAATTGCTAAACAAGAAAATAAATACGATATGGCATTTGATATTGACATGATAAAAAAGGTCTATGCCGGTATGGCGGAACGCGTGGATAAAGCACGTGAACTGGTCGGCAGACCCTTGACTCTATCTGAAAAGATCCTGTATTCTCATCTCTGGGATGGAATGCCTTCACAGGTCTATACCAGGGGCAAAGACTACGTGGATTTTGCACCGGACAGGGTCGCATGTCAGGATGCCACTGCCCAGATGGCACTACTGCAGTTTATGCATGCAGGTAAGCCAAAAGTTGCTGTACCTACTACGGTGCACTGTGATCACCTGATCCAGGCCAAGGTAGGGGCAGAGGCAGATTTGAAAAGGGCTAATGAAACCAGTAATGAGGTATTTCAGTTCCTGGAATCTGTGTCCAATAAATACGGAATCGGTTTCTGGAAACCCGGTGCAGGGATTATTCACCAGGTAGTTTTAGAGAACTATGCCTTTCCCGGCGGAATGATGATCGGGACCGATTCACATACGGTGAACGCAGGAGGTCTGGGTATGGTTGCTATAGGTGTTGGAGGGGCAGATGCTGTAGATGTAATGGCAGGAATGGCCTGGGAGCTTAAATTCCCCAAGCTTATAGGTGTAAAATTAAAAGGTAAACTTTCTGGATGGACGGCCCCTAAGGATGTAATTTTAAAAGTTGCCGATATTCTTACTGTTAAAGGTGGAACAGGCGCAATTATCGAATATTTTGGAGAAGGCGCCATAGCGATGTCCTGCACGGGAAAAGGCACGATTTGTAATATGGGTGCTGAGGTTGGCGCAACCACATCTACATTTGGATACGATGAATCCATGGATCGTTACCTGAGGGCGACAGACCGTGAGGATGTAGCAGATGCAGCGAAAGAGGTAGCTCCCTATCTTACCGCTGATCCCGAAGTATATGCTGACCCGGCAACATATTTCGATCAGCTGATTGAAATTGACCTGGATCAGTTAGAACCTCATCTGAACGGCCCTTTTACACCTGATCTCGCTACTCCGATATCTAATATGAGTGAGGCGGCCAAGGAGAACGACTGGCCTATCAATGTGGAAGTAGGCCTGATAGGATCGTGTACCAATTCTTCCTATGAAGACATTTCGCGGGCAGCTTCTCTGGCAAAACAAGTGGCGGACAAAAAATTGAAGACCTAGTCCAAATTCACTATTACCCCGGGTTCAGAGCAAGTGCGATATACGATTGAGAGGGATGGATTTATCGATACATTTAACGCTATTGGCGCTACGGTTTTCGCCAACGCCTGTGGTCCCTGTATTGGAATGTGGGACCGTTATGGCGATAAAGCCGCCCAGGGTCCCAGAAATACTATTGTACATTCATTTAACAGAAATTTCGCGAAACGGGCTGACGGGAATCCCAATACACTCGCATTTGTTGGTTCCCCCGAACTGGTAACCGCTATTGCTATTGCAGGAAGACTGGATTTTAACCCGGTTACAGATGCTTTGATCAATGAAGATGGTGAAGAAGTAGTATTGGAAGAGCCCAGGGGATACGAATTACCACCTGAAGGATTTGCTGTAGAAGACGCAGGTTACCTGGCTCCATCGGAAGATGGCTCATCCGTTGAAGTAATCGTCTCCCCGGATTCGGAACGACTTCAACTTCTGGAACCATTCGTTCCCATAGCTCCTGAAAGTCTAAAGGGTATGAAGCTGCTTATCAAAGCATTTGGCAAATGCACCACCGATCACATATCTATGGCGGGTCCCTGGTTGCGTTACAGAGGACATCTCGACAATATTTCGAATAATACACTCATCGGTGCTGTTAACGCCTATAACAAGAAGACCAATTTCATAAAGAATCAACTTAGCGGAGAATACGGCGGAGTACCTGATACCCAAAGAGCGTACAAAGCAGCAGGGATAAAGACCATGGTAGTTGGTGATCATAACTACGGTGAAGGATCTTCACGTGAGCATGCAGCTATGCAACCAAGACACCTGGGTGTTGCGGCCGTCCTTGTAAAGTCCTTTGCCAGGATTCATGAAACGAACCTGAAAAAGCAGGGCATGCTGGCTTTAACTTTCGCTAATGAATCTGATTACGATCTGATCCGGGAGGACGACACCTTCAATTTTGTCGATATAGAAGATTTTGCTCCTGAAAAGCCGTTGAGTATAGAGGTGATCCACACCGACGGTTCGGAAGACATGATTCTGGCTAATCACAGTTATAACCAATCACAGATCCACTGGTTCAAAGAAGGTTCGGCCCTCAACGTCATTAAAAAAGAGAATGCTTAACCAACTTTCGGATTTAATGACACAACTCATACTGCAGGCAGACTGATCATGAAGGTGCGCAGAAAAACAGTTGTCAATATATTGTTGATTGCCATTGTGGTTTCATTTTTTGTAACTCCTTTAGGCTACTACGGCAAATTATTTTTAAACAGATTATTTTCTTTTAGTCCGAATATTATTGAAAGATCGGAAGCTCGCCAGATAGCCGATTACGACTGGCAACTGAAAGATCCGGAATGGAATTTTTTTAGTTTCAGTAAGTCTGAAGGGCGGGTGGTATTTATTAATTTCTGGGCGTCCTGGCGACTCCCGTGTGAGGCGGAATTAGGCAGCATACAGGAGCTATACGATCGTTATGGCGATAAGATCGATTTCTATATCATTACAGATGAAGAACGAGAACCGGTAGAGGATTTTATGCTTAAAAATGAATTCACCTTTCCTGTAACATATTTGATCATTGGCGAGAAGTCTCCTGTAGAAATACCGGAACCTCCGGCATCGTATCTGATCGACAAGGATGGTTATGTTCGTGTAATACAGGATGGGATTGCAGACTGGGATAATCGCAAGGTTTACGGCTTGATCGAGGAGCTGATTGGAACGCAATGAAACGAGATCGAATAGTCAATGTCGTACTGCTATTACTGCTCGCATTGATCTTATTTACACCCCTGGGATTCCACCTAAAAGTATGGATCAACAGAATTGTAGTGTTTAGCCCCGACCGGGTAGAGCCTTACGAAGAAATAGTCCTGGATTCATACAATTGGAATTTAAAGGACCGGCAGGGTAATAATTTTAACTTCGAACAAGTAAGAGGAGAAGTGGTCCTGGTCAATTTCTGGGCAAGCTGGTGCCCTCCTTGCGTTGCCGAAATGCCGGATCTGGACAAACTCTATAATGACTATGAAGACAAAGTGGTTTTTCTCTTTATAGCCCGGGACAAAGTAGAGAAAGTAGATGCTTTTCTTGAGAAAAACAACTACGAACTTCCTGTATATTACGAGCTCAGCCCTACCCCGGAGGTATTAGACAATAATAGTCTGCCGACCACTTATATTTTGGACAAGAAAGGGGCGATTGTGGTAGCAGAAACCGGAGCGGCTTCATGGAATAGTAAGAAAACCAGAAGTCTGTTGGATGATCTGCTTAAAAACTAGAGAAGTTTGCTCTATTTCTTGAAATACTTAAAAGGGACCACCAGCATACCGAAACATTCGCCGTCTTTTTTCCCCAGATGTTTATGGTGGATCTTATGAGCTCTGCGCACACCCCTGGCATACCAGTTATTGGCATTTCGGAACATTTTGAAGCGCTGATGAATGAATATATCGTGTACCATAAAATAAGCGATTCCATAGGCCAGGATGCCTAAACCTAATGGCCAGCCATACCAAAAAGAGGTATTTACACCCAGATAAAAACAGAACATACTCACTACGGCATAAAAAAGAAAAAAGGCATCATTCCTTTCAAACCAGGAGTCGTGATCTTTTTTGTGATGATCCTTATGCAGGCTCCATAAAAAGCCATGCATTATGTATTTATGGGTAAACCATGCCATGAATTCCATAGTGCAGAACGTGGCTAAAAATATCAGTATTCCCAGTGCAATATTCATTCCGGATCAGATAAGATTTAGTTTATAATTTACATAAGATTTGGCTAAAAGTCCAAATTTTTGATAGTTGGGAATTCGAATGCGGGCGTTTTTAATTTCCGTTGAAGGCGTTCTTTTGAGTTTATTCAAAAGCTTATTGTAATACTTGTAGGCAGCATATACTCCAAATTTTGAACTGCTGGGTAGCTTTAGAATACCTTCATAACCCAGCCTGAGATCTTCCTTGATTTCCTTCACTATCCTATCCTTGGACTGTTCGTCCAGTTCCAACAGATTGGTGTTCGGAAAATAGGATCTGTTCAGATCTTCATAATCCGCTTTTAGATCCCTTAGAAAATTTACTTTTTGAAAGGCCGAACCAAGGGCCATTGCCGCGTCTTTTAATTCCTCATACTTTTCGTCATCTCCATTGACAAAGACCCGCAGACACATTAAGCCTACTACATCTGCAGAGCCGTAGATATATTCCAGATATTCTTCATGGGTCTTGTACTCCTTCTTACTGAGGTCCATTCTCATGCTTTTCATAAATGATGACACCAGGTGCCTCGGGATCGCATATCTGTGGTATGTTTCCTGAAAAGAATTCAGAATAGGATTAAGGCTTATTTTATTCTTTAAAGCCTCTTCAAGTGCATTTTCAAAGTCGTTGAACAGGGTTTCCTTGTCGTAATCGTGAAACGTATCTACGATCTCATCCGCAAATCGAACGAAGCCATAAATGTTGTAAATATCATGCCTGATAGATGATGAAAGCATTTTGGTAGCCAATGCGAAGGATGTGCTGTAAGACTCTGTAACTATCTTACTGCAATCTCTTGAAACCCTGTCGAAAATAGACTTCATAAATTGATCTTTATTGGTCCTTACGCATCAACTCCGAAACCAATTTTCCAGAAATCAACGAAGGAGGAACACCTGGTCCGGGTACTGTTAATTGCCCCGTAAAGTACAATTGTTCCACCTTCTTACTCTTCAATCCGGGTCTCAGAAAAGCAGTTTGGCTGAGCGTATTGGCCATCCCGTATGCGTTTCCCTTGTATGAGTTATACTGCTCTACAAAGTCATTTACGCAGAACGATTCTTTAAATATAATATTATTTTCTACGCTATGCCCGGTTCTCTCCTGGAACCTTTTCATAATGATATCGAAATACTGTTCCCTCAATTCCGGGGTGTCTTCCAGGCCGGGAGCTATAGGGATGAGGAAAAATCCGGTTTCGCATGAGGCCGGTGCCATTTCCGGATCTGTCACCGATGGGAAGTTGGCATAGAAGAGGGGTTCTGAAGGCCATATCGGATGATCGTAAATCTCAATGGCATGTTTTTCGAAATCCGTATCAAAAAATAAATTATGGTGCTCTACATTTTCCAATTTCTTATCAAAACCGATATAGAACAAGAGCGATGATGGAGCAAAAGTTTTTTTGG
>JAAUYH010143904.1_pt1 | contig 11207 bp, 4 predicted proteins | sample 7278061 | NCBI WGS metagenome assembly JAAUYH01 (sample SAMN14350203, study PRJNA611818) | marine sediment metagenome | isolation source: surface marine sediment (0.6m) | place: French Polynesia: Moorea | collected 2018-08 | reverse complement strand
GTCAGCGTTGCCGCCGGGTTCACCGTCACGTCCATGCCCAGCGTCACGCCGTCGAAGGTGACGCTCTGGCTGACAGGAATGTCTATGCCCGGAGCGGGCATGGCCGTGGGGGGAAGGATATCGGCGTTGGCCAGCGTGCCGCCGCCCTGGACGGTCAGTCCTCCGTTGAATTGCGCGACACCCTCGATGCTGAGTTCTCCGCCGGAGATCAGCACCGGGCTGCTCGCACGCAATCCGCCAATCTCGCTGTCGCCGGCGCTGTACTCGACTACGACGCCGGGATCGAGGCCGATGCGTACGGTGTGGATGGTGGTCGGTACGACAGCCGGAGACCAGTTGGCCGGATCGTGCCAATCGCCACCGGCAGGATTGATGAACGTGATGGCAATCGGCCCGGGCGGTCCCAGGAAGAAGCTCTTGAAGATGGCGAGATCGCCGAAATTGATGAAACCGTCGCCATCGAAATCGGCGTCAGGGTTGTATGGACGCGGGAAGAAGTGGGACTTGAAGATGGCGAGATCGCCGAACGTGGTTATGAAATCGTCATTGTCCAGATCCGCATCGCAGATATTGCCGAAACCGTCGCCATTGGTGTCGCGCTGGTCGGCGTTCGGGATGTCGACGCAGTTGTCGATGTCGTCGGGTACGCCGTCGCCGTCGGTGTCCATGACACCGGCGCCCCTGGAGCGGGGACGGGGCTGCATCGGCACGGCGTCGGGATAGTGCGCCTGAAGGGTGACCGTGTCCGGCGTGCCTGCTTGCTTGCCATCGGTGACGAGCAACTGTGCGACATACAGGCCGGGAACGTCTGCGCGCAGCAATGGCCGTGCGGTGTCCGCGTCATCGAGCGCGGCTTTGCTGTGCTTCGGTGCGTGTAACAGAGACCACGTGTAGGAGATCCTGTCGTCATCGGCATCGGCGGATTCCCGTCCATCCAGGCGCACGGCCGTTCCGGCGAAGATGCTCCGATCGATGCCCGCGTCGGCGCGGGGCTGCGAGTCCAGCGTGTTGAGCCGCAGCAGGGCCGGCGCACTGTCCAGGCGACCGTCACTGGCCACGAGCGCCAGCACATATTCGCCGTCGCGGTCGGGGGTGAAAGAGGTCATGCTGGCCTTTGCCGAGGCCGGAGCGGCACGGCTGCCCGCCGGCGCCTCGATCACCGCCCAGCGGTAGTTCAACGTGTCGCCATTGAAGTCGGACGACGCCGACGCATCGAGAAGTACGGTCTCCCCGATGCGGATCGTGCGACCGGTGCCGGCGTCGGCAACCGGCGCGACGTTGCCGGTGCTGAAACGCACCGTCGCCGCTTCGCTCTGCGTCTCGCCGTCGCTGACGACCAGTTCGGCGACATAGTCGCCCAGCAGGTCGACGGCGAACCGGGGTCGGACCGCCGTCGGATCGGACAGTTGCGCGCCACTGCCCGGCGGGGCCCGGAGGGTCCACATGTACTTGAGCCGATCGCCCTGATCGTCGGTAGAGCCGCTGGCATCCAGCGCGACGCTCTCGCCGATGACGACGGTGCGACCCGCGCCCGCGTCGGCGCGCGGAGTGTCAAAGGTCTGCGATTCGAATGGCGCGGCGGCGGCAACCGCCAGGGCCGTGACCATTGAGGCCGTGAATAACCGAAGGAATCCCTGGCGCCAGCGGCGCGCCCAGCGATGGTTCATTGTCGTTCTCCATTCCGGGCCTTTTCGCGGCCCGGTTCAACCACGATCTTCATATTTTTTAGAGCGATGCGCGCCAGTTTATGACCAGCGGGTGGAGACGGGATGCGCTCACTACCTTTCTCTTAATAGTACATAAAGCGGACCGCCGCCGCGGAAATTGCGTTATGTAAAGTCCAGATGTGCTCAGCGATCCTTGCAATCGTCACAATCGGCCGCGCCGGCCGGCACGGCCGATCGCAGAAGCCCTGACTCTACCGACACCCGGCGCGCACGATTCAGTCGCGCGCAGACCCACCGGCTTTTGACCTTTACGTGCACGATGGTGGTATCGGCCGGGAACTCGGCCACCGTGTCACACGCTATGAACCACCGGGTCTGCGGATCGCCGCAATGCGTGCATTCGAAGGCCCATTCCGCCATGTCGATTCCTCCAGATCTGACCAAGGCCAAAGGGGCGCCATCGATCGATGGTCTGAGCAGCGGGCATTACTGACTGGCTGCTACCGCCGCGATATCGACGTTGCAGATGTTGCCCCAGACAAAAAACGTCATTGCGCTGCCTTCGCCGGCGGGTACGATCCAGCCACGCGCACGCAGGTCGGAGTCCGTGTCGGCGAAGTATCCCGTACCCCAGGGTGCGGGGTCGGACGGCGCTGCATCCCGTTCAGGTCCGCTGAGCTGCCTGCCGATGATCTCGACGGGTTGTGTCGGATCCGGCGGAAACGTCAGCGTGTCCACCTCCCAGAAATGGAACTGCCCCAGTTTCGGCCCGAAATCGTACGTCCCCTTGAAGAAGCCCGTGATCTGGACGGTCTGATCGGCATCGTTCCAGTCCGGGTCATCGAAGCCTTCGGTGGCCACTCCCTCGAACGTCGCGGGAACAAGCACCGGACCGATGCGGAAGTTCATCGTTCCGCTCCAGGGTGCGAACGGGGCCGCTTGCTCGGCAACACCATTGCCGAAGGCCGGGTGGCAGGTGCCCCGATCGTCGGCCTGCGTGGACGCAGCGCAAAGAAGGCCCGCCGCGCATGCCATTAGCAGTGTGATCTTCATGTTCATCTCCTCGAGTCTGCCGTGTGATGGCGCGGCAACCGGCGGGAAATGAACAGGCCTCCGACGATCGCCGGACCATGACGCCAGTATGTCAGGCGCCGCCCCCAGCGCAATTCGTTGTTGCACCTATACGGCGGTCCCGGCAAAGGCGTGATTGCAACTGGCAATCGCCCCCGATCCTGACGGGCTACTGAAGCCGAACCGAGAACAGGACGGCGACCACGCGGTTGGCCGGCACGTCGAGCTGGGCGTTCGAGGCGTTCTGGTCGCCCACATCGATGGTCGTTGTCCCGGCCTCGTATCGCGCCACATCGCCGTCCTCGGCATCGGTCAATGCCGACGTTGCCGACACGGATGCGAAGATGGCGGCTTCCTCGGCGGGTGTGCAGGCGTCTGCCGCACAGGCTGCCAGGCTGGTGTCCACCCGGATAGTCCCGGGTTGATACCCGAATATGGGATCGAGCACGTCCTGCAGGCTTACGTCGGCGACCGCCCCCTGCCGGTTGTTCACGTACAGCACGAAGAAAAATGCCACCCCGTCGGGCATCGTCGCGCCGCTCGGGATCGGGGTGCCATCCGCAAGGTAGGCACGCTTGACGATCTCCAGCCCCTGAACCAGGGTATTGGCGCCGAATTCCGAGGTATTCCCCGCCGCGTCGATGGTTATCGCCGAAACCGTTTCACCATTGGCGAGACTGGTGATGCCCGTGACCGACCAGGCCCCCGTGCCGTCGGCCACGTCGCTGCCCAGGTAATCGATGCCCTCGCCGTAGTCCGTGCCGGCCTGTGTATCGCCGGCACCGGCGACCGCGCGATAGACCTCGACCTCGCAGCCGGCGCAGGTCGTTCCACTCACTGACGACGGGGCGGCGGCTGCGATGACCGGCGCGTCGATGCCGATATTCCCGGTCGTCGCATCGGTCCCCGGCACCAGGGTGTGACCATCGCCCAGCTCGTGCGGAACGGTCGAGTTGTCGCGTTCGGTCAGGTCGATGGCGAGCCCCCCGTTGCCGCCGAACCGGTTGCGGCTGATCCGGTTGCCGGTGGCCGTCGGCCAGTTGTAGCCGCCGCCGCCGTTCTCGCCGACCACGGTGACTCCGGGACCGAAGGCCCCCGAGACGTCGTTGCGCTCGACCACCGAGTCGGTGCCGAATACCGCGACGCCCGCCGTCTGGGTCGCCCCCGTCCCGACGTTGCGTATCGTGTTGTCGACGACGACATGGGATCCGCCGGTTTGCCACATCGACACGCCGTTGCCGTTGGCGCCGTCGATCAGGTTGCCGCTGACCGTGAACCCGGTGGAACCGTCCTCGACCTGGATTGCGTCCCGATAGGCGTCTCCGTTCTGACCGATGTCGCGTACTTCATTGCCGCTGATCTGCCCGGTATCGGAGTTGTGCACGACCACGCCGACTTCATCGACGAAGCCGATGAGGTTGTCCCGCACCCGGCTCAGCGTCGTGGTCACGTCTCTCAGCACGACACCCGAGCCGGCGGTGCGGTTGCCGCCGCCGGGATCGGCGAATGCGTCGGCGCGCGTGCCCAGGACGTTCTGTTCGATCAGCAGACCGCCCACGCTGAAACCCTGCGGAGCCACGATGTCCCCGTCGATATAGTTGATGCCCGGGTCGCCGAAACCGTAGACCGCGAGTCCGCGGACCGTCGTATCCGAGACCCTTATCTCCAGGCCGTTCGTCAGGTTGTTGGCATCGACGATTTCGATTTCCGGAGCCGCCACCTGAGCCAGTGCGGGTTCGTCCGCCGTGCCCGCCACGCCGTCCGGTCCAAGGCCGACCGTGCCGCCCGCACCCAGAAGTCCGGCATTGGTGTCGCCGACACGCTGAGTCTGGGTCGTCCCGTCGATCGCGGTGTCCGCGTCGGTGATTGGCGGCAGGGCGTTGGTCAGGGCGATTCGGGCGACACCGCGTCCAGCGTCGAAGTTCGGGTCCGGTGACCGGCCGAGGGGATCCGCGTTGGACGGAATCATGAAGAGGCTGTGCTCGGTACCGGCAGTCAGTCCATCCTGGGCCAGGTTCGCGTTGCCCAGGGTGTTGGCGTTCGTGATGAACTGCGCGAGCGAACCCTGGCCGGAATCGTTGCTGTTGACCACGGTGTCGACGTTGAAGCCGAAGTCTACTCCGGCCTTGGTGACGGCCGCGCTGATGGTCACCGGCGACACCGATTGCGCAGTCAGCGTGCCGAGACTGGCGCTGGTGACATTGGCAGGATCATCCTGCGCCGCCGGGTCCGCGCCGCCGACTTCACTGGTAACGGCTGCAACGGCACCGGAAGCATCCGTGCGAAAGGTCTGCACGGCCAGTTCGCCGCTACCGCCACCGGGGCGCGAGGACGCGACGGTATCGTTGACGACACGCACCTGGTAGTCGCCGTCCGGCAGTCCCGAAAATCCGTAGGCCCCGGACGCGTCGGTCACGGTGCCGCGAAGCCACGTTCCGGTCGCGTCATAGAGTTCCACTGTCGCACCCGGCCGCGGCACGCTGAACGCCGGTGCCGCGGCGCTCGCCGTCGCCAGGTTCCGTCCGGCACCACCGCCGTAATTGACGTCCTCGAACACCGTGCCGGCGATGACATTGGTCTTGACCTGGAGCAATACCGAATTGAGCAGGACCAGGTCCGGACCGGTGTCCACCTGCACGGTTGCCAGCGTGTCGCCCACACTGACGAGGCCGGAGACATCGAACGTATCCAGATCGGCGCCGTATTCGATGGCCGACCCCAGCGAGTTGATGGTGCCGTTGTACAGATTGTCGACCGGGTTTAGCGCGTCGGACTGCGCCACGCCATTGAACAGCAGGCGTTCCGAGGCACCACCGAGCGTGTCGTCGCCCTCCCAGAGCAGTATCGACGTCTTCGCCTCGGGCGGACCCGACGCGAAGATCCCGCTGAGCAGGTAATTGGATGACGAGTTGCGATTCAGATCGAAGCCATCGTAGAGCACCAGTGTCTTGCCGGTGAGCGCGGCGTCTTCGTAGATCACGTACAGGGCCCATCCGGAAATGACGGCCTGGGCAGCGCAGTAGATACCGCCGTTGTCCACGCTCAGACCGGCGAAGGTGTACGCACCGTTCCCCTTGGCCGCTACCTGCGCCGTGACATCCTCGAAGCCGCCGAAGAAGTCGTAGGTGGTTCCGCCCAGAACGAAGTCCGCCTCGAACGTGCGATCGGCCGTGCGCGGAACGCCGTCGAGAGTGACCGTGCCGTCGGTGGCGGCACCCGAGCCGGCCCAGTACAGATACGCCGCGTTCACCGTCGCCGTCGCCGGAATCCCCGCCACGCTGGCCGTATCGGATGCGGCGACCGAGCAGGCATCGACCGTGTTCGGGTCTGTGCGCAGCGTACCGCCCGTCACCGTGTAGTCGAGAAAACCGGCCAGGCGCAGGACTTGAGTCAACGGGACGTCGACGGTGCTCGAGGCGACGACGCTGGTGTCTTCGGAGTCGGTATTGTTTGCCGGCACCGGATCGGCTTCGTTGGCCGATACGCTGGCGTTGTTCGTGATGTTGCCCGTGGCCGTGGTAACGACCTGGATCTCGACGCTGGCCGTGCCACCGCTCAGGATCGTCCCGAGTGTGCAGCTCACCACGGCCCCGCCGATGCAGCTGCCCTGACTCGGATTGGCGGACACGAAATTCACGCTGCCGGGCAGGTTGTCCGTCAGCGTGATGCCGGTGGCCGTCGAAGGCCCGCTGTTGGTGACGAGTACGGTGTAGATCAGCGGGCCGTTCAATGGTGCCGGGTCCGACGAGTCGGTGATGCTCACGGAGAGGTCGGCGGACGCGACGGGTCCCTCGAGCCGGTAGATCGTGTCGGTGTTCTGGTCGGCGATCCAGAAATCGGTTCCGTCCAGCGTGAGTCCCCGGGCGTCGGGGCCCGGCGTGGCGAATGACGACAGAACGGCCCCGGCCGTGCTGAGTTCGTAGACAAGGTCGCTCGCGGCGTCGGCGTGCCAGAGGCTGGTGCCGTCCCAGGTCAATCCGCGTGGATTGCTACCGGGAATGGCGAAGGACGAGACCACGGCGCCGCCCGTCGTCACCTCGTAGATCAGGTTCGTGGACGCATCGGCGATCCAGAAATTGGTGCCGTCCCAGGTCAGGCCGCGGGCGGTGGAGCCGGGTGTCGGGATGGTCGATACGATCGTGCCCGTCCGAGTCACTTCGTAGATCAGACCCGTGGAGTCGCAGGCCGTCCACAGGTTGGTCCCGTCGAAGGTGAGGCCCTTCGTGAAGGTGCACGGAGCTGCAAACGAAGACAGCACGTTGCCAAGCGTGTCCAGTTCGAAGATGAGACCGGTGTTGTCGTCCCCGTTCCAGAGACTCGTACCGTCCCAGGCCAGGCCGAACGGGCCGGAGGAGGGTGCCGGGAAAGAACCCAGAAGATCACCCGTTGCGGCCACCGTGGGGAGTCCGGGAAAGGCAAGCAATGAGGCAAGGCACAGCCGTTGCTGCCAGGTGGTCATGCGCCGCCGGTGTCCGTCGTTCGGTGTCGGGTGCATCATGATCGTGGCGGTATCGTGGTCCGGATCAGTCGGGTGGCAAGTGAGACCCGGACAGGCGCCTGACCGGCAGAGGTTATCTTACGGGTACGCCCAACGCCCGGAAGTACCGGCATCAGGTATCTGTCGGCAGGCAGCGGGTCAAACTTGAGGCCGAATTCGTGCGACACACCGCTCCCGCCCGCGGGAATCCTCAGGGCTTGAGTTCGAACGATTCCCGAATCAACCGGTACCCCGGCTCCAGCTTGTCCACTGCCGCCTGCTCGGTGATCTCCATGATCTCGAAGGGCCGGTCGCGCTCTGTTGAACAGAAAAGGAACAGCCGGTAGTCGCCGCCGTCGATGTTGGCCGAGCCCTGCCATCCGGCTCCGCTGAAGTCGCCCCACCGGGCCACTGGCTCCAGCGGCTTGACGTCGAAGGCGTCGCGCAGGTTGGCCGCCGTTTCGTCAACGCATGCCTGTGAGTCGAGCGGCTCGTCGTAGAACCAGAGGTTGATGACCGAATCGGCAATTCGCGGCGCGATGGAGATGTCGTAGTCTGGATGGTAATCCGGGTCCGACGTGTCCTCGTACCAGTTGCCGGGATATTTCACGGTGAAGCCCGGCCGGTCGATGACCTGCGGGTTTCGAACCTCCGGGGCGCTTTCCAGTTCGGCGCCGGCGAAGATCATGGCACCTACAAGGCCGGCGAAGGTGGCGGCGTAGAACAGGCCGGGCAATATCAGGAACCACCATCGGGCCGGCCATCGCTCGACGACAAAGGCCGTGCGCACGCCGCGATAGCTCACGTAAACCGACCAGAACAGGCCTGCGACCGTGATCATCCACCATGGGTCGTTGCCTGTGAGGGCTTCCGCCGGCGTTGCGTACACGCCCGCTTGCCAGAGGGAGTACAGCACGACCGGCACGGCGTAGGCCTGCGCGGAGTACAGGTACACGCGCCGCGCCAGCGATGGGCTCGGCGACTCGGCGGCCGCCCACGTCAGACGCACGTGATACCACCAGCCGCCGATGGCGAAGTAGAGGGCCCCAGCCAGCGCACCAAGGCCGGCGACGATAAGCGCGTAGTGTCCCCAGTTTGCAGCCATCGTGGCGTAGATCGGGTTGTCGCTGGAGAAGGTCAGTCGGGTCTCGAAACGCTCGATGGCACCGGCCGCACCGAAGATCCATGCAGACAGGACCGTCAGCGCCGGAATCGACACCAGCACATAGGTTTCGAAAAAGGCGCGCGGTCGGAAGACCAGGTAAAACAGCCACAGCGACCAGTGCGGCGGCTCCACGGTCGGGGTGGCGGGCACGTTCAGCGATTGATGCGCATCCCGCGGATCGGGGCCGGGCTCTGTCATGGCTGGCAGTATACGCGACTAGCGTGAACCCGGAGCCGGGTGCGTCGGGCAACGCGGGCAACACCGCGAGCTCGGTGCAGTCGCGGCCCTGCCGATGTGAGCTACGGTTCGAGGCGTTAATCGACCGCTTGCGGTGTCGTCGACGCGTTGAGCCGGGCTGCGTAGCGGTCGGCACTCGCCGCGTCTCCGACCGACCGGTAGTGGGCCACGAGGCGGTTCAGCGCCTGACGCCGCACGCGGGCGCCGCGGCTGTCGAGCTCCGAGTGGCTGGCGACCAGCAGCGCTTCGGCCTCCTCCACTTCGCCCAGTGCCGACAGGGCGGCGCCGAGCGCGTTCTCGCTCTCGGCCGTGAGCTTGTGCGGGGTTGCCATCGCGCGAAATCGCTCGACCGCATCGCGGAGCAACGGCAGCGCCTGCGCCGTTCGGTCGGTCTTCAGGTACACCTCCCCCAGGCGAAGCTGGATGATCGCCCGGACCGTTTCTTCGTCGCTCGTGTTCGAGAACAGCACTTCGCGGGCCTCCACGGCGTGCGACTCCGCTTCGGCGAACAGGCCGGCATCCAGTTCGAACCGGGCCTGGTTCATCAATGCGATGCCGAAGAACGTGTGGCTCGGTCCGAGGCGGCGGCGATAGATATCGGCCGCTTGCGCCGCGAGCGGCCACGCCTCGTCGGCGCGTTCCATGTCGCCAAGCAACGACGCCAGGTTGTTCAGGCTGGTAGCCGTGGACGGGTGGTCCGGCGGCAGCGTGCGCTGCTTGATGGCGAGCGCCTCGCGCTGCGTCGCCACGCTGGCCTCGAAGGAACCGAGATCGAACAGGAGCGCCCCGAAGTTGGTCAGTGTTCGGGCGACCGCCGGGTCGTCGTCGCCCAGCGTGGCGCGCTGAATCGCCACCGCCCGTTCGAAGTGGTGCTGCGCTTCGTCGAGCTGCCGCACTTCGCGCAACAGCGATGCCAGCGAATTGTGCGTCGTGGCGATGGCCGGGTGGTCAGCGCCGAGCACCACCTTCTGGATCGCCAGCGCCTCGCGGTAGCGCTGCTCGGCGGCAATCATGTTGCCCCGGCTGTGAAACACCAGCGCGAGGTTCTTCAAGCTGTCGGCGACGCGGTAGTGGCGCTCGCCAAAGGTCGCCCGGCGTATCGCCAGCGCCTGTTCGTGATAATCCTGGGCCAGCGCGAGCGCATCCCGGTGGCGTTCCAGTATGCCCAGAGCGGTCAGCGATTCTGCGACGAGCGGGTGACCAGGACCCAGGCGCAGGCGCCGGATCGCCAGGCTCTCCTCCAGTAGCCGTTCCGCCTTGTCGAAGTCGCCCCGCGATCCGACGACCGACCCGAGGCTGTTGAGCACGTCGGCCACGTCGATGTGGTTGTCGCCCAGGCGATCACGACGGATCGTGAGCGCCTCGCGGAACAGCGCTTCGGCCGGGGCGTAGTCGTTGGATTGATAGTGCAGCTTGCCCAGCTCGTTGAGACTCTCGGCCACCGGCAGGTCGCGCGGCCCGAAGATCGAGCGGCGCAGGGCCAGCGCCCGCTCCAGGGCCGGTCGTGCCACATCGTAGTTGCCGAGCTTGCGATGAACGGTGCCCAGCACCACCAGCATCTGCGACTGCAGCTCCGGCTGGCCGGCCAGCTCCGCTTCCACCCGTTCGCTGCCCGTCGCCAGCAGGTCCGTTACCGTGAGATTGTGGCCCCGGGCGGCATCCGGGTCCGACAACTCCAGCAGGTCCAGTGCGAACTCCTTGAGCTGCGCCGCCCGCACCGCTTCGTCTGCCGCCACGCGCGCCTGCCAGGTCGTGCCCGCAATGCCGGCAATCAGCGCAAGCACGACAACGACCGAGGCCGCTGTGCCGAACTTGTGGCGCTGGGCGAACTTGGCGGCCCGGTAGACCGGGCTGGCGCGTTGTGCGAGCACCGGACGATTGGCGAGGTGGTGCTCCACGTCGTCGGCAAGCTGTGCCGCCGATTCGTAACGACGCTCGGGTTCCTTGCGCAGCGCCATCAGCACGATGTTGTCCAGGTCGCCCGACAGTCGCCTGGTTAGGCGCTTCGACGACAAGCCGTAGGCGGCGGCGATGTCGTCGGTGACGACGCTGCTCGGCTTCGGCGGAGCCACCTCGCAGATGGCCCGAACGGTGGCATGGCTGTCGCCGGTGGTGTCGGCATAGGGCGACTGACCAGTCAGCAGGCGGTAGAGCAGCAGGCCGAGCTGGTAGACGTCCGATGCCGTGGTCACCGGTCCGCCGCGGAGCTGCTCCGGGCTGGCGTATTCCGGCGTCAGCGGCCGCGCGGCCGTGCGCGTCAACTGGCCGGCCCGCGCCGACAGGCCGGGATCGAGCAGCTTCGCGATGCCGAAGTCGAGCAGCTTCGGTGCGCCCTCGTCGGTCACGAGGATGTTCGACGGCTTGATGTCGCGGTGTACGACCATGTTCGTATGCGCGTGATGCACCGCCCGGCACACGGCGTGGAAAATCGTCAGTCGCTCGGCGATCGTCGGCCGGCGGCGCTCGCAGTAGGCGAGCAGCGGCGCCCCCTTGACGTATTCCATGGCGAAGTAGGGCTGACCGTCCGGCGTGATGCCACCGTCGAGCAGTCGCGCGATGTTCGGGTGGTCCAGCTGTGCGAGGATCTGGC
>JAAUYH010045364.1_pt1 | contig 11207 bp, 7 predicted proteins | sample 7278061 | NCBI WGS metagenome assembly JAAUYH01 (sample SAMN14350203, study PRJNA611818) | marine sediment metagenome | isolation source: surface marine sediment (0.6m) | place: French Polynesia: Moorea | collected 2018-08 | reverse complement strand
ATAAATCTGACTCGACGATTCCTGTGAATAAATAACGCTTATGAATAACATAAATTTATTCGAATTGAATCAATTTTCCGACAACACTGGTAGCAGGAGTAAGCAGTTGCAGGGTCGGCATGGATACTGGTGCACTTACAGCGAGTGTGGGGGTACAACTGCGTTATCCCCTTTGGTGCTTCCTGTTGCTGGGGTCGTATCGTTTCTAGATCGCTGTGTATATCTCAGCGATTTCAAGGATTATAAAATGTGGTTCTTCGCAGATATCGGTCGCATTTCAAACATCTCGAGATGTATCTGCAAGGGGACGGAGATGTCTACTACCAGAAATCCAACATTTGCGCTTAGTGTAAATCAAGTACGTTGGGTTGTCGGAGGATTTGTTCAAGAAGTAATGGCAGTTTTGAAAAGAATTATATTGGCCATACAAGAACAATAATCCGAAGTGCTTTTTTGGACAAAAGAAGGTCAACTTTGTACTCTACTTATGTCATTCAAGTTGCTTTTTCGATGTATTTTAGTTATGCCCTAATCCTTTCCGAAATTTTTCCGAAGTCGAGACTTTTCTGATATATTCCCTTTTGATTGAATTTGACAAAATTGGGGTAGTGCAGTTACCTCAAGTAAAACATCCACATTAATCGTTCTTCTTTTTTGACTACCAGAAACAACTCGGTAGTAACTTACTTTGAAATCATTGACCTTGTTTCGAGCTCCAACGTAACTCATGATGTGAGATAGGATGTGTACTAGGATGGTTTCATCGGTAGTGTTACGCTACTGTCCTTTACTTAATGGATCAATAAATTTACTTCTGTATCCCAAAAATACGATTAGGAAATTAAACTATTGTTAAGCTGGACATGCCCGAAGAAAAGGGCCATCTACGTCGTCGGCCGATCCCATAATAAACTTCAAGAAAAGATTGCCTTCTTTGAGAACCTTTGTTCCAATAGTTTGCTTGAACATAGTCAAGCATTTACAACAGAAATTCGGCAAATTATTTTCTTGCGCTTCGCTGCAGAAGGTTCGAGCAGTTTAAAGATAACACAACCACTGCCGCTATTAGCGCTACCGTCTGCGACTGTCTCCATATAGGAGTGGGAATGATCGTGGGTGGCCATGTGCATCCATTCCCATTGTAAATCGTGTTGATGTCTACACCTGCTCCTTTTGCCGCAATATCCGTCAGTGTAGGACTCAAAACGTGAGTTGGGATTAGCTCCCAACTCTACTTCGAATTACGACCACGAGACTCCGAGGTCAGAGCGTATTGGAACTTCTCTGCCTGTATAGGTAGCTAGATATTCACCTACTTCTAATGTGACATTGACATCCTCTCAGTAAACCATCCGCCCGCAGCCCAAAGCATTGATAAGTATTCCACTATATGTATGATTTCTACTACTGTAGTTGCACTTTTTGAAACGAATATTCCATATCGTATTCCGTGATATCTTACTCTAGCCAAGCAGCACACTTCAGTTTTGTACCTTGTCTCAATTTGACGACCAAATGCTGTTGCACTTGGTACATCAACTTCTAGTAATACGAAGGGAGCAGTTCATTCAAGTAGAACCACTTTTTTGTTCAGCACAGAGGGCTTCAATCTCTCATCCCTTTGTCGTCCTGGAATTTGCTCTCTGATCCGAACTATGCTCAATTATGGACTGCGATGCACCTCTCTTTGTTGGTGGAAGATGTACAAGCAACATACACGAGAAAAGATCAAAAGGAAGGCCATTTTATATTTGACGTTTTTCAAACTATTGTTCCATCTATTCAACGATCCTCAGAAGCTCATTCTTCTATATAGCATGAATCATCGTCCTTGCTCCTATCTTCAGAGCATCATTTACAGACAATCCACTTCCTGTGAGAGGCATAAAAGCGATAACTCCATTTACAGATATGCTACGATTACTCTAAACTGGATGGTCATTTGTTTCGAAAAGACTGACTATGACAATGTGCACATAATCTGGAATCTAGAGAGTACGACCTATCCATGTCAACACACACAAGGAAGGGTCCAGCCAGGGTCGTATTTCTGAGCGAGTAGAAATACATATATTCACTCAATACTCATCTCGAGTCTTCAATATTTATTCATTTCGTACTGACTAATGCACAGCCAATAGCCACCTGAAATCGATTCAATAATTATTTCCTCTAGCTCACCTAAAACAGTGCTCTAGGGGCAGCAACATTGCAGTGTCTCAATTGATTGGAGGACGTGTACGGTACGCAATTAGTAGTGACGGATGAATTTCATTCAACTAACTATATTGTTCACATGTTCCCCTTTCAATACAAAACTGCCACGCTTCGAATTTTAATTTTCTCAATTATGTGCAATTGTATTTTCCACTCTATTTCACTCTTCAAAGCGCCTCATATAATCTGATGATCTTTCCAGGGCCTTGCAGCTGCACTGTATTCAATGCTTTCCCACTGTTCATCGTCATGATCCAAAGAAGTTCAAAACAAAAGTTGTTGGAAGTTGCTCTCATCAAGTCACAATCTAATACCTTGCTGAAGTTATTGATCAGAAGTGTATAAAAGTGCGATTTCAAAATGTTATTGTCGGCCACAAATCAACTTACGACTTCAAGAAAGACTAATCAACAATGTGTTCCCATGAGATTCAAAAGATTAAGCTTGGCGGTGATTCCTTCGAGCAGTTCATGTTCGGTATCGGAGGCAAATACAAGAATGTGACTTGCAATTCTGCTCCGCATGTTTTAGAGCATGCAGCCAAATACATCAAGAAGAAATTTGGCAAAGACCTTTTCCTGAGCTTCGCTGTGAAAGGAGCAGGCAAGTTGGCCATGACCGCTGGTGCTGGTGCTGGTGCCTGTGCTGGTGCTGTTAGTACAAGTACCATGGGCGGCACTGCTCTAACGTCTGTGGTTCTTCCTGCTGCTGGAGTCATATCGTTCATAGGCCGCTTAGTATATCTTGGCGAATTCAGTAGTTATGAAGAAAGCTTCTTCAAAGAGCTCGATAGAGTTTTCGGGCACCTCAAGATGGAACCGCGATCGGACAGGAAAGTGTACTTTCTGCAGGACAATGTTTGCGACTGGTGCAAATCGAACAATCAACCTTGGACGTACCATTACGGAGGTATGACGGATGGCATATTCAAGAAGTAAAGAGTGTGTTGAAATGAAATGAGTTGATTCGCATGAACACTAAGCTATATTGAAATCAATGGGACGAAGAATGAGTACTTCCCAGTTGGTGTCTTAGATTGAAGAGGTTAGTACTCCAGGTCAAATATTTCCTTGTACAATATCGTATCTGTTTAAATGTTTTCCGTGGATTCTACTTCTCCTGGAAGCCCCTTTTTGTGCACCCCATCCCTTTTTCTATCCAAATTACAACCTATGTTCGTCTGCCGACGATCTCGTCTCAGAAAATTCTGGTAAATACGCTGCCAAGAATTTCCTGGCCATCTCTCCATGAGAAAGTTCTCTCTCCATTTCTGTTTCAACTGGATCTCTTTGCTCCCTTCTAGACGTTGTTTAAATTCTAGATGAAATTCTAATTTGATCGATACAGGCTATGGCGTTTGCCAATCTTTTATAGGTTATGCTTACGAAACCTCAGAAAATGAGGTCACCAAATGAAAGCAATACTTTTCTTTTGGGCCACAAACCTATTTAATCCACGGGCCCATCACTAATGATTCCCGTTCTAATATTTACTTGATAGTATGCTAACTAAAGAAGGTCATTAAGCTAGTTACAACGTTGACACCGAATAGGGATCTTTCAGCATGCAGTGCAGCTATTGCATATTGAACTTCAAAATAATTGTTTCCTTCCTCTTTGCAAGAAACCTGTAGTTTCCTTGGCCCAACTTTCAAAATGGAAGTAGTCCGGCCACATTGCGAATATTTCTATCGTCTTTCTTCAGTACGCAATTCTTCATTGAAATAGAATAAAATTCAATGTACAATTAGGCACCTAAGGAAACCGTAAAATTGATATTTAATCCAGAGTTTTCTCATTCTTCATAACAAATTCTTAGCTCAGATCATTTGATTTAGTGTATCACTCAGGTATTTTAGTTCAAAAATACTAAAACGTGATTCTGATGACTAATTTTGATGTTTCATAGTTTCAAAACAATTTTGATTAATTACAACTTATTTATAATATGAAACTGCAAGTGAAACATATTAATTGGCATTCAAATGCAGTTTATAACTTAATGAGCAATTCTAATTTAACAGGCCTTGAAACAATCTTATTTGAAATTGTATCAGTAAACCCGAATACGTGACACAAGGTGTACCAAACAAACAGATAAATAAGTAGAATAATTTTAAGAAATTCAGATGAATTGGTTGAGAAGTCAAGACTATAAGATACAAATTTGGTAGGAGCTCACAGCATTGAAATCATACTACATTCAACGGAGATAAAATTTGCTTCGAAGTTAGACAAACGTTTAGTAGCTATGTTTCCATGGCTCTTCGCCGAATTTATTACTATCAACATTCAGACAATGCTTTTATCCATGTTGAGCAAATTCTATTTAGAATACTTCCCTGAGAATGAAGATAGGTTTGTTTTACAAAGAGTATCGAAAACATGTGAGCAATAAACATTAAGAATTTGACCTATATGAATCTGAAACTTAGAATTGCTTCATCAGAAATTTCCAGATGTTCCAGTTTCAAAGAAAGAGCCATTAAAGAAAAATCGGTGCTTTATACAACTTCCAAAATTAGATTGCTTTTTAATCGATTATTATTCTCCTTAAAAATCATATCACATCAGAACCTGTATGATACTGTGTAAGTTTCATCTATCAACAATTTCTTATATCCATTTTAAGAGCAGGTTATTGGGTTTTCAAATTATTGAAAAGGATTTTCGGATTCTCATATTGAAGTACGACTGATCTTATAATGTGCTCATCCCTGACCAATTATGCCAGTCGTTTTCTACGGAGTAAAAACGATAGAAAACTTGTAAATATAGCGTAGTGCACTATTTGGCTCACAATTCGGGTTCAATTCTTTATTATGCATAGTCTCAATTAAGTTAGAGCAAGTTCTAAACGGTTATGTACTACAATTTTCTATTTTGAAATATTGTGGCGAAAACGATAAGGCATCTTGTATATGACTACGGTATATTTTAGTTCACAGATCCCAAATGAATGTATCGAGTACGGTTAAATTATTTATAAATAATAAAATATACATATCATGAGATTCAATCGAACTGCGATCAGATATTTTTCGTTGATTCATTTTCAAGATATCAAAGATATTTGGTTGCAACTTTCCATATTTTCGTACAACAGTTTAACTCGAGAAGCAAACAACCGTTCTTATTCTCCGCAATATTAGATCAAGTTTCCATGACTGATCGGAGAGTTCATTTGATATTTACAAAACAGGCATTATGAATTGTTTATTACGTAAATATATCTAATGACAATTTTTAGATGAAATTTGTTCCGAACAAAAATAGGACTGAGATGATTTCAGTACCGAAGAGTCAGACGGCCATTGATTTTTTAGACCTGAATCCGTCGACCTTTCAAGTATTTTGTTATTGAGAATTCAGAGCCAGATTAGTTAACCTTTAGAATTTCTCCAATATGAACGTTCTGAAATACAATCTAGGACTTCTAAAACATTTCTTCTTGCTAAGATTCTCTTTTATATTGCTCGGCTCAATGGAAATTTTAACTTAGCCATTTTCTGCTTCAACTGGAACTATTCGTCTCTGCCGTATAGGTCGAACTAAAATTCCAGAAGATCTAAAGAATAGGAGGTCAATAGAACTCAAAAGGTTTAAAGCGATGTTCAGTTACAACGTAGATTGGCACTTTTTTGGTGAATTTGAGAATTGCAATCAAACTCCATACTTGACGCTTCTATTCATCTAAACTACATTCTGCCATCCTCGCTATCAATTAGGTGCGAAATTCGGTTGCATTCAGCAAATTTTGCTCGGCTCATTTATTGATCTAACTATAGCGAAGCTAGAAAGAGGCTCAAACCTTTTTGCTTGGTATTTTAAATAAAGAAATTTGAGATTATGAACAAATAAATAAGTATTGATTGCTATTTTTCTTTACTGTACGGGACGCGCACAAAGGAATAATCAATTTCTGGTACTGTACCAAGCGATTCGAACAATCTTCTACTTCGTCTCTTTATACTGTACCATTACGCGTACGCGTCATTTCAATAGAACACCAAGTGCGCGAGCGGTGCGGTATCACTATTCGTCATTGTAATGTGGTTCGAGAAGCTGACTGGGTTTTCGGAGGAGAATGCCAAGCAAGTACGCTCGATGCTAAAACTTGAAGGCGAGTACCTCACTTCATTGGCTCCATCGGGACGACGAATGCGATGTGGCAATCTGACGATACCATCGCTAGAAACCCTGCGGCGCGAGAGCGAGCCACTGATGGGGACTAATTCTGAGTCCGTATTGCGCGTGGGCGAAGTAGTTGCAGAAGTTCACGATTTATTTCGGGACGTGACCAATGCGAACAGTTTGTTTCAGTGTGTCACCGCGGCGAATTTACTCTCGATTCCATATCCAGAAGTCACTCCAAGCGACGGCATAAGTGCGTATGAATGCGATACAACACAAGGCGCCGCATGTGCTGTAGCATGCGGCGCTGCAACATTATATCGAAACTACTACGCAATGGACGGGATGCCACAGGACGAAGTTAATCAAATCGACTGTCTTTCCCAATTTTCCGAATCATTCAATGGTAACGATGAGCCCCTTTGGGAGATGTGCAATGGATACGCACTGCCAACGCTTGAAGGGCTACAGCGCTCGCAATCGATACTGGCAAATGCAGAAGAGAGCGAACTGGAACGAATTCGAGGCCGAATCTGCATTGGTCTTCAAACCAACGCCCAAGTAACACTGGACAATTCGGAACATCTTGTAACGCTCGCACTGTGTCCTGCACTACCAGTAGCTTTTGCGCCATATGGCGGACAACCTTGGGACGCACTAGCCCGCACCGTGTTGGAGGCGGTCTATGAAGCTACACTTTCCGCTGCGTTAATCAATAGAGAGCGCACTGGTTGCGATAAGGTCTTCCTTACACTTGTAGGAGCTGGAGCGTTAGGCAACGACATGAATTGGATTGCGGACGCGATGCGAGCTGCACTGATAAAGTTCAAGTCAGCACCGTTGTCAGTGTTTATTATCTGCGAAAACGGCGCTGATGAACAAATCAAGAGATTAGTCCGAGAATTCTAGCTTCGAAGATAAGATACATAGAACTTCTTTGTAACCGCATTTCAAGCACTGTTTCTAGTGCGGTCAGAAATTGTACAGGAAGAATAATAAATTTATTCCTTCATTACGCCAGCTTCTTCCTGTTTGCCAGAAACCGATGATGTGTCCACCAAATGCTGCAAGATTGTTCGTGCAGCTAGTCGTCCCGAACGACAAGCGCCCTCCATAGAGTCGATGTAATCCTGCTGTGTGTATGCTCCAGCGAGGAAAAAGTTAGGAACCGGTGTTTTTTGTGATGGCCGATACTTCTCCATTCCAGGGGCTTCTCGATACAAGGATCGAGCCAGTTTCACTACCGAACTCCAGGTAACGTTGAGATTCGCCGCGGATGGGAAAAGACGCGCGACTTGTCCTGTGCAACGCCGCACCAATTCCTCATCTGTTCGGGGGATTTGGTCATCGCCCGGCGTAAGAACCGCTTGAATTAGTGAACCCTCTCCCTCCTTATAGTAATGAGTAGGGGAGGTGATGGCAAGATCGGCGAAACATGAAAACTCCGCATCGGGGGAATACAACAAATTGTCAATACTGGTACCGCCGCCAACAACTTCAGTGACCCAACCATCATATCGCAATTGAACGGTTACAACAGGAACAGTGTCAAGCTCGTAGATACCACCAAACTCAGCGTACCGAGTTCGCCACTCGTCAGGAATAAGCTTTTGAGCACCTGGGACATCACATGCGGCAACATAAGCGTCAGCAGTGACACGTTCAGTACCAGGTCCGTCCGCCACATCAATACCAGTGACGACAAAATTTCCATCAGCTTCCTCGTACACGACGTTGCGGATTTTCCTTCTTAGATGAACACGACCTCCACGCTACTCAATGTACTCAACAATAGGTCGAATGAGATAGTCGCCAGGTGATCCTTCAAGCATCCGCAGTACAGATGCTTCTGATCTTGCCGCAAATAATTGGAAGATGGTGAGCATGCAACGCGCGGAAATATTTTCACAATCAATAAATCCGAGTGCATATGCGACAGGGTTCCACATTCGTTCGATGCTTCCCATTGACCCGCCTTTTGACAAGAACCAATCCTTGAACGACACATTATCGAGTGCACGAATATCCGACATTGCCCCATCCAAGTCCACAATCCCCTTCACTATCACGGAAGAACCAAGCGCTGCGGCGTTTCGAATTTTGTCCCAAGCGGATAATTGACTGGTTCCCGCAAACGCCTTTAAGCCATTGAACGGCGCTCCAACCGTGCCCATGCGAAAGTCGAGCTCGCCAAGTCGACCACCCTCGTTGACGAAAATGTGACGATGCTCCTTGATTCGTAGGGATGGGAAAGCGCCAACTTTGCGCATCACATCGAACAGAGCGTAATAACAGCCGAAGAACACGTGAAGCCCCATTTCAATATGGTTCCCATCCTTGTCAACCCAAGAACCTGCTTTACCGCCCGCAAAAGGTCGTGCCTCGTACACATCCACCGTACAGCCCGCCTCAATAAGTTCCAAAGCAGTGACTAACCCGCCCAAACCGGCACCCACGATGGCAACTCTTGAACCACGCCCAATTGTGCCCGCACCTGATTTTACTGCGGTCTTATCGAACACACCAGGTACTGCCGCCATTTGTGGTCCAACGGTAGATGGAGCAGACCGGCGCTGACGTCTCGGCGAGACATTGCCATGTCGTGTTGTGACAAGATTCAAGGTCGGGTTCGAGAAGCCAAACGCAGCTGTGAAACGGTCCATGTTCCTTCGTGTACCAGTGCGTGGTTACAGTACTCGATTACGTCGTTGTCCGAGATTGGAATGGTAAAGTAGTTGAGATCAAGCACACGATTTGGACTGGGTGGTTCCAATTTGTACGGTCATCAACATGATTGGATAGTTGAATTTCTTTTCATAGTGCTGTTCTGAGTCAGCACTTAGTCAGTTCTTTATTAGTCAGAGTATCCCCACTCGCGAGAATTCGACACTGTTTTATGTCAACGAGTCACAGACGCAGTCCCCCATGAGACAAAGAGAACATCAACATCGCGAGCAAATTTTCTCTACAATAGACAGACTGCCTCATCATCGCGCGCAATGACTATTGTTCTTCGTCAGAATCCACCAAGAAGCAAGTAAGAATTTGTGGCAGAGTTAAACACGGCTAATGACGTGTTCATACAACGGGCTAGGCAGTGCGCATTGAAACGGTGCCACTACATGCTCCATTATCCAAGGAAATCCATAATGGCGCTTACCACAAGCGATTGCGTCAAGAATTAGTTCAGCAGCAGAACTTTCACTCATGAGGAATGGTTTTGGATGGTCAAGCCCACGAATCGCAGGAGTATCAACAAAACCTGGATGAACAGCTATAGCACGCAGCAGACGATTACCTCGAGCTAACAATTCGATATTGATGGAGGTACACAATGAAGTAACTGCAGCCTTGGTAGCACCATAAACACTTCCACCAGGCAAACCGCGGTACGCAGCCAGTGATGATACCACACATATCGTCCCACAACGCATTGCGCTCGCCGCCGCATGACACAAATGTGTGACGCCAACGAGGTTTGTATTCAGTACCTGGTCGATATTAGCCGCAGACAAAGCAGTAAATTGCTTCCCTTGTTGGTTAATACCAGCATTCAATATCAAATCATCTACGCGACTCGATTCGTTCGCAATTGACCACGCCTTCCGCACTGTCTCACTTCCAGCACTCACATCTAATAGTAGGACTCGACAACAACGCTCTCCGCCGCATGCACTGCGTATTTTGTCAAGAGCCGATACTGTTCGCGATGATATTGTGAGACGAGCACCGAAATCATGCAAACGTAGGCACATTGCTCGACCAATGCCTTGCGATGCACCAACAACCCATACATGTCGGCCGTGAAAGTAGCGACGTAATCGAGCGGTTCTTGTTACCCGCAGATATATGCGGTGAAGCGCGATTACGAGCAAAAAAGAAAGTGATGCCCACAATACAGCCAACATCGTACCTTCAAGCATTGCAAAATATGGCCGAAACTATCCTATGAAGTCACTATATTTATACGTAGATCTAAATTTGCGCGGTTACCCACCCACCCATTTTTCTAGAATTATTACTTCCAAATGAGGCGAAGACTTAAGAACAAACGATTTCAGCCAAGGTAGAACTAATTGCGAGAAATGAACTTTTCCAGGCATTTAGTTCTCGTTTATTAAGTTTTCTTGATGTGAATGAAGTTCTTAATAAACGGAATGGGAAAATAGTTGAAAGAAAAAAATCACCGAAGCCTCTAACAAAGGAACTTTTTGTTCATGCAATTGGTACACAGTTGGAGATGGGTCACATTTTCATGACAATGATAGCTATGAATTCGGCCAGCGCATTTGTGACGGGAAGCTCACATGGAAGAGTGTAGCAAACACAAATGCATCTCCGTCGCATTGCTCACTTTCCTTTTGATTCTTGATTCAGAGATCTTTCTGCCTGCTTGACGTATAGAGGTATTGATGACCGCTGATAATTTATTCTCTTAGTTTTCCACAAGAATTTCCAAATCTTTAAATTTCCTGCAAATGAGATGCATAGCTCTTTTCATAACATTCTCGATCGAAGGACTTCTCGATTTGCTATCAATATACAGAAAGTTTGTTAGGCCTAAGTTTGTTCAATGAACGGCAATCAACCTCACTTCTCGCCAAAAAAAAGCAAAAATATGAAACTACGAATGGAAATTTAACAGCTGTCAGGGAGGGATTCTCGTAAGAGCTGATAATTAAAATGAACTTTGAATTTTTCTATTTATTACTTTGTAGTTCATCTCGAGGTTAGATAAATTTGAAGTTTTTATTTGCTTTACTCTAAGTACAGCAGGTGGAATAGCGCTATTGATTTTGAATGCAGATCGATCTAATCTACCTGGAATGTTGGAATAGTGTTCTATGGAAAATTCTT
>JAAUYH010132263.1_pt1 | contig 11209 bp, 7 predicted proteins | sample 7278061 | NCBI WGS metagenome assembly JAAUYH01 (sample SAMN14350203, study PRJNA611818) | marine sediment metagenome | isolation source: surface marine sediment (0.6m) | place: French Polynesia: Moorea | collected 2018-08 | reverse complement strand
GAACATAAGTAAACCAATACCCCGGCCGAACTTCTCGCCGTGGTGGTGGTTATTGTTCTCCAACATCACACTTGCATTCGCAAGTGCTTCCCACTCCTCGCTGCAGGATCAGATGTCTACAACACAGCAACTTTATATAATTTCAACTTACTCTGATTTCATTCTGGTTGTTAACATGTGCCATCAGATGCAAAACCGAGAAAATATTTTGATGTGAACCTGCGACTCGCAAGCTACACGCTGCCAACTCTAGATCTTTCTTAACCGTTTACACGTCATCATAGTATACACTCGATCTCCAAATCGCCCTTAGATGAAGTAATTCTGCGAAGAGGAGCAATAATTTATCTTAACATTTTGATTAATATCTCAACCTCTGCTTTTGCTTTGTAGAGCGGATCAGAGAGCGAGAGCTAACTCCGTTCACTGTATCGAATGACTGTTTCCTTGTTTGAGCTGGTCAGTTTCACCATGTTCATCTACACTCGAACTTCATAGTTCTGGGTTTCGCTTTTCCGGCTTCTTTTTCGTGTGATGTCTCTAGTTTCTCGATTTTTCTCTTTGTTTCAATTATTTATCAGTGTTGCTCAATTTTCGATACATCAAAGGATAGAATCCTACCGAGGCACATCTGGTTTCGTAACCATATTGAGGACCCCATTTCCTAGACCTTCCTTTCTTTGCCAATACTAATAGGTTTGTCAAATTGATGGAAATAATTCTGACATGTACGTTGATTTGTAGAATATGATGATTCACAGAGTACGTCCTATTAGAAGTGAGAGAGGACTCTCAAATCATATCGCTAAAAATAAAAAATTTCTACTGTTCATGTGCTTACAGTTGCATTTCTAATCGGACGGACTCTCAAACCCTGACTACCGATGATGCACTCAGGATGCAACAAATGATTCTGCCTTCTAAACCTAAGATGTGAAATGATCGGCGCCCACTACAAATACGAAATCCTCTGCCGAAATATATTAAATTTATTTCTTCGAAGCTCGTGTCCTTCGCTTCTTGCGCAAAGCGTGTCTGCTGCTTTCAGATTTTTTCGTACGCGGTCGATGTTCGTCTTTTCTTCGACTATCACCGCGTCTTTCTTCTATCAGCCTTACTTCCTTCGACAGGTTCTCATTTCTTCCAAACATACGACGACATACGGTTCTTGCCTTAGAATGTCCATCATCTGCAGCTATTCGCAGGTGCTGCTGCATCTTTCGGCTGTTCCGGTGATCATATGACGAACAATACTCTGCCAGTAAGAAATGGGCATCAGCGCTGTTATTGTTCGCTGCAAGAAGTGCGCATTGCTTCCATTCCCGCTATGAGTGGAGCTCACTGCCGTAAAACAAGGGGATGAAGAGCTGATACTTGTTCGAATCAAAAGAAAATCAAGGTACCAACCCCAAGTACCGTTTTCGTAGATCATGCGATAATAATCGGGACGAATGGAAAAGCAGTCGGGGTTACCGGCATCAAAACTTACGGTGTAGGAGTTCGAACCGAATGTTGGCAAGGCATCGGCAGCTTTCTGCCTACTTTGTGGTGAGCCAACGCCGAAAAAGTAGCACATACTTTCCAGTAATGCACCCAATGGCTGGCTTGCGCCAACTAAGGTCCCCTCGATTTCACCGTTTTTAAATTCGTGGCCCGTTGGGTAGCGGTAGCATTGGATATAATGTTTCCATTGCAGGCCCGCTCGAGCGGCGGTGTCCACGTACTTCAACACATTCCGTTTGTCGTTCTCCTTATCGTAATGAGCTATCAGCTGCAACATCGAATTTTGCTCTCCATGCTTGCTCGCGGCTCAGAAGTGGGACACTGCTAAGTCGAAATTCTTCTCCAGCGTGCCTCTGGACTTTTATTCCATGCCCAGCAACCAATTGAATTCTGGATGAAGTAGCTTGACGGAATTCTGCAGTAACTCCTTGCAACATACTCTGCCAATAACTGATACCTACGAGCTCGCAGTGTACAATGCTTCGGGGAGCGAATATTTGTCAAGTCTCCTGTATCGATTCAGGGCTTCCTTGCTTAGCCTCTACATCGTCGTCACAATTCGGTCTACATAGGTCACGGTTCCGCTCCTCATCATTTCGCCTCCAGCGTACAGTTCCGGACTTCTCGATTCTTCTCTCATTGTCACATCAATGGTTACCATTTGTTCTACCCTCGCCACGACATGTTCCGCAACGTCCCAGCTCGATGCAATGTTCTCAACGCCACTCCTCAGCTGAGCAAGCTCACAGTGTATAGCAGGGTTATGAACAATCCGATTTTTGGCGATTGGAATGCTCTATGCAATCTTCGATTGCGATTTTAGGTACGATTCTCTTGCAATTTCGGATTGCGATTGCAATCTTTATCAGACAATTCAGGTTTCTATTCATCTATATATTTTCTTGCCCATTTCGGTACTCTGTGATTTCAGGAATACTAGGGCGCGATAAACTAGTATCAGAGTATTCAGTATCTGTTGTTGGTTCAAGAAGAGCGTACGATTGATTGCAATCTGATTGCTGACCTGACCCGTAGTGCAACCTCGGATTGTGATCGCAAGATTGCAATCTCCGATATTTCAATCTGATTGTTAACAACCCTGGTGTAAAGCCTTCATCTTTTTCGCGCACCCCTGGGCCATGATGAACCTCTCAGTACGGTCGTGGCGCTTCGTGCGTCCTATGCGCCGGTTCATTTTCTCGAGGTTCTTCAAAACCAACTCAAACTCTTCGAGGCGCTGGTTTAGCGCAGTTGAAATTCGACTTGCGTTACGCTGCACTTGTGACTCCACCCTTAGCGTCTCCAACAGTTCATTAATTTTTCTAAAAGTTAGACACATTTCGTCGCGAGAACTGCAATGGCTTGTGATGCTCCGCACCGCCGCTTGATAACAGCCAGTATGCTCGTCGAAGTACTTATCACCGATATCATTACCATGACTACCGCAAGTTCAGCCATCGTATTGTTGTAAGGACAAAGGAGTCAAGAATCTTTTGGATGTGGTCGTATCGTAAGTTGTAATAGAGCACAGTTGTAAATTTTTCATGTGAATACTGACAGCTGCACTCTACCACTCTGAAACAGCTATTATCTCTCATGTGTGGGATGCTCAACTATCTGCACGTTTTACTATAGTTTCACAGTAGTTTACAAGTGCTCATGAATAACTCAACTTTACTTCGGTCGTGTCACTGTACCGTAGTGTTGCGTAACAGGCACTTGCCGTATCAGATCCACATGAATTAGCTTAGTGTTTGGCAAACACAAGAAACGAATGAATTGATCTATCTCCTTTCTGCAAATGAGCCCTCTGTGTAATGCAATGAACATCTGTCTCGGAATCGTCCAAGGTACAAATTTAACTACAGTATGTTGTACTGCACAGGACTGTGTGTTAGAATTCACACCAATCTGCGCAGTAAGTGCGCCGTGCCGTCAGTATCAGGTTCAGTCGTAGATAAAAGTTGCAGTTAATCCGGAACTAAAAGGGTTTCTATAACTCACCCTCACTGTAAGTTAAAAAGTATTTAATGCCGTATAGTCCTTGCGTTATATTGTTATGAGCAAGTAATAACTGTTTCACAACATACCGTATAGTTCATTCTATGCTGAAAAGCATATTTTGCAAAATTTGAAAGACTTAGCTACTAGTCAGAGCATTGAAAAAAGCATTGAAAACGAATTCTCTTCGTTTTTCATTATTAGAAAAGGCGTAATACCTTCAATCGATGAGTGAAATAAACTATTTCATTCTTCCCTTCGCCAGATAACTTGATTGAGGTATTTATTGCGATTATCTGAGAATTATTGCCTTTCCCCTGATACTTAGGTTGATTTTTTCTAGACCCAAGGACAAGAATTCACATTGAGAACCATTTGATTCACAGAACTAGCGGTAAACATGCTCATTCCATGTTCATATAAAGCGTAGACATGAGCAAAAAAAAGGCACATAGTCGTATATTTGGCTAGGGAGACAGAAAACGAAGGTCGATTTAATGCCAACAAAATTTCAATTAAATTTATTCTACTTTTTTACTACTGATTATTCTGGAATATAATGCGGGGAATAATTGACTTTTTACTCTGAATTAAAAGCATAGACACCATGAATGGCTGTCTATTAGAAATAGAATACAGAATAACTAAAATAAGTATGATATGATCATTTTTTCCAGTGGTCTGCTATTACTATCGTGTAAAAAATACGCAATGTATCTTGGCAGATTGGTGCGTTCTAAACTCATTAATAAATTCTAGTCGAAGCATGCAAAGCAAGCGTTCCTTTCATCAATATTATTTCTTGAAGGGAAAGGGAACTGCGCAAACGTTGAACATGCTCTAAAGTAGCGGCATTGAGCCTACAAAACACAAAGATGATGTGCTGCTTGTGCAAAAGCTGGAAGAAGAGTAGTGCTCCGGCCTGTCACATCCCATTGTTAGGCGACTGTGTAGTACGGGATGACAGGGTACCTTCAACCTACACTACAGAAGGTGCATACATAGGAGTTTCCCACTTGGAGGGAGTTAATGCTAGATAATGGCCCTATAATTTTATCTTACGACTGTCATAGTTTTTATATTTTACGTGGCCGATTATTTCCAGTCGGGTTACTAAAAGAAGTTTGAGGACTCCTATAATCAAAGCAAGGAGGTTTTCGCCCTTATCAGCCCCCCCTGCGGTTTTCAGTTGTTGCCTACTACTAGTTGTGTTGTATATGATTATCCGCCCGACGGGTTTAAAGACCCTTCTGCTATTCCCGACACCAGATCCATCCTCTGGAAGGTTTCTGAAGTGTTCGATCTCCCTTCGGGTTAGCCTTATAGCGTCTTCGCGAACTCTACTCCGCCCCGTTTCCTCACTCGATCCCTCCTCGGTCGGGAATCTCTCTCTGGGGTGGTGCTTCTGTCGTGTATCAGGCTCTACCGTCGCCTAATCTCCCTTCTGAGCAGCTTCGTATCCTTTCCACAAGCAGTGACAATCTCTGCTCTGGGTCGGGTAGTGGTTCACCACAACAGGTACATTAAAGCGCACCTGAAGAACGAAGGTTGCAGATGCTTCGATAAATTGAGAACGTAGATCTCTGAATTTGGTTGCATTCGCGAGTAATAAAACTAAGATCCATCCAAGATTCAGTGCAATTACGATATGCAATCGCAAAGCTCTACAATATTTTCGTATCCTAGATTTCAAAACTCGGTATTGGAACCAATATTGAGCCTTTTCTGTGTGAATTCTCTTTTTACAGAAACTTTTCGCTACGGTACGAACACCATTCAGTTAAGTTGCGTATGACTAAAAATTATCCTTATACAATACTTGCTACACGGCTCTAATCTCTTCGTCTGCCTTCGGGTGCAGGGATAGAACTTCAAATTCAACGGATAAAATCAGATTCTGCAACTTACAAAGTAGTGTAAGGTTCTGAAAATGTAACAAATATGACGTTTTTCACGAAATACATATTCGATCCCAAGGTAACTTTATAAATAATCCCGCTATAATTTTTTATCGTACATGCATGATCTTTGTTTTTGAGTACTTTTACGAAGATATGACGTTCGAATTCACGTAAAGATTAATGTGATGGCGGTTTGATGAAAACTAAGTCTGCAAATACAGAGGACATAATCTGATAGATTGCCGCTGACTACTATGTCGACTGTAAAAAAGTGTACAGTTTGACTCAAAAATGGTCGACGATGTTCGTTTATTAGATTATGCTACCTATGTCAAAGAGCTCTATTGCATTGCATGCAGAAATTATTCACGAAGTTAGATGTTGAAAGGATACAAGGAGAATTCTAGAGCGAAAGAAGTGGTTTTTGGCTTAATATGGAGCTTTTCTATTGCAGAATGGTAGGGCTTAAAGAAAAAACGAAGGAGTCTTTAGAGTGCTTGAACTGACAATTTTTGGACGGAAAGAAAGTGCTCAAGGTGTCGGTTGGCGGTCAATAGCACTGCTTTTAAGAATTTCGGACTGAACTAGTCATCAAAAGTTAAACCTGTTATCGAGGTTATTTGAAGCACAAAGAGCAATAATTCCAGATAAGTAGCTTGATTATTGAAAGAAGTCTGAGAAGGGGCTCAACTACGGTAAACTGAAGACTTAAGATTTGTATCTGTCCTAAAAGCATGAGATACGGGCATTACATGCGCAAGTTTGTTGGTTGGTATTTCAGTTTGTAAGCTTCTTCGACGATTGTCTCAGTTACTTCAGATCTATTCAAGTTGTTTAGGCTTGAAAGGCCAATCGAGATTCAGAATTCCGTATACTTTGCATATTTTAATGACGTCCAGCGATTTGCGTAATAAATGTAGCTCAACTCGAGCAAATTAATATGGGAATAAGATCAGGTTTCGTAACTGTAAAGCGCATTGTAAAGAACTAGAACCATACCGAACACTTATTTTTGCGTCTTTTTTTTCATTGTGAGATGCGATTAGGTCTAGTACAGCGTAGTATATCTACAAATATTACGGTTCAACATTTCTGGATAGAGTGAAAATTACATTGCTCTGGAATTATCGCTGCTCGCAATCTCAGGAGTTTCGGATTCTAGATTACTCTGCTGAAATTTATATTCAAAGTACTCTTTTGAATACAGAATCAAAGAGCTGTCATATTCTAAAAATTCACAAATACGGTAATTGTGTGGAAAAAAATTTGAAGTAATATTAAGTAACTTTTCAGGAAGAAGGCACTGCATTGTGAACTATCAAATTGACTGCTTCGAAAGATGAAATGAATTTCTCGAAATTCAACAAGCATGCAGAAGAAAAGCAAATGGGAACTTTCGAAACGGTGAATACGAACTTTAATCATTTTTAAAGTAACAGGATTGTGCCGTGGTTTATTAGAAACATCTTCTCCTTTTCAGATACGCCTACAGTTCTGTATGACGTTTCTTACTCGCTCTCAAACTTCTTGTTTGTTGTACAGTGGTAAGTTACATTTTTTATTTTAGTCGATCGCTTAGACAAGTTGATTTCCTTTTTTCGATTTTTACTGAATGCCAAAACCTTATTTCTTTAAAACAATTTTCTTTCCATTACATTATTACGCATATTTTGCTCTAAAAAATGTTATGATAAACGGCCGGAATATAATAGGGCATTGCACAACACTGATGTATGTTTTCGAATATATCTCAAACTCAATTCATCCAGTATGTACCTGAATGGATTTCAGAATTACTGCATACTTTCGTAATGTTTGGACACCTAGTGAATGTATTTAGTCATATCTGTAAATCCTCTCTAAGACATAAAGGCATACTATCAAACAATAAACAGCAGTAGAGCAGAATTTTTGAAAAGTATCACAATCATTACGCAATTATTCATGCTCAGGAAATTCAAAAATAAAGTAAATAATATCCTTTTTAGAAGATAATTGGAAATTTTTCGCCTAGATTTGACGATTCATGATAACCAAGTGAACGATTTTCAAACAGAAGTAAATTCGAAATTGATCATTTATCCAGCGATGGCATTCCAGAATTTCTTAAATTCTTCATGACTCTTCCAATTTCGCACATCCCAGTTATTTAAAGCGGCGAGGCGAGACGGATTGCTAGTTTCTTTATTTCATGAATACTCTGATTAGATTAATAGCTACACAAAGCGTTTTTTTGTACAGAGTTGGAGTTAAAGAGTCCTTCTCGTACAATCCCATCTGAAAAAAGGGTTCGATGTACAATACATCGAGCGACTCCACGTAGAATGTCATAGTTCTCAAATTCAGCTTTATTCTATCAGTTCCAAATGATCAGGTAAGATTCAGCTTGCAGCCCTCCTGCAAAATTTTTTCACAACAGGACATAAAATTCTCAGATTGAGGGAAAATTTTCGAAATATTGAAATGACACTATACGAAAGTCTCAAAGAAATAATCATGCTTAGATGCAAGTCCAAAATCAACAAATTTCTGAAATATTGTAGATGTTGTTTCATTCTCGGCAAAGTGCGGGCTTTTATAGATCGTCAAGAATTCAAATGCAGAGCATGGTCTACTGTCAGTTTACGGCAACACAAAGGGAACCAAGTGTTTTTTGGTTTCGAGCCAATAAGCTATTTCGCTGGGCCACCATCGAAAATTTCATTGGGTAATACGAGGCAGTGATCGGTTTTATGGTGTCGCCAACTGTGAACTGCAATGGATCAATTTCAACTTGAGCATAAAACTGTTTTCTAATAATTTCCATTCCTATAATAAATTTGCAGTTTTAATGTTTTATATTTTTACGAAAGATATACCCTTTAGGATTAAGTAGTCGAGCGTGTTCGATGACATCACTTCGCATGGCTGTTTTCAATTCGAGATTGGAATCTTTGATAATTGATTTTCAATTTCGAACTCGAAAATAATTGGCAATGCAGTACTTCTTCTCGTTCCAATTCACGACTTAGCATTAGCTTGATCCCCACTCCGGATAATATGGTAATTCTGAATTTGTGTTCCATTCTTTAAGCGCTTTTCTGTGTCCGAGCCGAACATACAGGTATATTAATAAACCGCCCTTAGGTTGCGGAAATGATGCAGTGTTGGGAACAATACGCCAGAACAAGTTTAGGAATAGAGTTTGCAAGCAAGCTCGTTAAGACAAAGTTGGTAAATGCGTTTCTAGCGATTTAATAAGTAAAAAAGAGGGGTATCAGTCACTGACTGTAATCGACAGCGAACGCGCATGGTGAATTAGGAGGAGCTTCATCGTCTCCAGGAGTCGGTCTCTTAGAAAACGAAATCTGGTCGCACGTACTATACATTACTGTACGATACGGCATATCTCATTAGGTAGGTGCCGACCAAGCAGAGGCTGATGTGAGGCCATCTTGAGATGTCTTTATGACAACGGGAGAAATCGCGTTTGCGTCGCCAAGCGGTAGGTCCAGTATTAATTGGGCAGGTTGGCCAGTATGCGGCAGATTCATATGTTCACGACACTAACTTCATTTCGACGACAAATGGAATTAGGTGCTTCTCAATCCAGAATCAACTTACCTCCGTGTAGCTGTTCTTACCTATGAACAGAATGGGCATTTCAACAAAATTGTATGAGCTGCGATTCAGGGGGTGCTCTCTTATCGCTACCTCCTTACAATGCACAATTTGTGAGTATGTCCGATCACGGGACTATGGGGATCCATATTTTATAACAAAATGCAAAGAATATTTGATAATTGGACATATTGACAGGGTAGACTGTAGCTTATAGTACGTCCATATGTTCCAGGACAAGGAGAAGAGACCCTGGATCAAAAAGAAAGGAGGAGGTCGACACCTCCGCGAACGGTTTCGTTGGCGACTGTCTCATAAAAAATTACGTCACGCTTGGACCAATCGGCTGCGAAGAACCATTTAAAAGCCACATGGCTTATTTGAAGGCAATCGGGGCTTTCGCACGGAACGCCACTTGAAACAAAAGCCAAATCTCTTTCTCGATACAGCGCTCTTCTCTTTCCAAGAAAAGTGGAAGCTGGGCCTTCATCTTCTTTGCATCGTTGACGTCATAAATTTCGATCTGTAAGAATCTATCTCGCTATCCTTTCTCTCTAAATCTCGAGCAACAGGGAGCCAACTACAATACGTACTGGACAGTAAGGTACAGTACTGTATTGCTTCAGCTAGCAGCCCCCAGAGATCAGCGCAAATATTAAATGATCATTTTTAATTCTTAACGTTGCATTACGCGCGGTCGGCAGGAATTATCGCTTTGCTGTAATCTCTCAAGTTCCACTACACTTGCACTACGCAACTAACTATCCCAATTCAACTAATTGTTTTTATCTTTTGCTCACGTCATCAACTCAACTAACGTCTCAAAAGAGGAATGATCTCAGGGGCGTGCACGCTAACCGTAACGCGGTATCCAATACTGTGCAGTACCGCAATCCAGTCACGAGTACGGTATAGTCCCCAGCGGTGGTTGGCTCATGCTTTGCATCAGCTGAGGAGGAGCAGTAGGGGTGCGATCGACCTAATTGATGTCTTACCACCGGTACATGCTTGAATTGATGTGCACCGTATGACGCAGAAGCTCCGATATCTTGGGCAAGTATACCATTCTGCGCAGTATAAAAGACTTGCAATGCCAACCGCCCCTAGACATCAGCCCAAGTCTACACCATGGCTTCTCTCACTACCATGCTGACCATCGTGCTGCTGTTGGTGCTTTTTCCGGCGCTGCATGCCCGTTACGTAAGGGTGTCCACTACTGCACGCGCCATCGGCGCGTACTGCGGCTACGAAGACGGAGTGGTGGCCACCCTGCCTCTCGTGTCGGGCGGTGGTAAGACGCAGACCACGTTCGGCGAGGTAACTGTCGCCTTTTCAGGTGACAATCTGATCGTCTCCTACAGCACGTCAGGCACATTCACTGATGCACTTCACGTCCAGGTATCCTCTCAGCCGATCGATAATCCTGTACCGGGCAGGTTCCCGTGCAAAGCTCAAGCCACTGGCGGTGCTCAGACCCTGACCTGCCCGCTGTCGGACTTCCCTGTTGAGTCGTGCTGTGACACACTCTACATCTACACTCACGGAGTTGTCGATGGAGAGACCGTGTTTGCGGGAGAAAGGGCCTGCACCGCCCCCGACACTAGGTGGTGCAACGTTATCCAAGTGGACCCGCCGTGTGGATGCGGTTGCGACGCCGCGGCAGGCAAATGTATCACCAAGATCGAGTGTGCGTGCGACCCTGGCAAGTTTGTTTGCCCTGCTGATGAATCGGCTCAGTGCACACAAAAGCAAACGTGTCCGTGCTCGCCGTTCGAGGAACTCTGTCCTGCTGAAATTCCTACGGGATGCTCAACGCAGAAGATCGAGTGCGCGTGCGACCCCGGCAAGTTTGTTTGCCCTGCCGACGAGCCCACTGAGTGCACACAAAAGGGAACGTGTCCCTGTTCACCGATGGAGAAACTCTGTCCCGCTGATATTCCTACGGGATGCAGCACCCAGAAGGAGCCGTGCCAGTGTACTCCGACCCAGATGGAGTGCCCCGCGAATCTGGGCAACTGTCCTGCAACTACGTGCGGTGCTGAGGAAGAGGTATGCGCCGATGACCCCTGCAAATGCTGCCCTAAGTGCCCGCTCGGACAGCAGAGCACCCTGCACGGCGGTGACGGCTCGGTTTGCTGCAAGCTGTGCCAGAAAGCGGTGAATGGCGTATGCGAGGAACTGCCAGCCGGTACTTGCGACGCCTG
>JAAUYH010160499.1_pt1 | contig 11210 bp, 6 predicted proteins | sample 7278061 | NCBI WGS metagenome assembly JAAUYH01 (sample SAMN14350203, study PRJNA611818) | marine sediment metagenome | isolation source: surface marine sediment (0.6m) | place: French Polynesia: Moorea | collected 2018-08 | reverse complement strand
TGATAACAAAACGAGTCTCGTATCTTAGTTCTACGAGACTCGTTTTGTTATCAACAACAGCCACCACAAATAGAAGTTCATATGTAATGCCCAATATTGCTGAATCTTCCATGCTAAATCAATTCATGCTTTCTGCATCATCGTACTTCAAATTTTCGCTATTTGGAAGACAACGCGTATTCCGTAGAATATTGATCTCCAAGAGAAAAACAAATTCCATTTCTGTCACAGGGCACGCTTGTAATAGTTTTGTATGATCCATGCTGCTGCTGACCCTCGGCAGAGTTTGAAGTGTCGAGCGTATTGTACGCCCGAATCAATATGACTGTCGACTGTCGTGTACGCTCGAATCGGCTTGAAGTTTCAACTGTCGAGTACGCTCGACATTTTTTGTCACGTAACAATATTGCGTGCTCTTCATATTTGTTACTACTCACTTAAGCCTTGTTTACGAGATTTTTATCGGTGACTTGTTCTCTCAGTTTGCTTTGAAAGTTGAAGAGATAGGTGCAGCTCAATTCTCTTTATTATGTTTTCAGTTCAGTTTATTCATTACTGATGTAATGCTTGATAGTCAGCAAGTGCTTTGATTGTTCTCCTAAAGAAAGGCAATTTAGTATTAAAAAATGCAACTGCAGTGTTTGCCATTCGGCGTTGCAAAAGGATTTCATATTCGAGCCTCCCATTTTAATGTTATTCTCTTCATGGTGTCTAAAAGCACACAAACTTCTGTGCTAGGTGAAAGCCTAAGGAACGCTCCCTCACGAGTTTCTCTCCATTTTTCGCAGTCAGTCTCCTACCGGCCGCGAAGCAACCGTGCAGAAGGCGCGTGGTCCATCGATCCAATACTACACACCGCATCCCTTTTGGTGTTGCAACAAAAACCTCCCAGGTTTTGCGACAATTTGCACGTTAATTTTTCATTTAGGAGCAGACAAATCCTATTGACAGAGAAAATTACATCAGTAATATCAACTAATTTGGATAGTATTTTTAATGCCAGTAATTGGGCGATTTATTTCTGTTCTTCAGCGGGGGTTTAAGAAATTTTTTTGTTATTCAGCTATTTCTAAAATACGTGCTCAAATAAAGTTAACTGAAGAAGCACCTAGATAATAGATTCTTCACAATCAAGCATGACACATTATACTAAAATTATTGATCTAATTCATCCAATCATTCGTGGAAAAAAAACGTGCCTAGTAAGATTCATCCTTCCATTTCTAAAGATAAAATGCTTGGTACATGCTACTATCCCAATACTATGATTTCTTGGATAAACTTATAATTCCAATCTATTGATAGCTTTAAAATACATTCAATAATGTCCTAACCGATTTCATTAGTCAAAATAAACCAATTTCGGCTGTCTACTTTAATATGTCGCAATTTAATTTACATAGGCATGTTTAAAAGAGTCATGACGGCATACAAGTTCATATCAGTGAATGAAGCGGATGAACCACAAGGTTTGACATATTTTGACCTCATAAGAGCTTAATTGCACCAAAAATAGGTATTTCGAAACGGTGAGGCGGTTTTCAGAATGCTTTATTTTACATGGTTTAAACTATGCGGCACATCGCATAACGATGGGAGCCGTGAATTGCATGATGAGATATTCAATCAAGAAAATAGTACTCAAAGGTTCTCAATTGATAATGAATTCTTCTGCGAACCACATTTAATTTATGTTCTTATTTCATTGTCCGCCCCTTGCATATTCACATTTTTCATTATTCTTAAATGAGCACATTCGAACATCTAAGCAATTTTCAATTTATGCTTGAGACAGCTACTAGTCATTCAAAAGTGTCACTATAGTTTGAACTCTTTTTGCTTCTTCTGCTAGGCGGGACCACAGTATATTTCGTTATTTTAATATTACTATAAGCTAGGCTCCTTTTTTCTCAAGCAGTTGTCTCCAGAAACTGAAATCTAGAGGAAAATTACTTAAATATTTGCTCCTGCCTTGTTTAGAGGTCTAAACCAATGAATATTCAGTTCTGTGGTAATGAATGCATCATTTCCCTACCATAGTAGTAGAATACACTGGACGAAACGCAACCTGGTCCACTTGAACTTTCGGGCAGTTTGACATGCCTGAATTAGCTGCGGCCCTTGAACGTGGCACCATATGTTAGTACATAAGCTATAAGTAAAATCGAAGACTCTGATGAACCGTCATTAATCTCGATAGTTCCCTACAGTCTCAGAACAGTAAGAGAGCCAAAATTTCGTGACGAACAAAATACGGTGCCACTGCACGAAATTACTGTTTCCACATAATGGCAAGTTTGCTGTGGATCAAATGACTTAATGAACTTCTTTAAATAATCGATAGTGCAGCACAGAAACAAGCAGCCACCGAAAAACCTGGACTACAATAGCACCTGGTGTTGCACTCACGGAGAGCGAAGAGGCTGTGATTCTGGCATACTATAGAGAAGGTCTCAGTTCACCCCAGATCGTCACACGCACAGGCCACGAACGGAACACTATTTTACGCCTTATTCGGCGTGGGAGAGTCTGAGAAGGGATGAGAAAGCGAGGTATCTGACGAAAAATCCCTATGAGGGTGGAGTGCTTCATTCTGAGGCGCGCGAAGAAAGGCCTCTACGCCTCCCGCGAACTGCGGGACGCTTATGCACCGATGGTGACCGTGCGGCGCGTGCAGCAGCTACTTGCGGCGGACTCAGATCTGTGCTGGCAGCGAATACCAGCATCGCCGGCGCTGACGGCTGACCACTGGCGTGCCCGGCTACATTGAGCACGCCAGAAAGCGGTGATGGGAGGCAGATGGTGGCGGCTTGTCGTTTTCAGCGACGAGAGTCGCTTTTCGCTGGATGGTCCAGATGGACTCAGCGCTCACTGGCACGACTCCAGGCGTCCGCGCAAGTAGCAGCGTGCGTGACGATGTGCGGGCGGCTCTGTAATGGTTTGGGCTTGCTTTTCGTGGGCAGGCAAGTCCGAACTGGTGCTAATTGAAGGGAACGTGGACTCTTCGCGCTATTGCGCAACACTGGGAACTACTCTACTCCCGTTTATCGAGCACCATCACCCCAACGGGGCTATATTCCAGCAAGACAATGCCTATTGCCACACTTCTGTCTACACGAAGGACTGGTTTGTGGACATGGACGTGGATGTGCTGGACTGGCCAGTACGTTCACCAGACCAGAATCCTATAGAGAATCTATGGGGGATGTTGGGAAGGGCTGTATACTCTAACGGGCGTCAGTTTGAGTCTTTTGGTGACCTCAAGGAGGCGTTGGTCTTCGCGTGGGATAACATTGACAAAAATGTATTGCGTAACCTAGTTACATCTATGGCCACACGTGTTGTTCCACTTATCGAAGCGAAAGGGGGCCGTACTTCATATTGATTACCAATTATCTGTTAGTTCGCTTTCTGGCTCTATAATTAGTTCGTAGCGAAATAGTGGTTCTACTCATATGTATATATATTGGATGTTATAGTAAACGATTTCACGATTTGATTACCTTCTCTACTCATTACGATCATCATCACCAGGTTACTGTATTTTTCAAAATGGAAATTACTAGCAGATTTACGTCAAACTACACATATCCTCAAGTGGACCAGCTTGCATTTCGCCCACTGCACAGTTATCATCACGGTTGTTTCTACGGAAAAAGATCGCAACAGCAAGGTTTTCCATGTCCAAATAAGTTTTCGGTATCGATAATCTGCTCTCATTGTTCGGTACTGCATAAGAATACAGCGCTCTAGGGCTCAATAAAGCTGAAATTTGGGTTGTATTCTCACATCAATACTAAGATACAAATGTATTTTACTCTTCTTACCTATCAATTTATGAGAAGCACTGCAGCAGTATGCCTCAAAGATTAAATCTCTTGGAAATCGTTCTCGATATTTTTAAGATCCTTGGTAGACTTGCTTGCCAACTACAACCATTTGCAGGCTTAACAGAATCTTGAAAACTTTCCGAACATGTGTATAACTAATGGAAAATAGCGCGCACGTACTGCATGAACTACAATGTGAAATACGCTAAAAATCTATAATGAAATTTCAATTCATTCCTCAAGAATCATTAACCATACAAGAAAATGTGATTCACATATCATACGTCTATATTCTTTTGCTAGCCTTGAAAAAACTTAAAAGTTGATTGGGAATGCGTAAAGACTGGCGAAGCAGGCCGACACATTCTAATCGGTTATAACTTAAGATAGTGGACAAACTACGCACGAATATTTGATCTCGAATGTACGAGAATCATCCGCGCAAGTGACTCTTCAACTTACACAGGCTCGAATGAGCGAAAATAGACCAGCCGCATAATGTTGCGTCGTCAAATACGCTTAAAAGACCGGTCGGTGCAAATTTCATTCGATGAACCAGACGAGCAGACTCCCTGCGTAGTAGTGCGAAACTCAGCTGGCTGTTATCCTGGTCTGATCAGCTTAAATTTAGGTGTTCCACGGCACCCACGGATAGTTAGAAATGTATCAATGAGAATTCCGTGGCTTCAGTACTACTGAAATGTTCTTTTCTGGATATTTCGTTGATGCGCGTCGAGAATCCATCTGGAGTTCGTACAATGAACGAATGTTTCAAACTTCAGGAGGCCAAGTTTTTGAAAATAAGTTTCGAGACTCTAAGGATAAGTACGTGAATGGTGCGATATCATTCAATAGATGCGAAGACGAGCCAGATTACAATTTCTTTCAGGTTGATTCGAAGTTTTCGAATGCCTTTGGGGAAAGGACGAATAATTTTGAGGCAAAATCGTCACAACACGACCGTTTAGCGATCACATAACCGAATCTGTGTACATTATGTTATTTCATTAACTAAAAAACTTTTTCATGTCCTAAGTGACATTCAGCACGTGTACGGTTGTAAACAACAAGCTTTTCACTCCTTGGTTTGAATTGTGTACGAGCTTTGCTTTCAACACGGAACCAGAGATTCGTAGTCATTGCTCCTGCCTTGAAGAAATTTGCAAAGTCATATTTGCCGATAATTAGGTAATCTATTCACATGAATGTGTCACAGCCGTATGAGTCTCTTGTGCGTCATAAAGTTAAGGCTTCTGTGAAACAAAAAAATAATGGTGGAAGAACTAACTTTGAGTTTTTTCTGCATAAAATTAACCATTTTCTGATCTTATTGCTTCTACAGCTTTCTTAATTCCAATTTCATCCGCAGGATGCATGCAAAAAGGTCAATCAAGGTTAGCAAGCATTCACTCCAATATCGTTTGTTCGTAACTCAATTTCTTAATTTGTTCACGTTTTGTGTTGTAAACTATGAGTCTAATATCATATCCAAGTTTAGAAAAAGGACAAATACAGTCGTCTTTTTAGAATAATTTGACTGAGAATCAACTACTTCTTTCTGTCAAGAATGTCAAATTTTGTAGTGATTAGACATAGTACTGTAAAGGCAAGAGATGTAATAAGGTCCAATTACATGCTGAAAATAATTGATGGGTGACACTCGAATTGTGTGTGTACATCAAAATTATTGGAAATGGATCATCTATCACATTTCATCCAGTTTTCATGATGATGAGTCAACAGCCATAGTCGCAAGCTGATAGATTTGTTGAAATATCTTTGAAATTATGTAAATGAACGAGACAATGTTAGATTTGGCTCAGACCCACCGAAAATTGCATTTAATGTTTTGAAAAAAAATGCTTCGCAATTGAATCGGATGTGAGAGATTGGAATCGACGAGTCTTATCAACTTGATGACAAACAAAAGCGGTAAATGTAAAGTGAACAAAAAATGATTGCGATCGAAAGAGAAACAAGTGGTCCTAACTGATTATTCATTGGCGAATGAGAAAAAAGGACAGTTACGACATAATCAGAACGGTTCTACTGTCCAAGGTACACTAGTTTGAAAGGCCATAGAAAACTGTATCACTTTCTGTCTAAAAATGTCATGCCGACTCGAAAACAATACTTGGTTTCTGATTTACGGTAAACGAACCTGTTGAAGTGAAGTTCTTGGCTGAGCGCGTTTTTATCTGCTATAAATGCACTTAGAAAGTTTGCCGATTTGAAAATCTTATGCTAGTTTTCCTACTTTCTCAGATATTCTTTCAAGTAAACAGAATGAAAACGGTACGTCACAGATCATATAGAAATGGCATGAAAAATTTGCTTCAACAGGAATAAATTTCGAAATACTCATATGGCGCACGCGCTTTCCTTGTGATGGCTGCTGACCCCAGCAAAATCCAAGCATTCATCAGAAAAATATACGCAGCATGCTGCTAAAAAGCTTTAAAGTAAATTAAATTACGGTCTATTTCTCGGATCTTGAAGTCCAACATTCTTTTTCACCAGCTGTCTCTCTTATTTATTATGTGATGTTAGACAGAAGAAAGCTAAGTCACGCTTGAATGCAATATTTTAGGAGTTTTCTTGTTAAACTTTTCACGAAATGTTTTCAAATAGCTAAGAGTTTCAATTTACAATTCAAATGTTGACGCTCACTGCAATTGTGTGAATTAATCGTAAACGCTACAACATCGGATAGTGAGCGAATTCGAAGTTTATTGCATTCAAAATTTATTCAATGCTCGAAAGACATCTTCTGAGCATACTCTGTCGCACGACTTGCAAGTGTTCTTCGAGTAGCACTCCGAAAGTGAGTCGAGTGAGATGCAGCTTCCGAACGAAGCGCCCCACCGTTATCACATACGTCCCCACGAGGTAAGCTCCATTGTGGCGAAACGGAGCTCGAAAAAAGGCTGCGGCTACCTAGCATTGCCTAGGTGAAGCAACAGATCGGCTTATGAGGACACTGAGAGGAAGGTAGAAAACTACTTCTTTGCTGAAAGAAATTCGTTGGTTGGTGTGAGAACAGATAGCCGTAATTGCTGGTATGTAGCACACCTCCAATTTTTCTTAGAAGATATAAATGTTCTTCGGATGGCCAGTCAAGTTCTGCAGAGCGAGAAGAGTGCATAGGGATATTAGGAGAGCCATATCGTTTTTTCTTGCACAATTATTAGGAGCAGCCGCCCATCTACTCAACATGTCCGCCCATACATTCCTGTCTCCAGGTAAAAGTTTTATTATGTATTTTAGGCGCTCAACTTCAATGCCCACCTGATGAGCTGATTTGCCACTTGCTTACTGATTCCTGGATTAGATCCGTAGGGATAAAAAATATAGACAAGGTTAGAATGATCAGTAAACAAATGAATTACTCTAGTGGCAGTCAGCAAATCAAGTTGACTCATTAAGTGTAGTACTGCAAGATCTTTTTCTCAACGATACTCCATCTGAAAGCCAACTTCGAAAATGAACCGAGTAAAAATGATAGTATTTTGTGCGCTGATCTTCAACTGGTAGTTCCATACTTTACTTTGGTACTTGCGTCATCACCAAACCCTAGTGATATTCGGAATCTTCTGAGAAAAGACACATTTTATGAGTCATTTTTAGACAGGCAAGTTTGATTGACTGAGATAGATAACGTTTTATACTTGCGAAAGCAGTATCATGCTTTCGTCTCATAGATCAGATGATTTCAACTTCGCTACTGGCTTTTTCGTTATTTTCCAGAAGTTCTGTACAGTAGCTCTATTATTCAATGTAGCGGAGCATTCATCGCTGCATAGTTCGGCATTCCAGATTTCATCCAATTAGTTGCACATAACAACTGCTGGAGTTCGCCCCCGAAATAAGGGCTAGACATGCTAGATATAGCGGAAAGGCTCATTGGATCAAATTCGACACTGCCTTTATCAATAATTCTTCCACAGAACTGGGACAGACTTGCAGACTACGGCAAACTTTCTTGCATGAACTTTCAACCTAAACTTTAGGCATAGCTCAAAAAATGTTCTGACCAAAAATATTAATGAATTTTCGTCTCAAGCATGTAAAAAATCGTCCAGCCATTGAATTAAGCTATTCTTCAGAGGCATAAATACTCTGGATGTGACCGCCTGGAACTGATTCCTTACATCAGTTGATCCTTGTAGTATCCTATCTGGGGTGTAAACTCCAGATGGGGCTAGAATTGAGATAATTTCTTGACTATCGAATTCGAGAGGGATCTGCCAATAGGAGTGGCACATATCGATATCCGCAAAAACAGTGTTGCCTTCAATAGACCTGTATGAAGTTTCTAGGTCTGGCATGGTCGAAGCGATAGGAATTGTCTGCTTGTTCACTCCACGAAGATTTAAGGAAAATCACATTCGATTGGTACCAGGTTTTGGAACTGCCTAAACAGGATTCACCCATTTGGAGATTGGGTTGTACTTCACAGCACCAATGTTTTCAAGAAATCGAATAGGGGCCTCAATAAAATGTTTCTGTGGGATAGCACACCAGCGTAGCCTCGAACAGGAAGAATAAGATCGTTCCTTTAGTAAGAGATGATAAGGTGCAACATTTGCTGGAGGATCCGATCCTAGCTTGATTCTTAATACATCACAAAAATTCTCAAGCATGTTTTTCAAGTTTCTTCTCCTTACCAGCTCATGTCAGCAAGTTAAACGTTTTTCAAAACATCGTTGATAGACTGATTAATTGATACAGAAGTGTCTTGTGGCATATTTGTAACTATTGATGCCACTTCTTCGACAGAATCATATTCTTTTCGGTTGTACCATAATCGATCGTAGTCTTTCATTGAAGCAATCTTACGATTGTTGGCGAAGTGTAAATTTCTTTGCTAGTTTTTCGGCGATATCAACAGATTCACCTTTCTTACACAGTAAATCGAATAACGAATCTAAGTCAAATTCAAGGCACTTCAGCAAAGGCCTTCGGAGGAGAAGTTCGCTGATAGGCTAGTCTACAACAAGAAAATCCACATTTCGTTATGAAAGTTTTTCGCAAGGTAGATCAATTAAGATATCTAGTCTTACTTTTGAACATGCAGTGAACTTAACAATGCCGGGCAGTCAAAATAGCTGCATCTAAGCTAACCGGCTCCTCAAAACTTTTCACTCTTACATTATCAGCTTCGGAATTAACCAGATTAAGTAATGTTGCAGGTAGGGCGTTCTGATCAGAGCAGTAATCTCCGATTCCTGGGTATATCGAACCACAAGGTAAAATAAATTGGTATCGACTACTCCCAACTTCTTCCTTCAAACAGGCTTAGGCAGATTTCGAGGTTTTCTTACGCTTATTCTCAGCTTTTTTTCGGCAATTAACCTTTCTGCTCCTTTTTTCGTAGTTTTTGTGCAATACAGTACTCGGAAGACTTCGCTACAATCAGGGCTTAATCAAGGCGTCTTTCACTTTCGCTTGCAAGGCTTTGGATTTTTTTCTCTTAATCTTCATTCTGCCCTTTTCTTTTGTTATTTTATCATCCTGCTGATTTCCTGTACTTCCTTCTTTCCCTTTGTTATTATGTTGGTTCTTGCTAATTTTAGTGATCTGAGCTGATTCGATTGGTGCTTTCCAGAAAGCATCCTTAAATTCTTAGAAATTAGACTTTTTCTCGGGAGTCCAGTATTCGAGGTTCGTACGATTTCTCGAACAGATGCGAGTTCTAATTTCGGGATGATTTGGCTTATAAAGGTTTCCCCATTGTCCGATATCACATGAGAGGTTCTATTTCGTCCGAAAAAAGCTACAATATCTGTGAAAAAGGACAGTACTGATCCTTCTGGATCCCTCGCATCTGGCTGGAATCAAACCTATCTTAGCGCATCTTTTACCCGTTTGGGCGTATCTGCTGTTGTACAGCGTCCCCTTGCCTCTAACCATGAACGAACTTGGTTATCCGAGACTTCTTCAACTTTCGTGATGTCTTTATAAGTATTAAGTTCGACTATTGATAGCAATAGCTCTCCAGCAGTACAACTTTCGTAGCCAAAAGTTCTGACTCTTTGAGCATCATCTGCTATGCCCGAATTAATCTGCTGTATCTGGCTAAGGTAGCGCTTGTAATCAACACGGAATTTCACAATGGCATCCACTTTGGGTGACTTGAGAACTGGAGCACTTACTGTAGCTATAGTTAAAGCATTAACCATATTCTTAAACTTCGATCAACTGACAATCAGATGTGGAAATGCAATTCTTGGCCGTGCACGAACAAAGGGCTTTCTTCGCGATCCTCACAACGTTTAATCCTAGCTAATAAAAGAATAACAACACAGATTCGGCACTCAAGATGTCAGCAGCACTCAAGCTACTGAACTCCTGTCCTATGACCATCTGTACGGTAGATGAGGATTTTTATATTACCCGTCAGATCAACCTAACTATAGGAAATGTACTCTAAGGCGCATGGTACATGTCTAGCTTGGATACACGTAATATTCACTCTAACTCAAGATGATTATATTGTTGAACAGATGCGAACATGTACACTTATTTATAATGCAGCGCGCAGTAATCTACGGCAGTCAAAGTCTATTTTGCTAGTAGCAAATTCCCACAATACGACTTAAGAAAATTGTCAGACCGAGCCACATGCACAGAGCACATATTTAAACCATCTTCACTGTGTTCAAACTATAGTGAAACGTTGATCGATGTGCATCAACAGCTTAAACCTCAGAAGACGAATCGAGCATTAGAATATACTTTGCGCGAAAACATTTTCTCTGATCAATATCTCACATACCATTATAAGCATTGAATGTGTTCTATTCTTTCTCTTCAACAATCCCTGTATGCTATTCCTCAGCATTGTATTTCGGGGTTGTTGTTTCCCAGCAGCAAGCGAAGTACTGTACTGCGGTAAAACTGTGTTTCCGTTTCCATTCAGAGTCAATCACTAAAGTATCATTGGTCAGGTTTTCACCGTAACTAATTTCGGAAGATAAAACATTTATCCATAATTCACAAATACACTTGTTCTGTAAGTTATTAGTGCAATTCGCCGATTTCTAAATTGTTCGAAAATTTAAATATGCTGAAATATGCTGAAATATACTGTAGCTCTGGGTGTGCTGCGTCTACGCTCTCTCGGATCAAACAGTCGAGTGTTCCGGATCTTTATTTCGCGGGACGATCATCTCATTTTACCACGCGCGAATAAATCCTCTTCAACTTCGACCATCATTCTCTTGCTTAAGGTTGACACTGTGGCTTCGCTGTATTCAGCACTACCTCGCGATTATCATTTACGACCGACGTTTCGCGCTTCTCTACTAACGTACGCTTTGCTTGTCGCTATCTGATTAATTCTCGTCGACTTGACGAGGAAAACCGACCATGCACGCT
>JAAUYH010044639.1_pt1 | contig 11212 bp, 5 predicted proteins | sample 7278061 | NCBI WGS metagenome assembly JAAUYH01 (sample SAMN14350203, study PRJNA611818) | marine sediment metagenome | isolation source: surface marine sediment (0.6m) | place: French Polynesia: Moorea | collected 2018-08 | reverse complement strand
GTGTATATTTAGATAAAAACTCTTAGGTTAGTCTTGTCTACAAAAATTACCTGCAACATCATTGCCAAACAAACTCCAAAAAATGTGCTCTACGAATCAGTTCAAAGGGCCTAGAATTTCAGGTAAATCAGTTCGTGATGCTTTTTTTAACGTTGTGAGAATAGCATGGATATGTAAGTGTGTCAATGCGGAAAGAAACGCAAGCATTCTGGAACGGGCTATGCCAATCTCGTATCTCATGAAAAATCCAAACACTCCGCAGACTACCAAAAGCTATTAATGATCCCTGAGCCATACAATTTTGGACAAAGAGCATGATCTTTGGAATCATTACTGGTGAAGAAAGAGAGGCATACATATTCCTAGATGGTTTATTAATGCGCGGCTTTTAACTTTTTCAATTTTGGAAAATGAAAGTTTTATTCGAAATGTGAAATAAGATCCCATTTGTAGGAATACCTCGACTAGACATATAAATATCATCACTGAAAGAGTAAATGAAAAAATAGAGAAGATTCTTCCTACAAAGCTTGCGATTGTGTTTGACGGCTGTACAACAGGAGACACATACTGCGTTGCTTTTCATACTACTATTCCCTATCAAAATGAAACTGGGTTCAAATCACTACTCATATCGTTCTCTCGTTTCGAGTATGAGTGCACTCAGGATTCCATGCATATCATTGAGCACGTCAAATGAGTACTTGGAAATTTAAGAATTCTTTAGCTAACGTTGTCGCCATAACAGGAGACAACTGCAGCACTAATCTGCTGTTCGCGAAAGTCAAGAGTACACCGTTTGTAGGATCCGCTATTCATCAACTAAATCTTGCAGTTCATGCTATAATGAGGAACCAAGATGCAATAATACAGAAGGAAAATAAAATTATGAAAAAAACTGAGAACACATATTTCAATCGCAGAGCTTCGGAATTTCACGGAGTTGAAAGCCAAGACGTACAATGAGTCACGATTTTCTTCAGTATCTGAAATATAGCAACGTTACCAGAATATCAGAGACCACTTAGTAAGTCTCGAATCTGACAGTCTGAATGAGGTAATGCCTACAATACGTGAGAACAAAACGAATGACGAGATTTGTCGCATTCAAGAAGTTGGACAGTGTAACGAAGCATTCTCAGTCCCAAAAATGCACGATTTCTGATGTGCGAGCATTATTTGATGAGTCATAGAGACATTTCCTATACTAAAAGCCGATTTGGAGCTACAGCTAGACTTGTACAATATGAGCAGTTCGAAAGTAGCATAAGAAAAATACAAGATGGTAACATTCCAGAGCTTACAGCTTCCGAACGCAATGCTGTATCGAGTTCATAACTAGCAACAGAAGAAGCTTAAATTTTCGAACAGTCTGATGAGATATTATTCGCTGAGAATTTGTTGAAAAACAAGAGGCCAAATTCTACAGCTGCAAGTTACATGGACTTGCGGTTCATTGCGCCGGCATCCAACATGTGCGGAAGATTATTTCCGAAGGCTGGATTCGCACTAGGTTACAGGAGATAGGGAATTACTTCTGTCAACTTTGAGCAACAATTGTTCTTGCATGCTAATTCAGATCTTTGGTCAATACATAATGTCAACGGAAGTGTTTGGCACGATCATAGATTGGTCAATTTATCCAGAAGATATTTCTAATTTATCAATTACATTAAAATAAATCGGGATCATCTTATCGTTTGCACTCCGAGAAAATTGAAATAATCTTTACCCTTAACTGACAAACAATATCCCTTAGGATAGATTATTCAACACCTCTGGCGCTAATGGAGTCGTACAGTACAGTACAGTACGGTACAGAGCGTTAATGATATTTCGTAACCAATAGACTTCTCGGCGACTCCAGGGCTGATATTTCTCTCCCCGCTGTCTTTATGAACAAATGGTTTCTGACCACGTAACAAATAGCTATGATTCTGAACCTCAAAAACCGTCCTGCGGCGCCTTAAAAATCTGAACAACGGCTTCGGAGATAGATATTTATTCCATATACCGAATCGCCCCGAGTGACAGTCATTACCGAACCTTTTGCTTTAATGGAGACAACGCCACTTCGTATAGCCGCGTCAAATGTGGGCGTAGATCAATTTTCATGGCTCCGTACACTACTCCAACTACCAGAAGCGGTGCGTATCCCGCAATCAAGTCGAGTGTCAAATGTTCTAGGACCAAGTTTACCGGATGGTACAACATCAACTGAAGTGGCCAAGTCGCGATTACCGAAAAAGCTGGTGGAGTCGCAGATACGAGTTCTGCATTTCTCGACAGAAGAAGCGCACTGTGGACGGCTCACAGTATTCGGCACCGCGGGTGGCAGTGTGGAGTTCAAAGATGTGTTTGGCTCGTGGGACAGCGAAACACTGCTCGACGTGTTTGGATACGGCGAATCGCACACTCGCGAGCTGGAGTTGATATTCTTCACACCCGGCCTGAATCAATGGCACGAACCGCGTCTCCCAACAGAAACGACCTCCCCGGAACGGTTCATCCACTACTCTAACGTGCTGGGCGGGAAGCGCATGATAAACATGAACATGGGGACGTCATGTGACCAACAAACACTTACCGTCGACGCTCGTTTCAGTTCTCTACTATCCGCACTTCCGTCCGACATCGCACCAACGAGACGCGGTAACGATTATGCTTGGGATCCACGGCAATTCGACACATTACAGCTGCTTATCTCAGAACGCAACCTCCTTGACAATCCCGTGAAACAGAACTATCGCATCCTCTTCGGCGCAAAAGTTCCGGTTGTTCTACTGTGCTATTCACGCGCCGCTGTGGAAGTGGCCGCTGCCTTATCGAAATTCATCCAAGACGAAGTGGATAGAGGACGCGCAAAAACCGCCGTTCAGGCCAGTCTCTACGAAAACGTCACTGTAGTTACAATCGGTAACGCTACACGCACGTACGTTGATGGCCCCCGTTACATCCACGTCGCCATGAGCGAAGACCCGCTGGTGGTGTCGCGCGGCGTGACGGAATCATCGCAACGGGGTGCAGGCCGCGATGCGCTGTTCCTCACCTGTGCTACCACCCCGTACGCAGCCAAGGCGTTTGACAATCACAACTTCGGGTCAATCACCGCACAGTACCTCTCATTGGTGATGCATATGAACAAGGTGTCTGGCTTCCGCGAGCTGCACGAACTCGGAACAGACGGCATGCTTATCGAGCCCACACACGAGGAGTTGTGCGCGATGATCATGCTCACGCGAGGGTACGACTGGCTGTGGAGCGCCGAAGACGCGTGGAGCGGCATCCCGCACGGCGCGCTGCCGACGTACGACGGTGCATGGGATATTCTTCGCCGCCGCTGCGACGAATCCTGGCTGACCGTTATCGACAAGCTCATCAAGGCACCGAACACGGAGAGTTTCGCTGCGAATCAGTAATCCAAACGTGTGCCACTTCCTATTCGTCCGTTCGGTACTTCCTCACCCTCGTATACGATAACCTGCTAAATTTAGTAGGCCTACAACTGGTCATCAGCATCACCGCCTACTCGCCTTCCCCATCGACAACTAGTCATGCGACTGCAACCCATGATACGTTTCCTCACCCTAGTGTCAGTAACGCTGATGCCGATGGCCGTGTACGGATCGCGCTTGTGAAATGAATGCGGCACATCCGCATCGTTTGCGGCACGACCTCACTTCGATACATCGCTTACAGACACCTGAGATATCCGACTGCATAGCATTTGCAGATATGCAGCTTAATTCTTCAACCATCCAGTAATTTCGCCATAAATAGTCGCCGTCGTTTCTACTTTCCGCCGTCCACCAACTCGTCTGCCATGTACGCTTCCCCTTTTGAGCCGCCGTGACGATGACGGCGACGACAATCATCGGCACGCACAACCACAAGGTAAGTCCCTGTACTCCTCAATGCCCTCTATGAAGAATGAAGGATTTCTATTCATGCGTGTCATATGAAAGGCGGTCGTGCTCGGAACTGTGCGCTGTTTCGCTCATCGCGTTTTGCGGTGGTCGTACATTTCACAGTTTCGCAATACTTGCCATGTTTATTTCCATATTCTGAGGGATGCGAACGAGCTCACCAGCTGTACATTTACTAACACGAATTCAGTTCTGATTATTTTTAGGGTCTCTTCCACACCGAATCACAGGTTCTCTGTACCCTATGCTCATCACCTACCCATTCCAACTAGAGGCAGCACTACCCGAAAGTATTCTGCAACGAGGCGAGCGCGACATACAGGAAGGATTGTTTTAAGTTAGAGCACAATGCAGGTAGTATACATGCACTTGCGTTAGCGAAGCGAGTACGCCGCCCTCGTGCGATTAATGTTTTACGAAAATCTATTGATTGCACCACTTTCCAGTATGCCGCACTAGTTTCCCTCACCCTAAACACACGCATTCTCAACCCTGCGAACAATTTCCCTAAGAGCGAGTCGAGTCGTAAGTGGGTCGCGGTCTGCTCCTTCGCCTACCAGGCAACATAGTCGGCTCCGCATCGCTATCATCGCTCGATCGGTCGGAGACGACAATGGTCGGTAGTGACTCCGGAGGTGCGGCATCGTCAACGAGCGCATTGTTGGCCTCCACTTCAGCTACAACAAGCCCCTTCGCCACGTAAATACGATCGACCATTCCCTCGAGGATACTACCGATGAATTCATGACTCCCCACCGGAACTTCCCCAGCGGCCGTTTCCAGATTGCAGTTGGTATTCACATCCCCTTTCTCGTTTGTTCCAGTTACCGGCGACTCCACCGGCTTCTCGGCAAGATCAACATCCTTCGGCTTGGAATTCTGCGGTATCGAGAATCCAACATTGAGTCTCACCAATGAAAGCTTACCTTTGCATTTTGGCTTGTGAGGTGCAATGCTACCATCATCAGATGTCAGGATCTTTTTCGGACTAGGAGCCGATTCTTCGTGCACGTTTCCCTCGATCGTCAACGAAGCATCAGTACGAGCCTGGCTGTCTAGTACGTTAGCAGGTTGCTCGGCGCTGTCGACCACAGGGCTGTCTGTAACAGGTGGCTCGGGAGTTTCCTGAGATTTAACAATTGCAACTTCGGCTGCACCAGATTCCTTAGCCGTCTGCTGTTCAATCTTGGCTTTCTTCGGCGATTTGTTCGACTTGACTATGAAGACGGGCTCATCCTTCATTTCAGCGTCATCCTGATCCTCAATGGCAGTTACGATCTCGTTTTTCGCGACCGCGTTGGCGACTCTCAACGATTTTCTCGTTGCCCGAGTGTGCTTCGTGGGCTGTTTCTTCGTTTTCTTCGGGCTGCGCTTTGTTTCCGGCGGTTTCTTCTGATACTTCTCGGGCAATTCGGGTACCACGATGTCGCCGCTAGCCTTGTGAAACGTCTCGAACCAGCGCTTGACTTCCCTGGTTCGGAGCGCCGGGTCTCGATCCTTGGGCTTGTTCTTCTTTCGTTCTCTGCAGTCATCGACGAATTTCTCGTGCAGGCGGTACCACTGCTCGCTCCACGGCTCGTACACCTTCTCCCACAGCTCCTTGGCCTCGGCGTCGGTGGGGTCACGGCCGAAGAGCTGGCGGAAGCGAGCGGCCGCACGCTGGTTGTTCGGCGGCGCCTTGTAAACATCGCGGAATATGCGGCCCGCGAGCAGCACGTCCTCCTGCGACAGCATGGCGCGGTTGATCTCCCACTGCACAGCGTCGGGGATTTTCTCCTTGCGCGGCCGCTTCCTGATGGGTGTACCAAAGTCTATCACGCCCAGCGAGTCCGACTCGTCGCCCGACGCGGCGCGCGCCTTGGACTTCGGTGAGGAGCGTGCGCGCTTTTTCTTCGACTTTTTTCGCGTCGACGGGCGCACGGACGAGCGGTGATCCGGGGACTGGAAGTCGTCATCGCTGTTGGCCTCGGCCTCCTCGTCTTCCGGCACGTACATCACCTTGGATCGACCGCGCAGCCTCGCGGACGAACGGGTAGGCAGCACGGGTTCGGTGGGTTTGCGGCGTCGATTGGGCTGCGGGCGTTTCGACGATGCGGGTGGTTCGGGCTCGCGCTTCGTGGGCGTGGCGTTGGGCTTCTTCTTCGGCAGCTCCACCGACCCGTTGGCGGAGCCCTGCGACATGGAGATGATGCGCTCGGCCATGGTGGGTTGCGACAACAGCGCCTCCTCGTCGGAGTCGTCATCCGATACGGGGGGCGAGGAGAATAGGCTGGTCCGGTTGCTACTCCCCAGCGCGGTGAGCTCGCCGCGGTCCCTGGGCTCCCTATCGCGACGCCGTGCGGGAAGCACCATGTCGCTAGGTCGCTCACACGGGATGCCGAGGCGAGGGGAAAGAAATGGTGTCACTGGGGAGTCACCTGGGGCAAACCACAAGAGCGTGGCTGTAAGAATCGGCTGTAAGCTCGAAATATTATGTGATTATTTTTGATCACGAGTCGGTGCCGACCTCCATCCGCTACCCATCGGTAATCGGCCTGCGTGAAATTTCCGTGATTTGCTTGTCGTGTGGGTTGTCCGTTGACGAAACTTCGGGGTGCGGTGGAAAAAGGGTAGCATAAATGAGAGGAGCAACTGTTGCCCTTGGGCAGCCGAGTGATACCAGTGATCACTTGTCGTAGTGGGCCGTGGGTGACGGGATAGGCAGAGAGCGGGGACGTAGTGCGTTGTTGGCAGCGAGGGATTGCAGCCGTAGTAAACTGTGCCGAACAACAAGTGCAGGCAACCGACTGTAGTGAAACGAGGCGATAGCACGCTGCCTACACGTTTATGTAGGATGTGATCATATAGACTGCGTCGCGTGGATCGCGAGGGCCACGAGGGCGATGTTCACCAGCACGGCATGCAGAACCGCCCAGCGACGTAGACGGTGGCCAGTGGGCAGTGCCGAGCCCCACAGCAGCGCGATTCATGCGGCCCGTCGCGGCAGGCAGGCAATGGTAAGGAGTAAATCGGAGGCACTATGAGGAGATCGGGAACCCACGAATGAGGTGCAGGTATGACCCCGCGCGGAGCGCGTATCACAGCCACACAGCGGGGGCATCGCAGGGCAGGATGGCGATGGCGTTCACGGCGCCGCAGAGCGTGGTGCTGGGGCGCGGGCGCGGGCGGGCGCGTGCGACGTGCGCGCGCGCGCGCGCGGTGCGGATGTGCGCGGAGCGACCGAGCGAGCCGTACCCGGGGTTCATCAACGACATGAAGCGCGCGGGGGTGTCGGAGGAGGAGGCGATCCGGCAGGCGGCGAAGGCGACGGGCAAGTCGACGGGGGAGAAGAAGGAGGCCAAGGTGGGGCGGGGCAAGTCGCTGTTCAAGCCCGACGGGACGCCGTACGCGCCGTGGATGGCCAACTTCCCCAGCGACTACAACGACGCGGTGGTCAAGTCGAAGAGCGACGCGGTGGGGTCGCTGCGCTACGACCCGCAGCGGGCGGAGCTGTCGGGGGTGGGGCTGTCGTACAAGCTGCTGGGCGACGAGCTGGAACTGCGCTGGAGCACGGGCGGGGAGGAGGGCAACGTGGGGTTCGTGGTGTCGCGGCGCGGGACGCGGGAGGAGACCTGGACCAAGGTGTCGGACTACAAGGACAAGCCGGCCGAGCTAGCGAGCAAGGGCCCCGAGGGCGGCACCTACTCGTTTCTGGTCACCGACCCCAGCGTGGGCAACTACGTGTACCGCGTGAGCGACGTCGACACGGAGGGCAACGTGAGCGACCTGGCGCAGTGTCTGGTGGAGATCGAGGCGGAGGAGGACACGCGCCTGCGCTTGGTGGCGCTGGCCGTGCTGCTGCTCGTGCTGGGCGCCGCGTTGTTCGCAGGAATAGTGTTCGACCCTTTATCCACAACGTAAACGAAATATTAAGTCGGCGCCACGAGTCACAGCCGGCGCAGATCGATGAGTAGGAGCGAGATGTCGTCGGTGGATCGGCGTGTCACCGCGTGGTTCGTGAGCGCGACGGCCGCGGCTTTCAGGTCGCACGGCACGACAGTGCCCGGTATACAGGGCAGCTCGATGATCACCGACACGAGTTGCGTGTCCTTCACCACGTCGAAGAACCCGTCCGTCCCAAGCAGCAGCAGCTGATCGTCGTCTTGCAATACCCTGTCCGTCACATCGGGCGCCACCGACAAGACGTCGGCGAGCGCACAGTCGCCCAGTGCCCGGGATACCGCCAGAACCCCATTCACACGCCCGCTCAGCACGGCGCCGCCGGCGGCGTGTATTCGCGCCTCCTCGTCGCGTCGTCGCGGACAGTGGTCGCGCGTGAGTGCGTGCACCGCGTTGTTCGCGTCGATAAGCACGGCGCGACTGTCGCCTAGATGAATGATGCGTAATAATCGGTCGCGAATCGAAGCGGCGGTGAGCGTGGTGCCCACATAATCCTCGCCCACCAAGTGCCGCAGCAGGTGCGCGTTGGTGCGACGGAGCATGGCGGCCGGGTCGGCGTGCAACGACATGGGGTCGGCACAGACCGCGGCGGATGCCAGTTCGGCGGCGCGCGACCCGCCGTGCCCGTCGCAAACACCGTACAGCGCACTTATGTTGTCGCCAACAGCAAACACGCGGTCCTCGTTAGTTTTTCTTCTCGCGCCGCGTCGCGTAGCGGCGGCAATCCCACTCGATGCACAAGCGGGCAGTTGTACTTCAACGGCGGTTCCAGCGGGCCCCACCAACGCGGTCTCATAACAACGTGCTGGAAGCGATGAAGCGCCATCTGGTACAATAAGTGGTGGTGGACGTCGTCGTGGACGTCTTCGCACGACATTACGATTCGACGCGGGTTGTGGCGGTGGTAATTGATGAATGGCAGTGGAAGCGGAACGTGCGGTCATTGCGGCGGTGGTGGTAGTGGTAGTGGTGGTAGTAGTTGTGGTGGTGGTGGTGGTGGTGGTAGTGGTAGTTGAGGTGGCGGTGGCGCTACTGTTCATAGTAGAGTCAAGGTAAGTGGAGGTGGTGGCGGTCATTTAGTTGGACGGGGGAGGGAGGAAGGGAGGGAGAGAGAAAGTCGAAAAGAGGCGACTATGTCGGCAGCAACGGGGCAAGTGACAGGTAGCATGCGCGACGCGATCGTGCAGGAAGCAGAGGGAGAAGAAGAAGAAGAAGTTGGGAAGGGAGGGCGGGGAGAGGTATGGGCGAGCGACAGAACGATCGATAGTGTAGAAGCAAGTGTAATTCAGGGTGTGATGCCACGTCGCCAAAGCAAGCGAGGCGCGACTATAAATAGGTGGGTGTCGAATCATTGGGACGTTTGCGTTTCATTTTCTGATTTAGATCTTGGCAGCGAGAAATTCACGAGGAGCCGACTACATAAAAATAATCGCGATACGGCCTTCTCGCACTGTAGCCACGCTTGGTTCAGGAAATCCAATTCGTACGCTCGTACACCATCACAACGCTGTATTGATCAGACGTAAGCACCACCTGCTGCTACGACCCACTCATCGTTCTTTGTGCCACCCAGCAGCACCTTCACCACCACAATTCTCCGCGCTCTTGTTGTGCTTGTTGTTCCTTCCCGACGCACCTGCGCTCCTTTCTTTCCTCCTGCATTCGCAGCTTCCTCCGCCTTTCTCCTTGCCTGATTGCTCGATTGCCTCGCCACTCCGCCCGTTGTCTCGATTTCTTGTTTCTAATTTTGCATTTCGTGTAACACACATGTGTTGCGATGAATAAATGAGTTGATACCGTACTGTACTGTACATCACTGTATTGTGCAGTACTGTACTGTACTGTACGGTTCAGTGATAAAATAGATCCAACTCCTGTGTGTGTACCGTATTGTACCATCTATTAAGTTGGTGCCTTTGTTTCTTCTCACTCGATGTTGAATAGATAACATGCAGCTACTGTACAACAAGTACTGTACTGTACCGTCCTGCGCCCTTGTCGTCTTCGTCGTCGTCGTCGTTGCGTATAATGCATTGCCCAGAGTATCAGCAGCAATAGTAGCAGCAATAGCGGCAGCAGCAACAGAGTACAGTACGGTACCTACTCGCGCACCAACATCCAAATATAGAAACAACGAGATGACACGAGTGGCAGGCACTGTTAACCTCAGTGCGGCGGCGGTGGATAGGTGTGGAGGTTGTCGCCAGTGGTTCCGCGCCTCGCGCACGGAATTGCGATATTGCGGGCATGTGCCATTTTTGGAACCCTGGACGCGCATGTTGGCGTGTGGGTGCTTTCCCTTAGCGTTGGAATTGGACGAATGTGCACGACTGTAATGATGGCGTACGAAATCGACCGCGGTTACTTCGTTCGTTCGAAATCCCTAACGTCTGTTCCATGCGCAGCCACCTTTTCGTACAGGACACATTATCTTCCTCCTGTTCCTCGCATTCTGTTACTGTACCTCATTCTCTACACCTACCGTACAAGCGTGCACACAACGAGGCTACCACCTCAACACAACACTGCCTGCCTCGCTCCTTGCAGTGCGCGATGACGTGGTGAGGAGCCTCGACTTCTATGAATAGATCGCACGCACTATATTTCGGTGAGAACCCCATTTGCTATTGGGATACTGTACGCTAACGAGTGCGAGCACCGGCGCGATGCCATGCCCGACATGACATGTCTCGTGGCAAGGATACTGTATCATCGTCATGCCCTACAGTATCCCAAAAACAAAACATACACGTTTTAAAATAGCTCGCAACCACCCATCCATCAACATTCCATGACGATGACATGCCGTTGTGCAACACATTGAGCACTACACTGCGCAAGCGCGATATCTGCGACCAACACATCCGTCGTACCAAGCCGATGTGATTTGTGTTTATTGGCGAACCGGTACAACGCATTGACCACTGTCTCGCAGTGATGCACCACACAACCTAACGTACCCACGCGCGATCGTAATCTCGCGCAAACCATCTGACAGCGCCTGCGAACTCGCGATGCTTCTGCCGCTCGATGCGATCCATCTCGAACAGCGCCGCCAGCGTGCACTTGGTGGGATACAGCAGATGTCGCGCCCAGCGCGCCGAGTCGCCGCGCACCTCGTCCGCCTCGTCGCGACGGCCCGCCGCGAGCAGCGTGACCATGACGTCGCCTCCGGGCTGCCGCTTCAGCCGCGCCGCGTACTCGTAGACCGGCATGCCCACCGCGCCCACGCCCCGCCCCTCGCGGTGCGTCGCGCGCAGCGCCGCCTCGCGCGCGCACACACCCGCACACACCGCGCTCACGACCGCGTCCGCGCACCGCGCGGCGGCGGCGCGCGCCACGCGCCG
>JAAUYH010232365.1_pt1 | contig 11214 bp, 15 predicted proteins | sample 7278061 | NCBI WGS metagenome assembly JAAUYH01 (sample SAMN14350203, study PRJNA611818) | marine sediment metagenome | isolation source: surface marine sediment (0.6m) | place: French Polynesia: Moorea | collected 2018-08 | reverse complement strand
GGTAAATTTGGAGGACAAAATAAGATTCCACAATTGTCGGATAACCGTAAAATAGCGGATGTGCTGCAAAACTTTTTAATTGAATGAAAGTCGTTTCAGTAAATATCGGAGAACTCACGAAAGTGCATTGGCGCAAAAAGACCATTGAAACAGGTATTTTTAAGTATCCTGTCAATCGTCCGATTTTTCTAGATTTAGAGAATGTTCGCGGTGACAAAATAGAAAATAGGGTACACCATGGAGGTATAGATCAAGCGGTTTATGCATATGGTGCCCAACATTATCCCTATTGGAAAGGGCTGTATCCTCACCAAGACTGGAGCTACGGTATGTTTGGTGAAAACCTTACGATCACTGATTTTGATGAGACCAAGATACGTGTAGGTTCTATTTATCAATTAGGCGAAGCCAAGATTGAAGTAACAAAACCGCGTCAACCATGTATGAAACTAGGCATACGTTTTAACAATCAGAAAATAGTCAAAGACTTCTGGAATTCTACGAAAAGTGGAGTCTACTTTAAAATCTTGGAAACAGGAAATGTTGCAACCGGTGATGAATTAGTACTTCTTGAAAATAAACCTGATCACTCAACAATAGCAGAGGTTTATACCGAAAAAAGAATCAAAAAAGGAAAGTAATTATACACTTTTTAAACCTTTTTCGTTTTAACTAGTCAAAAGAGCAAATTAAAAACCTAGAAAAATGAAAAAGTTTGTTATTATTTTAGCTGGATGTGCTATGCTGTTATTAGGAAGTTCATGTGTTGTTCATACAAGACCGGCACATACACACACCAGAACAGTAGTAGTTAAAAAGGCCCCTAGATATCACAAAGTGGTGGTTATTAAAGGCAAGAGATATTATACCTGGAATGGCAAATACTATAAGAAAACCCGAAGAGGTTATGTAGTAGTGAAAGTCTAAATAAAAACCCCAGGGAATGCCTGGGGTTTTGTTTTTTAAAGACGGAGATACATATTTCCGTTGATCGTATTTAATCGCAATCTATTTTTACCGTTGACGGTGCGCCCCCATATTTTCTGACCCACATGACGATCTTTCGAACTAAATTTCAATTTCTCATCGGCATAAATATCACCATGAATCGTTTCTGCTATTAAATCTGCATTGATCATTTTTAGATCAATCTCACCGTTTATGGTTTTTAATTCTAAACTTCCAGTGTATTCAGCAATATCAATATCACCATTAATTAGGTCTGCAATGAATTCTCCTTCGATGACCTCTGATTTCAGGTCTCCATTAATACTGCTAACTTTAAATTTTGCATTTTTCGGAACATAAAGGACATAATTGAACTCATACCATGGGTCTTCTGTTGAATTATACCACCCTTTTCTTCCGGGATACTTCTTTTTATAATCATCCCAGTGCTTTTTGAATACTTTTTTAGCATTTGATACAATGAATATCGATGAAGTCCCTTCATTGATATCAAGTTCAAATAACTCTAAATATTTGGCGTCTTTTATAAAAATGGAAGCCTTAAAGTAAACGTCAGGCTTGTCCCACGTTTTGACTTCAATTTCTGATGCAAACTGTACATCCAATTCTACAAATTGATCTTTGTAGTCAATAGTTTTCTCAATTACCTTTTGTGCTTGTGCTATGCCAAAAGAGAGTATAAATAGTAGTGCAATAAAAGCTTTCATAGGTATCCTATTTTTTTCTTAGATAAATATTACCGTTTGTAGTTTTCAATTGAATGTTTACACCGCCATCATTGATGGCGCCTCTTACTTTTTTAGAGGCAATTGCCCGTAAGCCATCCTTATCAGGCAGTCTTAGATCAAAATTTGTATAGATTTCACCATTGATAGTACCTAAGGTTACATCTGCAGGAGTTCTTTCAGGTAAACTAATGTCTAAAGCGCCATTTGTAGAGTATACAGTAATGGGTGATTGCTGAGAAACATTGGTAAAGACAACATCAATACCGCCGTTTAACGTATTTGCCGTCAAAGGGCCACTAACATCATTGATTACAATACCACCATTTAGTTTGGCACTGGCTTCAACTTCACCTTTGAAACCATTAATGTCGATGTCTCCGTGCCAGGTTGTTATTACAGAAATATTCTGAGAGGCAGGTAAATAAATCCTCCCACTTTCAGACCTTCTAAGGTTTTTGACTAGTAAGGTATTCCCTTCTTTAATTACATAAAACCCTATATCGGTATTATCGGTTCCGCCTTGACCGACTAATTTTAAACCCTTGGCCCTACTCGGAGTTTTGTATGATGGGCCACTTTTGATAAGAAGTTCGTTACTATTATGAGTTTTCACAATTAAATCGGCCTTCGATTCAATTTTCACCCATTCGATACCATTAAGAGATTGGGTGTAATCTTTTTGTGCATAAATAACTGTACCAAAAAGGACCGCCAACAATGTTATTTTAAATGTAGTACTCATGAAATGTCTGTTGTAATTTTTACTAAAAAAGTTCATAACTATTCGTTTTTTGATTTATATATTATTTGTCAATACTGTTTTAATTTCATCTTTTATGAATGACTGTGTTTCGTCTTGCTCTAATAATTTTTGCATAGGTTTTAATGCCTTTTTCTCTTGTATTTTCACCAATGACTTGATAATGCTTATTTGAATGGCAGGATCTTTCTCTGTCTCCAGGGCCTTGATAAATCCATCTTTAACGGCTTCAGAGGAGATGAATGCCTCTAATGCGTTGACCGCGGTTAATCTCACGTTTGTATTCTCGTCATACAACATTCGTTTCACTAAGGCCTTTACTATTTCGGGATCGGGATTGGAGAATTCTTCAATGTACTGCACTCCTTGAATTCTTTTACTGGCCGATTCATTTTCCATAAGGGCCAGCATGACTGCTTGTTTATTGGATAAGTTTTCGCTTCTTAATTCAGAAACGCGCTCATCAAACTTTTGTGTTTGCTGGTAACGCCCAAATAAAAATGTACTGAGAAGCAGTGCGAATCCGGCAGCGTATTTTAAGAATTTATTAGAAGTGAATGGAGGCGCGAACCTCACAACCCTTGACTGCTGTTTTTCTTGATATAAAACTTGTTCAAAATTCTTCCTTAAATTTTCAGACGGCAATTCTACAGGCTCACTGCTTAATACACCCAGTAGCTCTTTCATTTCAATAAAGTCGCTTTTACAGGAATCACATGTTTCGAGATGTTTATTTATCTCCACATATTGCTCTTGCGATACTTTATTTTCAATAAAATTGACTAAACGGTCTTTAATAATCTTACAATCCATCATGTTCGTTTTTAATCTGCTACTGTTTTAAAATAAATATCTTTTAACTTCTTTAAGGCCCTGTGCGTTTTGACTTTAACCGCATTTTCATTACTGCCAGTGATTTCAGCAATTTGCTCATACTTTATTTCCTGAAAACGATTCATTATGATTAATTCCCTGTCAGAATGGTTTAAGTATGATAGTGCTTTTTGTAAATGATTTAGCTCTTCCTGATTGCTCTCTGAAACTACATCTTCAGTATGCTTCAGATGTTCACTTTCAGTAAACTTTTCTCGATCTTTTTTCAATTTTTGATAATAGGTTGAAAAAATATTCCTAGCAGTGGTGAAAATCCATGACGCAAAATTTCCACTTTTATAGGATGTTCTGTATTTTAAAATTTTTACAAAGACATCTTGTGTTAGATCTTCACTTACCATTTTATTTTGAACCATTTTGTTAAAGAAATTGAAAATGCGCACATGATACCGGTCAAATAGAACGGTCATCAGGTCTAGCTCACCTTGAGACACTCTTTGCATCAATTCTTCGTCAGTTAATTGGCTCAAACGTTGTTGATTTAGGTTCGTTTCTATTCTAAATACCTTCGCTTTTTGAAAAGGTTACATTTAAAAATAAAAAAACCTCGCAAAATTTGCGAGGTCTTGATTTATTATGGTAGAAAATTACTTCTTTAAAGAATCTCTAATCTCTGTTAATAGATCAATTTCTGAAGGCCCTGCAGGTGCTTCCGGCTCTGCTGGTTTTTTGGTTTTATTGTACGCTTTCACTATGAGAAACATCACAAAACCTACAATTAATAAATTAACTATGGTATTAATCCAGGCACCATATCTAATTGCATTTTCTGGAGTGGTAACATTACCGTCAGCATCAATGACCGCGGCCGATAGCACATGTTTCATGTTGGCAAAGTCAACACCACCAGTGAAATGACCTACGAACGGCATGACAATGTCATTTACGAAGCCGTTAACTACAAGACCCACGGCGCCAGCCATGATAACCGCAACGGCAAAGTCAATTACGTTGCCGGTCATGATAAAATCTTTAAATTCTTTTAACATAATTTAGTTCTTAATTGGTTAATAATGCGCACAATATACTAAAATTTTAACAACTATTTAACAATTCTATTAACCCGCTGAGAAATAGCGGTTAGTACTTCATATGATATGGTATTCGCGCTTTTTGCGAGGTCATTTATGGCCTCTTGAGTGTCAAAAATAATCACCTCGTCACCTTCTTTGCAATCAATTTTGGTTATATCTACCATGATCATATCCATACAGATATTTCCAATCATCGGTGCTTTCTTACCCTTTATAGCAACAGCTCCTTTTTGATTACCGAGGGCCCTGTGAATACCATCGGCATGGCCAATCGGAATCGTAGCTGTTTTCATAAAATGGGGAGCTCTAAAAGCTCTGTTATATCCCACACTTTCATTTGGCTCTATCATATGAATCTGTGATATCACAGATTTCAAGTTAAAAACGTTTTTTAATTGAGAAGTAAAGAATTCATCATTACCAAAGCCATACAAGCCGATACCGCAGCGCACCATATCATATTGAGCCTCTTCTGAATAATTCAGTACACCGGAGGTATTCAATTGATGGAGCATAGGTTTGTAACCTATTTTTTGTTCAAATTCCAGGGCAATCTTTCTAAAATTATTGATTTGGTTTTTTGTGAATTCTTTCTCATTCAAATCTTCACTGGCAGCAAGATGAGAGAAAATAGATGCTGCCTTTATTGAAGACGTACTTTTTAGTTTGCCCACAATAAAATCCACATCATTTTCCCAGAAGCCTAATCGATTTAAGCCCGTATTGAATTTTATATGAACAGTATATTCTTTTTGTTCTTCCGCTTCAGCAACGGCTATAAAAGCCTTTAGAACTCTTGCATTGTACAGGCTTGGTTCAAGACAATGTTGAATAATTCTTTTAAAGTTCACAGGTTGGGGATGTAAGACCAAAATTGGTGTTTTGATGCCAGCATCTCTTAATGCGATACCTTCTTTTGCATAGGCCACTGCAAAATATTCAACCCCAAGTTTTTCTAGATGTTTTGCTACTAAAATAGCATCACTGCCATAGCCGAATGCTTTTACGACAGCCATAAATTTAGTGGTAGGTTTCAATTTTGAGCGTAATAATTGATAATTATACTCAAGCGCTTTGAGGTCGATCTCTAAAACTGTTTCTTGGGCTTGCGGCATAGATTTATTCTTCTTTTGGAGAAATTTCTTCTGGGTCTTTTACTTCCAATTCCTGTATTTTTTCCTGCAACATGATTTTGTAATAAGCCGCACGACTTAAGGGTTCATATTCTTCGGTTTCTCCCAGAAATACCACATCGTCATTTTTTACTTTTCGATGGCTAAAATGTGCGAGATTACCGGTTTTGGTGCAGACAGCATGTACTTTGGTGACATATTCGGCGGTGGCCATGAGTGCCGGCATTGGGCCGAAGGGGTTTCCTTTAAAGTCCATGTCTAATCCCGCTACGATAACTCGAATTCCTCGGTTCGCCAAGTCATTGCATACAGCGACGATTTCATCATCAAAAAATTGTGCCTCATCGATCCCGACAACGTCTACATCATTGGCCAAAATTCTAATATTAGCCGCAGCCGGAACGGGAGTAGACCGAATTTCGTTGTCGTCATGAGAAACCACTTTTTCATCATCATATCTGATATCTACAGCCGGTTTAAAAATCTCCACTTTTTGCTTCGCAAACTGTGCCCTTTTAAGCCTTCTGATTAGCTCCTCGGTTTTTCCTGAGAACATGGAGCCGCAAATTACCTCAATCCAACCAAATTGTTCTGCGTGATTTACTGTATTTTCAAGAAACATTTCGTAATTTTCGGCGTTGAAAAGATTAACTATATTGTTTTCTGTAATGAAAGCAAATGTATTAAAAATAGTAGTCGTTTTGTAATTAAACAGGTCAATTTATGCACAAAAAATTAGAAGCAGAATTGGTGAGTTTGGCTCATAAAATTTTGCAAATGAAGAATAAAGATGAAGCTGCTGCTTTACGTGATAAGGCCCGGGAAGTTTATGAAAAATTGACCGTTTTAGCTTATGTAGATGAGTACGTTGAAACCACGCCAAACCTGTCGGTTTCAAAAGACGAAATCTTAAAAAAGATTGATAAGACTTTAAAGATCAAATCGGATAAAATAGAAAAACAAAAGATAGCAATTCAACGAGAAGCAAAGCAAGAACAAACTGAAGCAACAGAATCGGTAAAGAAGGAAGATACAGTTTTTGAGCCGAAATTTGAATCAGTTAAAATTGATTTGCAAACCCTAAAATCTAATCAAATAAGTTCTAAAGAAGAGTTCAGGGATGCTATTTCAGCCGATAAAACGGCTACCTTATTTGAAGATGCCGAAGCAACGGAATCTGGAAAGAAGACGCTAAATGATAAACTTGTAAATAAGACCATAACCGTTGGTTTAAACGATCGAATTGCCTTTGTCAATAATTTATTTAACTACAATCAGACTGCGTTCAATAAGGTGCTATCACAGTTAAATACATTCAAAACAGAAAGAGAAGCTAAAGATTTCTTGTTAAACACGGTAAAACCAGACTATGACTGGTCGACCAAAGAAGAATATGAAGAAAGATTTTTAGCATTAATAGAACGCAAATTTACGTAATAGATGAAATCAGAAGACTTTAATAAACTTTTTGATAAAGTGATAGCGAATTATCACATTATAGATGATGCGAGCCAGAAATTCAGTAATCCATATCCATCAGATACCCTGGAACATCTACTTTACAGAAAATGTTGGATTGATACAGTGCAGTGGCATTATGAAGATATCATTCGTTTACCAGATATTGATCCGGTTGATGCACTGACATTAAAGCGTAAAATTGATGCATCAAACCAAGATCGTACAGATATGGTTGAATATATCGACAGTTATTACCTTACCAAGTATAAAGATGTCCCGATTCAATCTAACGCGACGATTAATACTGAAAGCCCAGCCTGGGCAATAGACCGTTTGTCTATTCTGGCATTGAAAATCTTTCATATGAATGAAGAAGCGACACGTGAATCAGCTTCTGAAAAGCATCGTGAACAATGCCAGCAAAAACTAACGGTTTTATTGGAGCAGCGCGATGATCTTTCTTCAGCCATAGATGACCTCTTACAAGATATTGCGCTCGGTAAAAAATATATGAAAGTCTATAAGCAAATGAAGATGTATAACGATGATGAGTTGAATCCAATGTTGTACAGTAAAAAATAAGCCCTGCTTTGCGCAATAATGTATCAAAGAAAGCTCTAAAACCAATAGGCATTTTACTCCTGTTGGTTTTATTTTTAGGATGCAGATCAACATATGTAGTCAATTCATTTTCTGAAACTAGAATTCCCCTGAAGCCAGATTATAACCAAGAAAAAAATTGGGCTGTTTTGCCATCCAAGTACCATTCAGAATTAGAAAAATTTGCACCTTCTGTGAATGATGATCTTAAAGCGGATGTGTTTTATGTATACCCAACATTAATTACAGGCAAGAAAGATAAAAGATGGAATGTTGCGGTTTCAGATCAAGCTCAAAATGAAAATGTTTTAAATAGAGCAGTGAAATACCAGGCTTCGGCCTGGGCCACATCAGGTAAACTATATGTACCTTTTTATAGACAGGCGCATTTGAAATCGTATTCTAATTTAGAAAACGGAGGTAAAGACGCATTGCTTCTGGCATATGAAGATGTGAGAGCAGCTTTTAAAGTATATCTTAAGAAGTATAATAAGGGTAGACCAATTATTATCGCATCGCATAGCCAGGGCACCACGCATACCGAAAGACTATTAGAAGAATTTTTTGATGAAAAACCTTTACAAAAGCAATTAATTGCTGCTTACTTGATAGGAATTGGTGTTAGCCCAGACAGGTTTAAAACGATAAAACCAATGATTTCACCTGGAGATACGGGTGGGTTTATTTCATGGAATACATTTAAAAAAGGAAACTATCCGAAAAAGAATAAAGACTGGTATAGTGGAAGCGTTACGACTAATCCTATTACATGGGATACATCCATAAGCACAACACTTGACCAACACAAAGGATTTCTATTTTCAAATGACAAACTCTATGTGAATGCCCTAAGCATTCAGATTACGGATGGCTTAGTGTGGACGACAAACCCCAAGTTTCCATTACGATTTTTTATGTCTTTCAAGAAAAACTACCATGTGGGTGATGTGAACTTATTCTGGCAAGACATTCGCGAAAATGCCGAATTAAGAACCGAACAATGGTTCCTAACTGCTTCGAATTAGGTCAAGGCTTCTTTTAAAGCTTCAACCACTTTTTTTGAGTTTCCGATAAAGATTTCGCTATTTATAATAGCAACAGGACGTTTCAAGAAAGTGTATTCATCCAAGATCAATTGTTTAAAGTCAATTTCAGTCAGAGATTGGTTTTTCAGATCCATTTCCTTGTACTTTTTAGCACGTTTGCTGAATAAGGCTTCATAATTTCCTGATAACTTATGCATTTCTTCTAATTGTTGTAAGGTAATTGGCTCCGTCTTTATTTCTTGTAAAGTAATTCCGTCAAGGGGAAGCTGATTCAGAATTCTTTTGCAAGTATCACAGGTTTTCAAATAATATATTTTTTTCATCGACTGAGGGTTTAACAAGTATAAAAATAGCTTGTTTTCAATATAAAAATGAATACTTTTACCGAAATTTTTAACGCAAATCATTCGAGTGTATATATTGATACATTTTTACGTCTAACCCAGTTCTAAACGAATCATACACCTATGAAATTCAATACCAAAACCATACACGGGGGTCAAGAGCATGATCCGGCGACAGGAGCGGTAATGCCCCCAATCTATCAGTCGTCTACATACGCACAAAGTAGTCCAGGTAAACATAAAGGTTACGAATATTCACGTGCAGCTAACCCAACAAGAACTGCATTGGAAAATAATTTCGCAGCCATTGAAAGCGGAACACATGGCTTTGCCTTTTCTTCTGGTTTAGCGGCCATTGATTGTGTATTGAAATTATTGAATCCTGGTGATGAGGTGGTTGCCGGAGACGACCTTTATGGCGGTACGTATAGAATGTTCACCAGAATGTTTGAAAAATACGGATTGAAATTCCACTTTATCGATATGCAAGAGTCTTCTAATATTGCAAATTATATTAATGATCATACAAAGCTTATCTGGCTGGAAACCCCCACAAATCCGCTTATGAAGATTGCCGATATAGAAGCAATAAGCAACATTGCTAAGGCAAAGAACGAAGATATTCTTGTAGCAGTTGATAATACCTTCGCAACGCCATACCTACAACGTCCTTTAGAACTAGGAGCTGATATTGTGATGCATTCTGCTACGAAGTATTTAGGGGGGCATTCTGACCTGGTCATGGGTGCTTTAATGGTCAAAGATGCCGACCTGGCTGAAAAGCTTCATTTTATTCAGTTTGCAGGGGGAGGCATTGCCGGTCCTCAAGATTGTTTTCTTGCGTTACGCGGAATAAAAACTTTGCACATCCGTATGCAGCGGCATTGTGAAAACGGAATGGCAGTGGCAAAATACCTGGAAAAACATCCTAAAGTAGCAGAAGTATTCTATCCTGGATTAACATCCAATAAGAATCATGAAATCGCCAAAAAACAAATGAAAGATTTTGGAGGAATGGTTTCTTTTAAGCTTAAAGATGAAAGTGAAAAGGCTGCTTTTGAGACCCTTGAGAACTTTAAGTTGTTCACATTAGCAGAGTCTTTAGGGGGTGTAGAAAGCTTGGTAAATCATCCCGCAATCATGACACATGCTTCCATTCCCGAAAAAGAACGCGAAAAAATAGGCATCACGAACTCTTTAATCAGATTAAGTGTTGGAATCGAAGCTATTGAAGATCTTCTGGCCGACCTGGAACAAGCGTTATCTTAACGACTGAGATTTGACAAGTCAAAAATAACCCCTACACTAAAGAAAATAAGGGTATCATTGTATTTACTTGAACCATCAGTTTGATCGAGCCCGTCTACCTGATCAGAAAAAAAGTGCTGCCAGCGGGCATCTGCAACGAGATCTACATTATCTAACTTAAACCTCGTTCCTGCACTTAGCGTTAACGAAAAGGTATTATCAGGATCGATAAAAAAACGATCTTGCCATTTCTCAGGAAGGTTCGCTACATCTAGCCCTCCATCAGCGGTATTGGTTAGTTCGGCATCATATCTATTATAATGTAGACCGGCACTTATGTAAGGAGCAAACTTATCGGCAGTATTGAATAGCAAACCATAATCTTCAAGGTTCTTAAAGTAATATTCAAGTTGCATACCAATATTATAAATTTTAGTCTCACCCTTCATAGCTCGTAGCTTCGGTGCTAAATTTGAATTCGCGTCTTCAACATAACGACCTTTGTGTTCTAAGCTATTGTTGAAATAATATGAAAACTCCGTTCGCAATTTAAAATGGTCAGAAAACCAAGTAGCACCATTTCTCCAGTTATAATTGTTACCAAAAAAACTTAAATAATGAACAACGGCAACTCCAAAAGTCGACGCATTGCTACTGGGGAAATGATTTCTCTCACCATAATCTGTCTGCATACTTAAAGGACCAGCAATAATACCTACTTCATGGCTTACGTCTAATTGCGAGAATGATTTAGAAAAAGAAAATAGTAAGATTAGTATTACTAATTTGTGATAAGCTTTCATGTATAATCCCTTTTTTGAGCGCAATTTATGAAAAAAAACGCAGCCTCCCCTATGGGCTGAGTTTAAATACAAACTAAAAATATAAAAAATTATTGTAATCGAATGATTTTTAATCATTAATCTGAGAAGGGTTCCAGAAAAGAGAATCGAAATCTTGAACCAAATTATCTTTGACTAGAACGCCTTCATTTTCC
>JAAUYH010227807.1_pt1 | contig 11215 bp, 7 predicted proteins | sample 7278061 | NCBI WGS metagenome assembly JAAUYH01 (sample SAMN14350203, study PRJNA611818) | marine sediment metagenome | isolation source: surface marine sediment (0.6m) | place: French Polynesia: Moorea | collected 2018-08 | reverse complement strand
GTATAAGAGCCGAGTGTAGTAGTACATTTATTGTGAGCTGAAATATACGTTCAGAGAATGAATTATGCGAATGGAATTTCTGCTTTGTTACCTTGAAAATACTAAATAAAATCGCTCCGGGTCTCCTTAATTTCGAAACGGGATCTGATTTCAAACTATATGACTGTTACTCAGTCAAAACAGGCAACAGTAGATATAATGGTAGGAAAATCTTATTTAATCGTTGCGGTGTCTTCTTTATGACGGATGAGTACGACATGAAAAATATTGTACTGGGAATCTAAAACTGTAATGCTGGATGAATTCCGCCTGCTGTACCGTAAGGTGCTTGGTCATCTGCTGCTTCCCACCGGATGACGTACTGTATAACACCATCAATCAGAATTTACTGTATTCCTACTGTCGAGCGGTGCGATGGGAGGCTTCGGCGCGTCGACTCTTAGTTTATGGATGTGATTGGAATGTTCACTGAAGAGAGCAAAAATTTAGGGAAATTAATTGTGCCAGGCCTCTCACAAAAATCAAGTAGGTAGGCCATTTATTCTCTCTTGCAGCGCCTACAGTACTCTGTACCAGTTCGCAATTCACAATACAAGGATTTCTACTTTCAAGACGATCAAAAAAGAATTATGGATCGACAATTCATACCGTGTAAAGCGTATAGAAATATGAAAATAAATTGAAATTGCATGATGTTACGATATCCATCCGATTGTTTGTTGTACGTAAATCTGAAATAAGTAAAACTGTATGGTTAAAATAAATTCTAGTTGTTTCGAAAAAACCAATAGAACAATATACAACCGTTCAGATAGCAGCAGCCCAAAACAATATATTGCCAAAAGTGAAAGAATTTTTCTTGATTTGGAACAGCTCGTACATCTCTGCTTTGCAGTATATAAAAAATCATTCCGTGGCTATACAAGTAACCAAAAATCGTTACCTGCATAAGTTATAGCAGGATTATGAACTCTTGAATATTCAATTTATTGCGAAAATAAGTCTGAGCGAAATGGTCGCCTCTTTTTGGTCACCACATTCACTTTCGACAACGAATAAAAGGGACCCGAAGCATGTGGGACTTCTGCACCAGACCGAGCAAGAACTACGGTTCTCCTGTTCTAGCCTAAGTATTAGCAATGGTCAACCCTACCATGTACCTCGGTTTCGAAAGAGAAAGCATATTAAAACCACGAGAAGTACTCACCAAGTTCAAATGCTGGAAGAGTAAGAAACACAACTATAAAGCATACCTTAGCCCTGACTTCGATGTTCTGACATCATTTCAGATCCAAAACAGAAAAGTAGATTAAGCCGAGTCCGAATCATCAGTTAGGTAAGAAGCTTATGCGTCCGGCAGGAATAGGGAATCGGCAGGATCGCCATGGAAAGCTCGTGTTTCGGCTAAGCTATCTTGCCAGGACAATAGATCTTTGAAGTTGGTTCACTCTACAGTATCGAAAACGTCAACGATGAATTCCTTGGTGCGAATCTCTTGATTAGAATGCCGACATCTTGATAAAGCTCACACACGTACTCTCCCACGCACGATTGGATGCCTGCAAGCCAAATATTACCTTCCTGAATTTAACTACAACGCTGCAGATACCGATCGTTCCATCTCATCCATCGCATCTGCAGAAAATAATCTACCCAGAACAATTCCATGGAGTAAACAGCGACCGTAAACTTGCTTGAAAAAGTTAATTCGAAGCCGACTACTTCAACCCTCACTTGAAATTTTTGCCGGCTCGAACCATCACCCAGCAAGATACTTGAATCCAAAGAAACCAATTCAGGTACATGCTCAGCATAACCAAAATCCATTGCTCGAAACTGTAGAAATCGAGGGATCATCTCGCCCCATCATTCCAGCTCCGCACTCCTGTTTCAGAATTTCACCCTTCGAATACACACTTAGTAAGACATGTGCATTGTCTTCCGCTTCACAGGAGAAACAGTGAACCGTGGCCCCTGTAATTCAACAGGCATGAAGAAGAAAACCTCTGACTTTTTCGTGCTTTTATAACGGCCAGTTCCAAGGAAGTAGTGATCAGTCTACTACTCAAACAATCTGCTAGCTTACAAATTGTGCGGAGCAGTATGAAAGCGATATTGCCCAACTTGTGGCATGCTGGACCAAAAGTCTAGCAGTCCGGCTCGTACATTTATCTCGAACAGCTAACATCCATGTAGAAACTTTTCTGTGATTGACAATTTCATGGCAACTAATTAGAACTAACGTTCTCGCTAGCTTCAAGTTCCGATGCCTCCTGGCATGGCTCAAGCTACGTTGCGGACGCAAATCGCGTAATGAAAGACTTTCTTAACGCCCTCATACCACATTAACTGCCAGTATTTCAGAGCTAAGCCAAGAACAAACTTTTCTGCGAGACCCGGTGCAGCTATGCCCTTTCGTGGTTTATGCTATTCGGAAGCTCAAGATTTGGTAACCATTTTGGTTCTAGTTCTACACTGACCTTCTTTCTGACCTATCACTAAAAATCGAACTAGAACAAGATCGCAATCCCATTCTCACGCGTTGCATTCAACCTTGGACACCCGGATATAAATACAGATCTTCATCAATTCGGGACAGAACCAAATTTCACATTCAAGACGGAGAATCTGAGATCATAAAAAATTTAATCGATTCAACTGCCTAATTAGTGCAAACTATACATACATTATGACTATCATAATCGAAAGCGCGTAAAAGATGATCGTTAGACTGAAACCGAAAGTCTTCTCGACAATGCCGCACCAATACACTCCAGAATACAAGAAAAACAAGAGATTTAAGCAGTTGTATCTCTTCTTCTTTCTATAGGAAATTTAATTTTGTCGAGACGATATGACTCAAAGCATCGGCTGCGTCGCAGTCCTGACAAATTCTAACCAAAAATCTCATCGAAGGAAAAGCCTCAGAATCGAGAGAGAACTCTGATGGCATAAGGCGGGCGAATTTAGCTCGCGGAACAATCCAAGATCGACTATTTGGCTTCGTCATTGACATTGGTAGCCCAGAATCGGTAATGAGAAAAATGTGTTCAATAGACTTCCCAGGAAACAAGGCATACGCCTGCAACGCATGGCGACCCACCGCATCTTTTTCGCATTTCCGACCAAAAAGATATCCGAGCTCCTGTAGCTTATACCTTGCAGCTCCATTGAGCATCAAACTAACCCCAGTAATAGTAGACGCTGTATTTCTGAATATTCCACTTCTTCGCCGTTTGATCTACTAGAATTTTTCGGTTCATTCAGAAAAAAGACGGAAGAGGTGTCTATGTTGAAGATTACTTCATACCAACACAAAGACCACAAGCAATCACTATTAAGATCCAGTAATTTTTCCTTAGCTATTGTTTCACTCAATCTCAGCTCGTAAAACTTATATGCTACTGTTTTAACATTCCACTGACAAATTACATGTCTCTTAATGGACGCAAGTCCGGCCGACGCGGCGACGGAAACTAAACAAATTCTCATACAAATCTCGGCATGGCATGAACTCTGCGAAGGAACCTACAACTAGCTAACAATATTCGAAGTTTCTTCTGGCTCCTAGAAAGCTCGGTTCAAGTATACTGTACTTATGGGTATTGTATACATTAATTGGTGCGTGCATAACATGGTAGACGACGGAACCAGGTTTTCGGTGGTACGGAAAACACCTACACGGGATTACCCAAGAAAATGATAGTTCATCAATGAAGTGTGTTTCAGCAAAGTCGAATTTCATTTCACTAGCAAATGAATCGAATGATGAAATCGGCAGCTTGTCTGAGTATCACATAACTCATTAGGTACCGACGAAATATGCCTTCAACCTCTGTGTTAGACCAATCGTAAGCTAGAAGGCGAATACCCTGAGTTAGATCAGAATCTTCTCTTGGAACTTTTTCGCTAATTAATGAACGATATATTCCAGTCGGATGGTATTTTCCCTACAGCACTACTATTAGGTAGACATTCTACAGCTTTTACAAACAATGAAAGCAAATAATCGAAGCATATGCTTCAAGAGCACATGTCTCCCGAGCCAATCGATATTGAAGTTTGTAATTCCATTCATCCGCTAGTGCTAATGTAAAAATATAGTAGATCTCATTCAAAATCGACCCGCTTCAGTCTAGAGTGATAGTTCGCGTTTAGCTTACTCGTAGTGATCGCATTCAGAATATTCCGTCTATAATTCGGACCAAAGCATAATAATTGGGCATCTACCCTTTTCTTTCTCGGGTTCGAGTAGCGAAATTGTGGACCAAAAAACTTTTAAAATTTCTACCATGGATGCTCTAAGGCTTCGTTCTCGGAGCAAATTTTGGACATTTTCAGAGAGTCATCCAGATCAATATGTACTAATCCTCCCGCGATAAATAATTATGGGCTTGTATAGTGAAGTAAAACTTGCTTTGTCACCTCCGTCATTACTGCAACGGCTACTCATTTGCATCTGTTCGTATAATTCTCGTTTACTGTACATTAGTTCTGTACGCCCTAAGCCTTCTTAATTCAATTGATACACGCCGCCGTAAACAAACACTACTGACTTTTCTACTCATCCCTGCTCGTGCGGATGCAGCTATGCTACATCCCTCGCCGTGGACAGGAAATGTGTACAGCACACTCAATCGCAGCGTACCGCTATACTTTCCCTGCGTGGGTATCATGATAGGAGACGTGTTTTCTGGCCTCAGTCCAATGGGCTCACTGCACCTTGACAACAGGAAGTTCACACTGCGCCCCCTCTTAAGTAACCAATATTTTAAAGTCCTCCCGACCGCAAATTCAGTTTTGGCACAAATAGTGAGTGAAACACCGCAGGTTGTGCTTCAATTTTCTTCCACACATTATTTTCAATAGAAAAATGTATGCAGAGTCGATAATAATTCGCTTCGCCAAATAGCGGTGACTAATGAAAAACTCCTGTCCACCTTAATGAAAGTAGTTTCGATAAGCTGACTATTTTGATTATTGGCGTACCAGAAAAGTCTTATGCCTTACATAAGTAGAATAGTAGTAATTTTTCGCTTTATGGAAAATATTGGTATTCAGTTTATAGGTACCGTTGTGCCAAATAAGAGAATTCGGGAGACCTTCCCGGGGAAAGGTTTTATTCTCTCTTTGTTTCATGAGTTGACACTTCTTCGCTAATTCACCCTTTTTCTTTCTATCTTCTTGTAACTCGAGTATGTCACAGAATTGTTTACTCTCAACTAACATGATCTTCCTAGCTTCGGTAACTGTGAATTCTTCATTTGTTCTGGCCATGAGTTTTTCCATGCATCTTTTGCCGGTTCCGAATAACTTAACCATATAGCTCATGAATTTATAAGATTCCGGTTTACATTCCAGACATAGCTATATGGAGCATTATCTCTCGCTCGGAAGAGACTTACGAATTTTCCTCACTTCATTTATGGATTGATTAGGCCCTGACATCCACCTGATTATCATACAAGCCCGTTTATTTATGATTAAAAAAACTGAGGTGAATTTTCAAATCTTTCAGGATGATCTTAGAAATTGACCATGAACCGACATTCTACAGTTGACAAAATGTTTTCGATTAATACAGTCTCTAGGGAGCTACTAAATCTTTTCTATTTCAGTTCTGGGCTGCTTTGAGCTCTTTCTCACTCTTTTGTTCACATGCGGCTTACATCTACCGAATATTGGAAGTCTACAAACAAATCAGATACGATACTAGCTGCAACCAAACAACATCTGCGCCGAGAATAGCTATCGTGCAGAGCACTGTAAAAGAAAGTGTGCCGCCTACAATTTAAGTAGAGCAGGTATGCATAAATCAACTTTCAGAAATCCTCATCACTTCAATGATTCAATTCGAAATATTATACGGAAAATTGTGTTTTGAATTAATCGTTTCAATTTTACTACGTCTTCATTTAAACGGTGAGAAGTAATGTTGACAATTTAATAGCTGTAAAAACTTTTCAGAAGCTTTTCTATGTATGAATTAGTAATCTTGGTAATAGAAATTTGCACACATTCTTTAATACTAGTCAGTGACTGCAATCAACTAGACATCGGTTTAAATTTCTGCTCTGCTGTTCGGTTTTCAAAACATTAAATGGGTATCGTTGCTCTATTCGTAAATTTTTGTTTATTCCGTACAATCATTATTGTTCTGAGCATAAAATTTAGCAAGAATGCCTATCATTTGAGTTCGCCGTTTTAGAATAAGCAGGCAGAATAATCAGGTACGTCATCAAGTTTCGGATATGGTACCTAAAATATATATCGATGAAGAATCACGTTGTACTGGATATGAAGTTGGAGGAAAATACTGAACCTAAGACAGAATGGTCCGATTAGAATAATCGTCGATTGAAACATGAATTCTTAGATCTCGTATCCGGTGAACTCCGCGATTTCAGACGTCAAAAGAAACGTTTGACCTATTTGTAACTAATGCAAAACCTTTTGGCTTCGAACCAGGCTCAATTTCCTTGCAACTTGGAATTAAATTCAGCACTATTTAAGATGAAAGCTGCTGAACTTTTCGAGATGTGTCACCCGGAATAAAGTAGAAAGTAAGAATACTTCATTTCTATACACAGACAAGTCAATCGTTCGTATAAGATTCCCAGTACATCTGCTTTTCTTTCATTAGCTAGATTAAGTGAGCCTCAAACAGAGTTGAATTTGCCTATGCTGAATATTTTTCATTGTTTTGAATTTCTACTCTACGTTTTTTTCTGCCTACTCAAAACGAATAGTTACATAAGGAAGGTCTGAAATCTTTTGTTGGATGCCGAATTGAGAAGTCAAATTTAGAGAAAGATAAGTAGAAGAATAAGACAACACCTTTTTGCTCAATCTGTCCCTAGATGAAGAAAATAACTGTCTTATCATTCTATTTTCACAAGCTTTTTTCGCCCGAATATAATAACAGTGATTTTTTGCATATTCCTGGTTTGATCTTTCTTCCAATCTTTCGTTGGAATTATTTCTCACCGAATGCCAGGTGCAGAGCCGAAAGTTAAAAGATTTTCAAATGCGGATATTCTTCTGTTCCTACTATATTTGGTTGTATAGATGAAGTTTTATTTTGATCATTCGAGACATTATGGTTTACAACTCACGTTTTGGGAAGTTTAATTGGTGTATATTCGAGTATTTTTAACAGCACCTCTTTCAATTGTAATTTTTAAAGATTTTTAGTCATACTACAAATTCGAATAGCTCTCAAAATAATTTCCCGCACAAGTCAAGTATTATTGAAATTTGATTTTGTCAAAGGTTTCAAGGAAGTAGGAATAGTCCAATGAAACAAACTGTCATTTTTGCACAATACCAAGTTCTTTCTAAATCAATCAACGTTCAACCGGGTGACATGCATAGAGCAGCGTTGACTATTCAGGGCCTCAACTGTAATAAATTTGGACAATACTGACACGCAGACCGGCAAGATGAGGACGGAAATGGCATTGTTATCATCAGGTAATGAAATGGAGACATATGTAAGATGAAATGATAGGTGTTTATGGCACATCGCAGAATTTCGACAAATAGTTGAAAGCATAATTCGGAATTATGGAATCCTTATTCTGACATATGGCCATCCCAAGGGATAGTCGCACGCTTGTTAGGGACAAAAAACGGTATGGATCTGACGCGCACCGGCCCATCATAGAGTACAGATGGACAAGGTTGAGTGTGTTCCGGAAATGAAATAGAAGAATTCGGGGGTCTTTTTAACGCGGCAACAACTGAATCTTCCGTTTTCTGAATTCGTGAAGTTCGCGCCGAACCTAAATTATACCAAAAAAATCTTGGGGTATTCGCAATACGTAGCCTTACATATTTGAATGAATGTCCCATAAGAGCATGCTGTACTGTACATGACTTTACAATAGCGGTACCGTACCGTAGAAATGGAAGAACAGTGGAAGAGGAGAACGTGCTTATACAGTAGTGTTAGCAACCAAAATAGGAGCGGTGCTAATAGAGTGTGACTGTTTGACGGATCATTCTCGCACGACTATATCTCGGAAGTGGGGAAATGCGTGCGCAGATTAGATTTGACACGAGGAATAATTTCACGATCAGTTGTTGCGCAACGCACAGATGAAACGGAAGGAGTTGTAGCCCTGACCATGGGATGCCAGTCTGAAAGCAGGGAAATGGCTAGGGAACGATAAGTTGCGCGCTGTACTGATGGCTCAGATGTGTGTGTGCATTGTGATAAATCGTGACGATGATGACGATGTAAAATAGATGAGGTTTTAGTTGAAGCGTCGGAGGCCACCTCGGCAAGTAATAGACACAGGGGCATCTTTGGAGTATGCTCGGTAATTGATGATTCGTGTTCGAGCCAATGAGTGAAGCGCTCATACCGCGACGATTATTACTGGTCGGAATGAGCTGTTCGTAAACCCACCTTAATAAATCCGACTCGTCCTAAATTCAGCACTCTATTATGTACTGTACACTGCACTGATATACCGTGCGCTCTCCTATTCCCGTGTCCTAAATTGACATCACCTGTCTAGATCAACGGTTCCATGTAAACGAATGCACTTCGCCGTACTCGTATACTTGCCCGTAGTCTGGTTCGCCACGGCGGCTTTCGCATCGCGAGACTGCAAACTGGAGCAGAACTTTCCGGCCGGCGAACAATTCCAACGATTGTGCTTACCGGAATGGGCAGCGAATCGTTCGTACTCCGATTCGATTACCGCACCAATTGCAACTGCCCTTAACAAACAACCCGGTGCAGTCGATGCACTCTCACAAATTCTGGACCATGTGAAGAGGGAACACAAACGAGTTTACGATGCCTGGAGAGCGCCGAAGAAACAATTCGTCATTTCGTCAGAAGACCCATGCAACATAAAGACGAATTCACCCGTGGAGAGTGTTCAAAATCAATTGTCGTGGTACGGATTGGGCCTGTTGAACAACACTTGCACAACTGAATTGAAAACGCCGATTAAGGACACACCAATCGATGCGATGAAGCACTATTTGCGCAGCATTGACAAGGTTACCGTACCAGTAAGTCGGAAAGCCGGATATGCTCGGTGGAAGAAACCTTCGTCTTTCAACTTGTTTCCGTACAAGAGCTCGGCAGACACTTGTACGGTGCACCATTATGCCGCATTTCGCAACCTGAACGGCGTGTGGGGTATTAACACTGGAATCACGAATGATTTGATTCACCTGTATCTCGAGGATTGGCATCGCCAATATCTTGTCGAAATCCTATACGTGGATAAGAAGAAGAAGAAGATTCGACCAGTCCCAATGATGCTTCGTATGCCGCCTAAGGTGCCGTACGTGAAAGACGCTCCGCTCAATACCACATGGAGAAAAAGTTCAACCGTGATTATTACCTGGGGTGGTGTCCCTACTTCGTCATTGTTTACTCCTCTATTTAATGCCGCAAATAATCCTGCTGTGGTTGCGGCCATTGCCAAGGGCGAACATACTCGCCAACAAGTAGAAGATGCAACTACACCTGCTGGCCTAGCTATTCTTATTGCACCACTGTTTTTCACTGCTATTCCTGTTGCTTTCATTGCTGAGATCGAAACAGTGGGTATCCTAGTGTACACGATCGCTACCGACGTTCTCACTGTCCTACCTTTGTTGATCAAGGGGATCGAATTGATCAGTTATGGAGCCATCAAGAAGGAAGCTGTGAGAACGTGGGTGTACGGTGGTCTGACTAGTTCGGAAGCGGCGGCATTGGAGACTTGGTACTGCAGTTGTGAGGCGAACGATCGTGTGGTCATCCTGGGGCGTGTGTTCATCGTAATGGCGTTTGTATTTATGGCGGTGGGCGTTGGGCTTGAGATCATAGCAGCGAAACACATGAAGAAGAACAAGACTATAATGGACTTCTTGATGCCGAACAGAAAACGAGAGCATGCGTGGCACGAAGCGGTATGCGTGGAATGTGAATGTGCGAGATTAGGTGTGGGCCAAATAAAACTCTACAGACACCACTAACACTACACCTTGCTGTGCATGCGGTTGGAGCATTGCTGAGATACGATTTCTTACGCCCCTTCGGCGCGTTTCGAATCGAAATGCTTTCTCGAATAATTGAAATCAAGCAACTCATCTGATCTGAGACAACGAATCCTCATAGTACGACTGACTCTTATGACGCAATCTGCAGCAATTCATTATCTCGCTGCCCAGGTGTCTGTGAGACAATTCACACGTGTGATGTTTTCCTCGCATCAATTGTGAGAACCAACAGCCCATTTGTTCTTTCGGATGGTCCATGTACAACTTGGGTACAGGTCTATCGCGCACCCCACCCCATCGTAGAATTTCGTTAGACAACATGGGTTGTCAGTCCTGTGCGAGAATTAGTTGAAATAAAATATCTGAAAATCAAGGGAGTACCTTTCTATTTTAGAATAGATTCGATTCTTTTACATCCCGCATTTCTGCTTTCTCCGGAGATGGGGAAACGCGAAAGCAGTACTACTGTACAGCAAGTGGTGTGTCGGAGATTACGAGAGTTTCATTACATTCTGCACAGGGGCAATGACTAGTGGAACTGTAGAAAACGATTGTCAGATTACATATTTGCCTTTGCCTGAATCTCGTTCCAGTATGTTGTTTGAATTAGCTACACGAACTCTCGTTTATATTTGCCCCATGATGGCATGCTGTGGTAGGAAAGTGTGCAACTTACACAATTTCAAGCAACATATTCTGAGTAGACTTAGCCTTTTTCAAATAGGATTCAAGTAGAAGAAGCTGCTCCGGAAAATAGAGCTAAGAAGAAAACAATCAACTTCAATTACTCCATGTTTTTCTTCAGCGAGCTTGACGCTCAGCTCTCCTAAATAGGCCACCGCCAGTTTCTGGATGAGGTGCAAAATCGAAACCTCAGAAAACCGCAATTACACATCTCTCCCATCTGAGAGATTCAAAAATACGGGAAGGACGCTGAACTCGAATCCCCGGTTCCAGGAATAATATGCGGATCATTGTTGAGTTCAGTGCATGCAGTGACAATATTCATTGAGGTTTTGTGCCTCACTCACACTTACAGTAAATGTAGCGTTAAACTTCGAATTGGGAATTTACGTTAACATTGCAAGCTGTCTGCTGATTCATCCTTATCCTAGCAGAGTACTGTACAATCGTAACACGGCCCGTCGGAGGGAAAAAAGTCTAGCTAGTAAATCTCCAAAATCTCCCCATGCCTTGCTGTGTT
>JAAUYH010238254.1_pt1 | contig 11216 bp, 9 predicted proteins | sample 7278061 | NCBI WGS metagenome assembly JAAUYH01 (sample SAMN14350203, study PRJNA611818) | marine sediment metagenome | isolation source: surface marine sediment (0.6m) | place: French Polynesia: Moorea | collected 2018-08 | reverse complement strand
GGGCCTTGATCAGGGCGTCCATGCCGGCCCCGGTGGTGCCGACCACCGGGAAAACGCTGATGCCGTTGAGCTCCCGGCTGAGTGCTTCGGCATCCACGCTGATGCCTTTTCTAGCAGCCACGTCCGTCATGGTCAGGGCAACCATCACGGGCAGCTCCAGCTCCAGCAACTGGCGCAACAGGTAAAGCCCCTGCTGCAGCCGGGAGGCGTCGACCACGGCCAGCAGTGCCGTGGGTTTTTCAGATCGCCCCATCAGACCCAGCAGGGCTTCCACCGCGATACGTTCGTCCAGGGAGGTCGGGCTGAGGGAATAGATGCCGGGCAGATCGCTCAGCTGCAGCGCCTGTCCCGCTACGGCCAGCCGCCCGATTTTCTTCTCCACGGTGACACCCGGGAAGTTCGCCGTACGCTGGCGCAGCCCGGTCAGGCGGTTGAACAGGCTGCTCTTGCCGGAGTTGGGGGTGCCCACCACAGCAATACGCCCCGAGATTCGGGGCGTGATTGAGATCTGCTCCGGCTTGACGCGGAGAATGGGTGCTTCGGTCATGGAGTGACCTGGAATTTCCGGGCCTGTTCCCGGCGCAGCGACAGCGCGATGCCGTTGAATCGAAACTCCAGGGGATCTCCACCGAAAGCAGCCCCGGCAAACTCCAGCTGTGTGCCCTCCACCAGGCCAAGCACCATCAGGTGCTGGACCGCGCGATCGCTGGTGTCGATGGCACTGATGGTGGCCGTCTGTCCTTTCTTCAGGTTACCGAGATGCATGAAGTCTGACATGAGAACTAAAAAATAATGATTCTCATTAGCATTCTACAGAACTACCGATATCGCGCAATCGCGGATAACCCTGAGCATGACCGGATCATTCACCGGGCACCGACCGGCCTGGTGTCCACGGGGCGCCTGCTTCAAGCAGCGCCCGCTCCAGGTCCGGGATGCGGCTTTCCAGCAGGTCGTTCAGCCGGCTGCGCAGCCCGGCGAACTGATCCTCGGCGATATCGACGTTGCGTTCCAGCATCGGGGTGGGCCCGTAAGTGGAATACATGGTGCCGATCATGGCGGCGGACAATCGGGCAGAGACCGTATCAGGCACAATGTGGCCCACCGGCTCCGCCGACGGCGGGCCGCTGAGAGCGGTGGCGATATCCTCCAGCGCCTGGCTGATTTCGTAGTGCTCGCGGTCCAGGCCATCCGGTGCCGAGCGGGACCGGCTCAGCGCTGTGCTCAGCAGCTTCATTTTGTCTCTGGCGGCGGCAATCGCCTGGCCCGCAGCAGTGGCGTCCCGCTGCATGCGGGACAGGCGCTGCCAGAATGCCACGACTGCCTCGGGTTCTGCGCCTTCCAGGGTTCCCCTGCGCAACCGATCCACCTGGAACGACACGGGCCCGGCCAACGGGGTTGTCTGCCCATCGACCTGGCTGGCCAGGGTGGCGGTGTATTGTCCCGGTGCGGCCAGGAATCCTGTTGGTTCGTCGTCGCCAAACATGCTGCGGGTTCCAATGGCGCTGGTCGAGGGAAACCGCAGGTCCCAGGTCGCCCGGTGCACCCCTTTTTTGCCCGGGGCGCTGATCCTGCGCACCACGTTGTCGTCACTGTCGCGAATGGTCAGCCACAGCATGGGGTCGGGCTCCCGGCGCTCCTGTTCTACCGCTTCCCATCCCGGGAACGGGGTGTCTTCACCCGCCTCTATGCGCGGTTTTTCAGCCTTCTGACGGCGCTTTTCACGGGTAGTGAGGTCCTCTGCCAGGTAGTAGGTGAAGGTTGCCCCGAAGGGCGGATTGTCCGCCGTGTAGAAGCCGGCGCCCTGGGTTGCCTTGACGTTCCCTCCCAGCGTTCGCCGGGGGATGTACCACCAGGCCTTGCGCGCGGGGAACAGCAGCGCCGTGTTGTCCAGGGCCTGGGGTGTCAGGTCCCGCAGTGGGGAATAGTCATCCAGGATGTAAAAACCCCGGCCAAAGGAGGCACCCACCAGGTCGTTTTCCCGGCGCTGGATGGCCAGGTCTCGGAACGAGATGGTGGGAACCCCGCCGTTGAGTTCCACCCAGCGCTGGCCGCCGTCGAGGGTGAAGAAAATTCCGTATTCGGTGGCGCTGAACAGCAGGTTTGGATTGACGTGATCCTGCACCACCCGCCAGACCAGGTGCCGGTCCGGCAGATCCCCGGCGATGGAACGCCAGCGGCGTCCGCGGTCCGTGCTCTTCAGCAGGTAAGGCGAGAAATCGCCGAACTTGTGGTGGTCCAGGGCGACATACACGGTGTCGGCATCGTACAGGTCGGCCTTGATGTCGTTGACGAAAGCGCCGTCCGGCACGCCCGGCAGGTCGCCCACCTCGATCCGGCGCCAGCTTTCGCCGCCGTTGTCGGTGACCTGGATCAGGCCGTCATCGGTGCCGGCGTAAATCAGACCCTCCTGCAACGGCGATTCGGCCAGGGAGGTAATGGTGTTGTAGGCGGACATGGCCAGCATATCCCACGGTGCATCCCAGCTTTGCTGGCGGCCCATGAGCGGCAGCAGCATCCGTTCCTGGTCCAGGGTGAGATCCCCGGAGATCGCGGTCCAGTCGTCACCACGATTGTCGGAGCGCCACACCCGCTGGGATGCGAAATACAGGCGCGTGGGCGAATGGGGCGAGACCAGGATGGGGGCGTCCCAGTTGAATCGTTCGCCCGGGTCGCCGGCATCGCCCTGAGGCTGGATGTATACAATTTCCCCGGTCCTGCGATCGTGCCGGATCAGGTTGCCTTCCTGCCATTCGGAGTAAACGATATCCGGGTTGCCGGGTTCGGTGGCCGGCTGGTGGCCGTCGCCGAAGACCGTCAGGAACCAGTCCGAGTTGCGGATCCCGTGGAGGTTGTCGGTGCGTGACGGGCCACCCTGGGTGGCGTTGTCCTGGGTGCCGCCATACACGTTGTAAAACGGCTCGTCGTCATCCACGGCCACCTTGTAGAACTGGGTGACCGGCAGGTTGGCGATGTAGCGCCAGTTTTCGGCCAGGTCGAACGACTCATACAGTCCACCGTCACTGCCCACCAGCAGATAGTTCTCATTGTCCGGACGGAACGCTACGGCGTGGTCGTCACCGTGTTTGTGCTCGCTGTTGACCTGTTCGAATGTCTTGCCGCCGTCGTTGGAGACCAGCAGCCGGTTGTTGGCGTGGTAGATCCGGTCGAAGGCGTGGGGGCTGGCGTAGAGCTCCTGGTAATAATGCGGGCCGGTGGCACCGGCGACGGTGTCGGACTGTTTCTTCCAGCTGGCGCCGCGGTCGGCCGAGCGATAGACACCGCCGGTGCGACGATCCAGTTCGATGGCCGCGTACAGCACGTCGGGTTTCTGGGGAGAAATGGCCAGGCCGATCTTGCCCATGTTGCCCTCGGGTAACCCCCGCTTCAGCTCGCTCCAGGTCTCACCGCCGTCGGTAGAGCGGTAGATGCCGGTCTTGGGACCGCCACTGACATAGGCCGCCACGGTCCGGTGGTGTTGCCAGGTGGCCGCGTACAGAAGATCGGGATCGCGCGGGTCGGCAACCACGTCGGTGACGCCGGTCCACTCGTCGTCACCCAGGGTGCGCCGCCAGCTGGCACCACCATCGGTGGATTTGTACAGGCCCCGCTGGCCGCCGCTGGCCCACAATGGTCCCTGGGCGGCCACCCACAGCGTGTCGGAATCGTCGGGGTGCACGATGATACGGGAGATGTGCTCGGAGTCTTCAAGCCCCATTCGGGTCCAGCTGGTGCCCCCGTCTTCGCTCTTGTAGATGCCGTCGCCGATACCCACGTGGCGACCGCCCACGTTTTCCCCGGTGCCTACCCACACGGTGTGAGGGTTGGACGGATCCAGGGTGACGCAGCCGATGGAGTATGAAGGCTGCTTGTCGAACAGCGGTGTCCAGGTCGTGCCCGAATTGTGGGTCTTCCAGACACCGCCGGAGCCTACCGCCACGTACCAGGTGTTGGGATCGTCGGGATGCAGGGCGATGTCGGCAATTCTGCCGGACATCAGGGCGGGGCCGATACTGCGAAACTTCAGTCCGGCAAAGGTGGACGGTGAGTACTTTTCATCGGTCTCCTCGGCGACAGAAACGCCAACGAAGACCAGGCCAATCAGCAGCGTGAACACGCGGTAATCAAACACCAGGAGTCCTCCAGGATTGTTGTTGTGCGCCAAGGGGGACTGGACTATGCGTCAAGCCGACGTCGGGCGCAAGGTCCGCTGGCTTGGCCCCCCTGGCGCCGGCTGTGTCGGCGGGAGCACCCGTTGGCGCGGTCTGGAGCCCCGGGGGATGACGGCAGTATCAGGGTGTGAGCGGGGCTGAATCCGGGATCAACGGTAGGGTTGTGCAAACCAATGTCACAAGCCGCGTCAGTCCATTGATCGGCGGCGCGGTTTGCATTTGAATAAAGCCATACCGAAAAGAGACCGCCGCAGATTTTTAAGTCTTCAGGATGAAGCAGGGGGTCCGCAGGGACGCGACCGGCAGGGTCGCAAGCGTCGCGTGGGGTTGACCGCTTGAACACCTGCCTCGAGCCTGACCCAACACCCCGGGTCAGGCTCTTTTTTTTGGACCGTGACTCCGTGGCTCCGTGACTCCGTGACCAGGTGGTCGGGGTCGACTGAACCGGCTACCGATAATCAAACGAGTTGCTGACGGAGAACCTGGAGCGTCTCAGATGCCTGCCCCTAATTTCGGAGTCACACCTAGTCACGGAGTCACGGAGTCACGGAGCCACGGAGTCACGGAGTCAAAGTATCCGCTTGCCGAAGGCGCTCTGAATCATCCCCAGGGCGCGTTCAGCGCTGGCGTTGCCGTTGTCCAGGAATGGATTCAGTTCGACTACTTCCATGGAAACCATCTGCCTGGAATCGGCACAGTTTTCCAGCAGCAGGTGGGTTTCCCTGAAATTGACGCCGCCCGGCACCAGCGTGCCGGAACCGGGGATGACGCTGGGATCACATCCGTCTACGTCGAAGCTCACGTGAAACCCGGCCGTGCCGTTGGTGAGGACGTCAATCACTTCCTGTGCCACGGTCGCCATCCCTTTCTCGTCAATTTCGCGCATGGTATAGGCGTGAATGCCGGAACGCCGGATCACGGCGCGCTCGCCGTCATCGATATCCCGAATGCCGACCAGGGCGACATTTTCCGGCTTCACCATGGGACTGAAGCCGGCCAGGTTGACCAGTTCCGGCAGCCCGTGCCCGAGCACGTGCGCCAGGGGCATGCCGTGGATGTTGCCGCTGGGTGAGGTCTCGGGTGTATTCATGTCGCCGTGGGCATCAAACCACAGCAATCCGATGGTCTGTTCCCGGCGGGCGTAATGCCGTGTGACGCCGGCAATAGTCCCCATGGCAATGGAGTGATCGCCGCCGATGACCAGGGGAACGGCGCCGTTGTCCAGGGTCTGGTCCACGCACTCGGACAGCCGGGTACAGACCGCCAGGATTTCCTCCTTGAAGTGGGCGTTGACGCTGGCTTCGGAGCGGGTTTCCATGGCGGGCACGGCGATATCTTCTTCCACGCCGACCTGGTAGCCCATGGCCCGCAGCTGGTCGCGCATGCCGGCAATGCGCAGGGCCGACGGGCCCATGTCTGTGCCTCGCCGGCTGGCGCCCAGGTCCATGGGGACACCCAGGATGTGAATTGGCTTGTCCAGAATCGACATGGTGAGTTTACCGCCGTGTAAAACCGGCGATTATCTCACCGAATAGGGCTACAATTTCCACCCCCTGGCTACGGCGCGGCAGGAGACGGCACCGCTATTGATGATGCAGCAGGACTTCCCGGGAAAACGGATATTGATCACCGGCGCAGGCAGCGGTCTGGGGCAGGCAACGGCCATCCGCTTTGCGGCGGCGGGCTGGCAGGTGGCGGTCACCGATGTCGATTCAGGGCGCATTGGAGACACCATCGGGCAGTTGGCCGGCAGCGATCACCTGGAGGCCGTGCTGGACGTGCGCAGCCAGCCGGACTGGGACGCGGCGCGAGCCCGGGTGGAATCAAGCTGGGGCGGCCTGGATGTAGTGGTCAATAACGCCGGGGTCGCTGCCGCGGTGAGCGTGGCAGACGCCAGTGACCAGGACTGGGAGTGGATGATGGACATCAATCTGATGGGCGTGATCCGCGGCTGCCGCTGCTTTGTTCCCCTGATGCAGAACCAGGGCAGGGGGCACGTGGTCAACGTGTCCTCGTTCGCCGGCCTGGCGTCGGCTCCGGGAATGGCGACTTACAATGTGGCCAAGGCGGGCGTGATCTCGCTGTCGGAAACCCTTCGGGCCGAGGGCGTCGATCACGGCATCGGAGTCAGCGTGGTGTGCCCCTCTTTTTTTGCCACTAACCTGCTGGACTCGGTTCCGGACCGGAATGCGCCGTTCCGGCACGTGGTGCAGAGGATGATGGACAAGTCTTCCGTTACCGCCGGCCACGTGGCGGAGTGCATTTACGACGGCGTTATGAAAAACCGTTTCATGCTGATCCCGCATCCCAAGGCACGTCAGCACTATTGGCTGAAACGGCTGCTGCCGGAAACCTACTTCAAGCAATTGGTGGCTTTTGCCCGGCGCCAGAAGTCCAGACTGGGGCAGGCTCAGCGCCCCTGAGCTATTTCACGAATTCCAGCGCGCCCCAGTCGCAGCGGTCGCACTGGTGCGTCAGTCCGTGGGCCTCGAGCACCGAAACCAGGAACCGGAACCAGGTCTCGTTGGGCTGCCACACGCTGTCCAGGTCGGCCTTGGCCTGGTGCATGGGTACCTGCTGGTAGATCACCCGGTATAGAAAGCTGAAGGTGGACGCACGGAAATTCACCTGGCAGTGCAGCAGGGTCTTCTTGTTCGAGTAGCGCTGCATGATGGCGGCAAAAGTTTCGAATTCCGCCAGGGTTGGCGCTTCGAAATCCACCGCCAGCTGAACGTATTCCATGCCGAGATCCAGTACCTGGCGATCCTCGTGCTCGATGGCGCTGTGATTGTCCGTGTAGGCCAGGTAAATGACGCGCTGATAGTTCTGCGCCTCTGCATCCCGCAGCTGTGCGCCGGTGGGTTGACCCGAGCTGGCGAAAACTTCGCTGTATTGGCGAAAGTTGACGATGTCTTCCACTGCCGCATGGGCCAGGGTGCTGAACAGCAGTAACGCGGAGAATGCAAAGCGAATCATGGCGCCAGTATATGCAATGGCGGCAGCTCGTTCCGGTGCCATAGGTCAAGTGCCGGGCCGCAAACGCAGCCGGTCATTGGCCGCCATATCCTGATCGTGATATATTCAACAATCCTAATTTATAACAATATGATTTTCTTAGGAGGGGTAGATGAACGAACCCGTTATTTCCTGGAAAACCGCCGGCATCGCACTGGGTCTCCTGTTGACCCTGGCGACGGCCCTGGTCAAACCCCTGGGCGTTTCCACCCAGTACGTGCTCACCGACGCCATTGTTCTCCACGAGGCCGCACCGGCCCTGGCCGAGGGCAATGAATACCTGGCCAGGTATGGTGAGAAAAGCGACTGGGGCATTGGCTACGGCTGGATGCTGGTGCTGGGGATGTTTGTCGGCGGTGGCGTCTCCGCTTTCCTGACCGGCCGCTTCCGGCCACGCCCACAGCAGTCAATGCCGCCCATGTGGGCCAGCCGTTTCGGTAACTCTCCGGCCAAGCGCTACCTGCACGCGTTTCTCGGTGGCGTGCTGCTGCTGTTTGGCGCACGCATGGCCGGTGGCTGCACCAGCGGCCACATGATCAGCGGGATAGCCCAGCTCACCATCGGGTCTTTCGTGTTTGGCGTGGCCATATTCGCGTCCGGCATCGCGGTGGCCAAGTCCATGTACAAGTCCGTGGGAGGTGACGCATGAAGCTGTTCATGGGATTCCTGATCGGTTGTGCCTTCGGCGCCATCCTGCAGCTGGGCGGTGCGTCCAGCTATCGCAAGATCATGGGTGCGCTGCTGCTCAAGGACATGACCATCATCAAGCTGATCTGCACCGCCATTGCCGTGGGCACCATCGGTATTTACGCCCTGGACCTGGCGGACATGGCCAAGCTGGACGTCAAGCCAACCTACGTGGTGGGTATCGCCATCGCCGGCCTGATCTTTGGCGCCGGATTTGCGATCTCTGGATACTGCCCGGGCACCTGCGTAGTGGCATCGGCAGAAGGCAAGACGGACGCCATGGTGACCGTGCTGGGTGGCCTGGTGGGCGCCCTGCTGTACGCGTTGGCCTACCCCATGTTCAAGGGCCTGATCGAAGTCACCAACTACGGCAAGGTAACCCTGGCTTCGGTGGCCAACATTGACGGTATCTGGATTGCCCTGCCGTTGAGCATCGGGCTGCTGGTATTGTCGTTCCTGGTGCTCAAGGACCGCTACGGCAGCACGGCCTGACCCAGGATTCAGCCAAAAAAGCCGGGAACGCTCGCTTCGCGAGCTGGGGAACGACCGCTGAAGCGGTCTGGGAAACGCGCCCTGAGGGCGCTGGGGAACGGCCCCTGCGGGGCCTGGGGAATGCGCGCTCTGCGCGCTGAATTAGCCCCTCGGAGGTCCAGGCTGGATCCTCGGCAGCTGGTCAGGCCAAAGCACTCTGTCAAAGTAGCTGAATCTCGTCGGAGATGGATCCCAGCGCGAAGCGCGTTCCCCAGACCGCTTCAGCGGTCGTTCCCCAGGCTGCGAAGCAGCCCTTAGCACCCCGCAGGGTGCGCCGCCAAAGCCACGAAGTGGCCGTTCCCCAGCTCGCGAAGCGAGCGTTCCCTAGCTGCGAAGCAAGCGTTCCGCGGCGCTAGGCCACCAGCCCCTTGTTGTCCTTCAGCCCTACGATCCTGGGCTGTTGAGCCTCTCCAATGTTGACGGACTTGCGGTCCCGAAGGTAATCGGCCACCACCTCGAATACGGGCCGGCCCGGCGCCTGGGAGCCGACGGTCGCCCAGCCGGCGACCCGGTAGCTCTTGTCGGCCTGGATCAGGGTGCCGTCATTGAGCCGCATTTCCGAGATGCGCTGACCGGAGGCCGCCAGGGGCTCACAGGTGTAGTTCATGCCGCCCACGCGGACCATGTCGCCGCCCTGCTGCAGGTAGGGGTCCGGGTGGAACAGGTTGTCGGCCACGCTTTCCAGGATCACCTTCAACTCTTCACCGGACATGTCGCGCACGTAGGTTTCCGGATAGGTCATGGCGGTCTGGTCCAGCAGCCGCTCCATGGTGATGTCCTGGCCGGGCAGGATCGACGTTCCCCAGCGGAAGCCGGGAGACAGGGCGATCTGTGCGTCCAGTACCTCGGTCAATCCCTGGCAGATCAACTGGTCAAAGGAGCCGTTGAAGTTGCCCCGGCGATACAACAGGGATGCCGTGCGCGCCAGGGTTTCTCCGAGTTGCTCCGAATAGGGCGCTCGGATGTCCTCGATGAGCTTCTGCATCTCCGCGTCGGCGGGAAGCTGGTCGGCAAACACCGGCAGCAGCCGGTAGCGAAAGTCCTGCAGGCTGCCGGCGGACACGACCAGGTCCATGACGCCAACAAACTTGCCGTTGGAGCCCGCGTTGGTGACCAGGCACCGGCCGCCTGAGTTTTTCACCGGCAGGGCAACGGGTACGCCGTCGTGGGTGTGGCCGCCAAAAATAATGTCGATCCCGGGCACCCGGCTGGCCAGTTTCAGGTCTACGTCCATGCCGTTGTGGGACAGCAGCACCACCAGGTCCGGTTTTTCCGCTTCGCGCACGGCCTCCACCTGTTCGGCCAGTTCCGATTCGCGGATGCCGAAGCTCCAGTTTGGAATGAAGCGCCGCGGATTGGCGATCGGGGTGTACGGGAAGGCCTGGCCGATGACCGCAACGCGCACCGGTTGGGTACCCGGTCCCAGCGTCTTGACGACGTATGGCGGGAACACGTGGCCGCTGTCTTCGTCGTGCACCGGTACACCCTCGAACAGGGCATCTTCCGTGGCAAACACGTTCTGGGCCACGAAATCTCCGTCGAAGGCGTCGACGTTGGAGAGAGTCTCGTCTTCCCGGTAGGTGAACTCCCAGTGGCCGGTCATGACGTCAACGCCCAGCAGGTTGGTGGCCCTGACCATGTCCTGGCCGCGGGTCCACAGGGCGGTACCGGAGCCCTGCCAGGTATCACCGCCGTCCATCAGCAGGGTGCGCTCCGCTCCGGCTTCTTCGCGCAGACGGTCGATCAGGGTCTTGAGGTGGGCATAACCGCCCACCCTGCCAAACTTTTCAGCAGCCTCCACGAACTCCAGGTTGGTGTAGGCGTGGATTTCCCGCGGCGAGGACTGGCATGACAAGTGATCCAGCAGGTTTCTACCCACCAGGTGCGGCAGCCGGTTACGCGCTTCGCCCACGCCGATATTGACGCTGGGTTCCCGAAAGTAGATGGGGGTCAACTGGGCGTGGGTGTCGGTAATGTGCAGCAGGCGGACGTTACCGAACGCCTTCGCGTCGTAGGGCGCGCAGCTGCTGGCCCGTGCCCGGTCAAAAGAAAAGCCGCCTGCCGCTGCGATGGCCAGCAGCTGGACAAATTCTCGGCGGTCCACGTTCAGGGTACCCGGGCCTGCCAGGCCTCCGCTTCGGTGGTGGCCTGCTCGATGGACAGGGCCGCGAATTTCTCGGCCTGGATGGCCATCTCCAGTGCGCCGGCGAAGTCGCCGGCGGCGGCCGCATTTTCCGCGGACTCGATCAGCGTTTCCGCGCGTGACCAGGCAAATTCCAGGTCCATGGCCTGCTGGTGGCGCTCGCGGGCGGCCGCCAGGGCGGCGGGAAAATCAGCCTCGGGATTGGTGCTGACAGTATCTTCGGCTGGCTCACCGGCCGCTGGGGCTTGCTGGGTCGACTCCTGTGCAGGCGTGCTGTCGCCGCCGCAGCCGGCCAGCAGCAGGAGTGCCATCAGCGCCGCTGAGTACCATCGAACCGGCCCGTTCATTTGCGGGTCCCCGGGCCATTGATTTCCAGGCCGTTGCTCATGTAGGTGAGGAAGTATTCCAGGTTGCGATAGGCTTCACTCTGGGCCTCCAGCGGCACGGCGCCCACCTGGGAATTACATTCCTGGAAGCGCTTGTGCAGGGTGCCGAGCTCTTCCCACTTCAGCCGGTATACCGGCCAGTGGCTGGTGTGTCCCAGGGAGGCGCTGAGCATTTCTGCCCGCAGATTCAATCCCGTGTTCTGCATGTGGCAGCTGCTGCAGGCAAAGTTGAGCTGTCCCCGGCGGGAGTAATAGAACTGCTTGCCCGATTCGTAGGCGGCC
>JAAUYH010014161.1_pt1 | contig 11216 bp, 11 predicted proteins | sample 7278061 | NCBI WGS metagenome assembly JAAUYH01 (sample SAMN14350203, study PRJNA611818) | marine sediment metagenome | isolation source: surface marine sediment (0.6m) | place: French Polynesia: Moorea | collected 2018-08 | reverse complement strand
TCAGTTCATTAGAACTATAATGTTTGGCTAAATGAGCTTTTCTTGGCATTAATTTGGTGGATATAAATCTTTCATATTATAAGTTGGTTTTGACAATCGGATTTAGTATTAAATCCCTCAGCAATCAAGTCTTTATAATTATTTTTGGCACCATTAGCGGCATCTTAAACCTGCTATTGACCTTTATCTTCACCCTTTTTTTAGCTTTTACGGGAGAAAAGGTTTGGCGAGGTATTTTTAGTTGGGTTCCCAAACCTTGGGGGGGAAATGTAAGCCAAATAATGCAGCAAACTTTTACCAAGTATTTTGTTAGTCAAGCAATATTAGCTATAATTTTGAGCATTACTCAAACAATTGTCTTTTCGGTTTTGCAAGTACCTTACGCAATTTTATTTGGCTGCGTAATTGGTATGACAACCCTAATAACGTATGCTAATGCATTTACCATCGTTTTAGTTAGTCTACTGTTGGCTCTGCAAAACCTGGGATTAGGATTGAAAATTCTGGTCGCTGCCATTATTGTTGGACAGGTGAATGATAATGTAGTCGCTCCCAGGCTGATTGGAGAAATGACCGGACTCAATCCAGTGTGGCTGATCCTTGCTCTGTTGATAGGGGGCAAACTAGCAGGTATCTTAGGTTTGTTAATCGCGGTACCCTTTGCCAGTGTAATCAAGAAATCTGTTGACCAAATACAAAAAATCAGGGCTGACGGAGAATTGGCTTCGATTAATTTAGCTGAAAAGCAATAATTAAGGCAGCTTGCAGGAGAAGCTAGAGGGATCGCGCGGATCACCAGTACCATCATATGTCACAACATTGGGATAGGCACACAAGATCCTTCCCTCATCTGTGGGTTGGCCGAGAGAATCTCGATATGGCGCGGGCAGTTGTTCCGATGCTTCACCACTTTCCACCCATTCATTGATCGCGGCAAGATAGTCGGTTCCGTCCGGCCCTGGTCCGCCAACACAATGCGTGATTCCTGGACGCAGGAACAATCTCACGTCCTCGACTGCCGTCGGATCGTGGTCGAGAACTTGATCGTAATACTTGATGGTTCCAACAGCCGACATGCTCCCATCCATCCAGCCATTGTCGATGATTAGCTTGCCGCCCCGAGCGCGAAAGGCTGACAGGTCAGGATTGTCGGCATTTAGGGTAGAAGCAACACGAGCTGCTTTTTGGGGGAAATCCGAAAAATCGTAATCGACATAACTCCAGTCTGGATCGTTGTAGAGGAAATAGCGGAATATGCCGGTCGAAAATCCCCATGTGCCATTCGGTGTGGGTGGGGCCGGGAATCCATCACTTTCTTCACCCGGGTGGAAATCGATATCTTCTCCGAGGGTATATCCTCCCGTACGCCACAGTTCCCAACCGATTGGTGTGCCGGGCAATTCCGCGCCGACTGGCGTACCGGGGATGACCTGCCCGTCAATCTCGAAATCGTTGTAGATGGCTGTTGCTGCTGCCACCTGCTCTGGCGAGAGACAGCCGTCGGCGTCTCTCGACTCACAGGCCAAGCTAGAAACATCAAAGTTGCATTGCTGCGGATCGTTCAGAACACCGTCGCTGAGCCCGTCGAGGGCATCGCATTGCGCCATAACCGTGTCGCCGATCAGTTTCAGCGCGTCAGGGCCGACGATCGGCTCTGAGATTTGGTTGGGGTCGGGATACATCATCTGTGCTACTTTTATCCATTTAGCCCCAAGCTCATGGGTCCAGTTGTAGGCCGGAGACATAGCAACGATGCCGTCAAAATTTTCTGGGTAGCGCTGCGCTTCCATCAACGCCTGTCCGCCACCGCGGGAGCAACCCACGAAATAGCTATGTGAAATCTCCTGACCGTAATAGTCTTTAATTAGCGCCTTGGCCGTTACCGCCGTGCGATGTACGGCCTGGTGGCCAAAACTGACCAGCCGTTCGAGATTGTTCAGCGCCCAGCTTGCATCAAGGCCATTCCCTTGGTGTCCGGTATCCGTCCCGACCGTGGCGTAACCCTTTTGGAGAGGGTCGTAGCCAGGTAAATCTAGTACAGCATTGATAACTTCGCCTACGAAGCCGCCACCACCACCCATAACGAACTTCCCGTTCCAGTCATTTGGGAGCAGCAGCTCGAAGTTTGTCTCGATACCGATCACACCCGCAACTTTGCAGTGGGGGGCGAATTCAGTTTCTTGAGTGACCGAAGTGATCGTGACGTCTGGCAGCGATGGCAAGGATTCCAATGAACATACAGAAGACTGCGCGTTAATCGGTGCACGAAATAAGGTTATAAAGACAAAAGCTGTAGTACTTAGTATTGCAACTAAAAATATTCTGCTCATTAAGATATCTACGGGAAGTATCAAAATATAATCTTCCCTAATGATTTTGCCATCTAACAGTAGGCAATTATTATTAATAAACATTAAGACACTACCTTTTCTCAAAAAGCGCGATCGCTATTCAATAGTCCGTTAGTAAAATAAACTCTTAGATGTAAGAAGCTAATTTGAGGAAGGGGATTGATAAAGAAAATCCATATCTGGTTTTTCAGTTGTGAAATAGTGAATCCAAATATATAAGTGGCTAAAGGCAGCAACGATAAGAGCTGATCTTGAATTAAAAGCGATGGCGATCGCCCAAAATAGCAAGAAAGCATAAAAGTACATGCCATTGCTGTTATATCTAAAGATACCTTGGGTGACGGGGGGCATGTTGCGATATTCAGGTTTGAAATGATCGGCGCCAGCTGCACGTTCGAAGCCAAAATAGCGAGCAACGCTAATCATAGCGTAAATACCAGGGATAAGTAGAACAAGAAAAAGAGCAAGTTGAATTGAAGCAGCAAGCTTTAGGCTGCCCATATCCAGGAAAGCTAATACTACAAGAGAAGCAAATCTACTCCCAAACAGGATAAAAAAGAAAATAATGTAACTCGTAAAGCCAGGCAATTCTTGGTCAGATAAGATTGCTAAATTCCTGCGCCAGTAGATCCACACAAAAATCTGGTGAGCGATAGGTGTAAATACAGCTATCCAAAATGCGATTGGAAAGGGGCTATTTATCAAAATCCAAAGTTGCCAAACAACAATCAGCAAAATGATTAGAGATATGAAGTGAAAAGCTTGTCCAGTCCAAAGACCCGGTGGCTTTTTAGTTGAAGTAGACATGGCAAAGTTAAATCAAGAAAGATCGGGAGAATTAGCTCCAATTCAGAACTATTTTTGAGAATTACTTATCACTTCCGCATAGCATTATTAGGGGTTAGGTACAGTAGCAGACTTACTCTCGCTCGCCCTACCTTGAGTAATAAAAGAAATCCCTTGTTGCGAACTGGTGCTAACCATCAAGGCCTCTACAATAGGTTCATAGACTTCTGTTTCAGCAACCCACTCTACAAGGAAGTTAGCACCTGATCCACCTGTGCGATCATTTTGGTTAACTATAAAATCAGTCGAAGCCAGGGGGGCCAGTTGCAAAGGACTTTCTAAATGTTCTCTAACCAAGTTACCATCTGAATCGTAGTATTTCACGGAGTTAATAATAATGGGATGTTGAAGATCTGTGTTACGCACACTAAGGGTGGCAGCTAATTGAAGAGTTCTACTTTTATCAAAAAAATAAATTTCAGAATAGATTGGAACATAGATCGTTTGACCTGTAGCAATTTGCAAAGTTTCATCTACTTTTATTTCCTGAGGCGAAATCTGAGAAGAAGTAGCTGAATCCGTCAGGTTAGAGGGTAATTGAGCTGTTGGCGATGAAGTACAGCCGACCAGAAAAACTAGACAAATTCCTAAGAAAGTAGAAAATAAGTTCATTTTCTCGCTAACTCTTAATATTATTCAATTATTCAACTCAGGCAATAACTAATGTTCAACTAATATTAAGCCCGAAATAGCTATTTCAACTCTTCAATCACTCGACCAGAACTGGTAAAACCATAGGAATGTGTTCCAGAAAAAGTAATCATGATCGCCTCAACTACTGGATCGCTAACAGGTTTTTCGGATACCCACTCCACGATAAAATTCGCCCCAGAACCCCCACTATCATCTTGTCGAGTAATGCCAAACTCTGTGGTGGCCAAAGGAGATAAAACTGAATGCTTGCCTTCAAGACATTTTTTGACCAATGTACCATCGCTATTAAAATAATGCACTCTTGTAATTCGGATTTCATCGGTTTCAGAAGTATTGCGAATACTGAGTGTGCCTCTGAGATCGAGCCTCTGACCAAAACCTTCTGGAGGATAAAGTTGGGAATAGAAAGGTACATAAATTTTCTGTCTTCTAACAATTTGAGACGGATTGAGGGATTCTGGATCAACCAAGGTCACCCCTGCATTTAGATCGGTAGCATATTGAGGGCAACTCTCAGTGGGTTGTGATGGAGGCTTTTGTGCGGTATTTTGACCATTCAGGGATTGACATCCAGTAAGTAGCAAAATAGCGCTCGCAAGACAAAGGCTAGAGCGTATCTTTCTTAAAATATCTTTCATAATATCTTTGCATTTCAATTTAGCCCATTACAAAGATTATTCATAAGAGCTAGTCGTTGTATTGCAATATAGGCGAAGCAGTCTTTACTTCAGACTCAAATTATTATACTTTAAATAAGTTGACAAATTTATTTGTATCTTTTTCAAGTTAAATAATAAGTCTTTTTCTGGCCTCTTCCTGCTTCCTCTGCCTAATAATGACAATTTTTGGCTTAAATATAGAAGAAACATTCAATTTTCTCTATAGGACACTGTACCAATCCAGTTTACCTAACCATATTATCTTCCTCATCTTCGTTATTCTGGCTATCGGCATCGGACAAATCGTTCCTAGTTTCCTGAAGTTAATTCTTTACTTATGCGATCGCCAGCAGGAGAATAATTTCTATGATCTAATTTTTAAGCCAATTAGAACCTCAATCAAACTCTGTAGTTCTTTAATCCTTATTTACGGGTCTATTCTGTTATGGCTTGATGGATATCAGGAATTATACCAGTTTCTAGAACCGTTAATTGCTTTGATCGCTTTGATCGCTATTGCCTGGGTAACTTCTCGACTCTTGACGCAATTAATTCGTGTCTATGGCATTAAGTTAATGCGTCAGTCAGGATTAGTAGTAAATGAAATGCTATTAGCATTTGAAACCTTAGCTAATATTGCGATCGGATTTATTACTGTAATTATTTATGCCGAAAGCCGTAATTTTTCCTGGGTGAGTTTGTTGGCGGGGATCTCAATTGGGGGTGCAGCACTTGGCTTGGCACTGTCTAACGCTGTTAATGATTTTGTCGGGACAATTTTATTATATTTAGACCGTCGTTTTTTACCTGGAGAATATATTCGCTTACCCGTATCGAATAATGGTAGAGCCGAAGAAGTATTTGGTCGAGTTGAATCGATTGGTTGGCGTTCCAGTACAATTCGCATTGCTGGAAAAAATACCCTGTATATCTTGTCTAATTCTATATTGGCGTGGGAAGAAATTGAAAATGTCAGTCGGGGCAAGAAAATAATGGTTTTAATATATCTCGACTTTACGAAGAAGTTAAAAGAACGAGAACAAGCATTGCTCAAACAGGTAATTATTGAAAGTACAGAAAAATTATTTGGCATTGTGCCGAACAGTACTAACATTAATTTTACTCAGCAATTGGATCACGATCTTACTAGAGCAATGGTTAATTTTTCTATTTTAGGGTCAACGGAAAACTCGATTGAGTTGAGAAAGAATATTTTGGAATCTACCTATGATGAAATATCAGAAAAATTGAAGGACTTTGGAATTGAATTTATAGCGCAAGAACCCAATATTTATGTCGAAGCACCAATTACTATCTGATTAAATAAAACTAGTAAAATACTCTTACTGTCCTGGCATCACTTTTACGGCGGGGTTTGTCTGATCTCAGGAGCGATTACTATTATTTGAATTTCTATTACTCATTTTTGGATAAGGTTCAGTAATATGCATTTCTATTTGTTTGGGAATACCGATCTCAATGCCCTGCTCATCAAACGCCTTCTTCAGACGACGACGAAATTCCCGACCCACTGGCCATTGCTGTAAAGGTTGTGTCTTGATGAGTAGTCGAATCAAAATTCCCTTATGAGAAATATTATCAATCCCCAGGATTTCTGGTGCTTCTAAGATCTTCTCTTGCCATTGGGGATCTTGATAGAGTTGTTGCGCAGTCGCTTCTATGACCTCCAAAACACGGTCTACATCGTTATCATAGCTGACCTCAATAGCATAATTCACTTGCGACCATTCACTAGACAAATTGCGTACTACCCCAATTGAACCATTGGGAATAGTAATTAATTCCCCATCAAGGTTCCGCAATTGGGTTACTCGCAAAGTTATCTTTTCCACCAGACCGGCATGTTCACCAATAAAGATCACATCTCCCACCGCATACTGGTCTTCCCAGAGAATAAGCACCCCAGAAATTAAATCTTTGAGCAAGTCCTGAGAAGCCAAGGAAAGAGCAAAAGAGAGAAAACCCAATAATATTGTTACCACTTGGGTAATCTTGCCTAACTGATGCAATCGATAGAAGATGATTATTCCCAACAAAAGATAAATGATCGCTCTCATCCAACCTTTGGAGGCTCTAACCAAGGTACGAGCCCTCAAGATATGGCGTTGGATTGATTTTTGCTTACTCCACTGTCGAACTAGAAAGTCGCACAGGGCATCACCTCCCTTGATAGCTAAACTAGTTATTAGAAAGAAAAGTAACACATATAGTGGGGTTCCCAGGTTAGCCTCGCGTCCAAAACTCAAAAGCCAATCAGCCGGAGGCCAGCCTAAAACAATTGTTTCAGCTCTTATACCACGAACCGTGACACCTACTATCCAGTTGCTCCAGGGACGAGTCAAATAAAACAAGCTAGTCAGATAGCCAATCCCGAGCATCCAAATCAGCCATTGGGACCAAAATAATGCAGTTCTGTAGAAAGCATTGAGACTATAGCTAGAACTCAGAGTAAATTTCTGGAGCTGTACCGGAATGATTCTCGATCTTCTAGCAATTCTCGATAAACCAGAAATCCAATTATCTTGGATTTGAACGGTCTCCGAGTTGGATAACATATCTTTGAGCTTGATGCTTCTAATTGCGAGTTTTTTTTGTATCCAACCTAAGCTAAAACTAGTAACAATCAGGGCAATGAAGATCAACGATGCTCGTTGACCTTGAGCTTTTAGATGGGGAGTTTGGCGTTCTTTCCAAGCTTGTATCAGTTCAGTTTCAGCGATCTTGGCTGCATTTTCTGCGATTTTTAACGGTTGCGACGTACCGAATCTGGGTCGTGAAATGTCTGCTTCGTTAACCGAATAAATGATTTCGGGAGTATCGTTTTGAGGAAATGTCACTGACATGATCGCAGTTCCCTGTTCCTCGGAGACAGTGGTGACTAACTGCTTTCTTAGTTCTTTTTCTTGGTCATCAAGTTGGGATATCCCTTGTTTGGGGAGAATCTCCTGAGAATAGTAGATCATGTTACTCAGGATTTTTTGTAGCTTGCTGTGAATCAAGTGGGAGCGGGTCGCTGCACTGTAATCACTAGCTCCACTATCTTCTTTATCTGACTCTAATTTAATGAATGAAGAGACTCCAGCAACAATTTTTCCGTCAAGAAATATTGGAGCAATATCGAGGTTACCTCTAGTGAAGACTGGGACGTAAGACTCGGAGGTAATCTCATCTTCAGAAAAACTAAGACCGGGAAGACTTTGCGCGATCGCAGGAAATTCCCAAGCTAGAACTAGAGTAAGGATTAGCAGACAATTAAACAGTGCAAAGGTTAGAATTCGAGGAACTCTAAGAACCATAGAAATTTTCCGATTTTCTTAGATGTATGAGGTGCATTTGACACACCTTTACTTTATAAGGATTTACATTAATTTACAATTGCAGTAGAAAATCACCTCAAATTACAGCAAAATACTTAAATAACGAGATCACTCCGGGTCTTTTCTCAAAACTTATACTCAAATCCTGTAGTAAAGAAGAACTCCCAGTTAGGATTGGCTTCGAAGACTAACTCATTGCGATATCGAAGAAACAAACGATTACTAAGTGACCATTCTTCACTCAGAGGAATAGAGAGATTGGTATCAAATGTTATGACATAGTTGTTAAAATCGTTTAACGGAGGAACAATGACCAAAGATTGATTTAGCTTGGCCTTGCCAATGGAAAAACCTCTACCAGAAAGAATAATAGCTAGGGCTGGATCTATTTGATTGTGCCTTTGCTCAAAATCAATAAAATCATACTTATAACTAGGTCCTAATCCTAATTGAAAATCTAAAAACTCACCTCTGGAATCTCCCCGCCACAAATTTAACCCCGAGCCGACAAAAAGTTCACTAATAATTGTCAAGTCTTCATCATTATTTCTAGCAGCAAATAAGCTTTGGTTAGTACTGTTAAAAAAATCAATAAAAAAATCCATTGAGCGTTGAAGTGATGGCGATAATCAACAAGAATTAAACTTCTAGGACGAGGATTATTAACAGTCCGGCTGCTATCAAAATCAAAAGACATAAGACCATTAACGAAAATATTATCTTCTGACCATAATTTGGCATAATCGACTTCAATTCCCACCAAAGCAGTCGTCTCTCGAAAAGAATTGACATTGCCAAAAAATTCTAACTTTAAAGTGCGAGGAATTTCCGAAAATGGAAATTCTGGTAAAGGTTTTTCACTGGCAGCAATAATAATTTGGCTTTGCGCCAATAAAGTTTGGGCGATTTGTTCCTGTCCAAGTTCTCCATATTTGAGGGAAATTTCTAAAAATAATTGGCTTTGGCGAGATTTATCTTCTACAAGATTTACCATCGCAACCGCATTATCTAGAATTTCAATTGCTGAGGATGTTTGACCGATTTGGGCATAATATTTAGCAATATTAGTTGTTGTAGTAATTTTGACAACTAAATCATCAAAGCTTTGGGCGATTGATAGAGATTGCTCTAAAATTGCGATCACGGAGTGCCAGCCTCTGGCTGATCGCTTTATTAATCTTGCCATCTGTGCATAGTTAATCGCAAGGTCATTTAAAAGGACAACTTTCTGCTGAGATTCCTCTATCTTTTGAATCATTTCTAGACTTTGGTCAAGTCGAGATTCTGCTTCAAGATCTTGCTCTCTTGAGGATGCAATCAGTTGAATTATGCTATTTTGATTAGCCGGAATCGCGATCACTGGATTATTTAAACCAAATAAAATTAGCTTGCCCAGAGAAATTCCTAAAATTAGCCTTTGCCATAATCTCAAAAAAGTCATTCAGCTTAACAAAAACTAACATTTAATTATCCTATGAAGATTAACTCAATATTGTCTATTGATACTGTTAAAGATGAACAGGAATTGTCCTAGTTGGGTTGAGTTCCCTGACAAGCATCAAGAATTACTCTGATGTAAGGTAAAAAATCGTTAAACCAAGTCTTCCAAATCTCTACTGCTCGATCGCTTTTCAAAATCCATGAGTTGACAGTATCGTGCCACTGGGAGTTTTGCTCATCTCCTGGGAGAATCATGCCATAGGCATTACACAGGGGAATATTACCGATTAATGGGGTGACCAAGTTGTATCTGTTGGGATTGAGCTCCAGCACTGACGCTGTTGCTTCCAAGAGAATGCCATCACTAGCGAATCCTATAATTTCCTGAAGTTGGACAGCATTGATTCCTTGGCGTGTACTGCCAAAAGAGTTGTTAACTTGTTCATCTGGATAGAGTAGTCTAATTTCTTGCTCGTTGATTGTCCCTTCAATAATACCGATGGTTCCAGACTTAAGACTTTCTTCTGTGGTATCTGTTGTGGTAAATACTTGCGTTGCCGTCACAAAAAAAGGTTGAGAAAACTTGATTCCGTATTCCTGTTCTCGCTCAGGTGCGATTATATTAGGCCCGCACTCCAGATGTACAGTGCCATCTTTGACTAAGTTCCATCTATTTTGCAGAGTAGACTTTACTAGCTCTGTATTAATAGTTTTACCTAGTTTTTCGCTGAGGTTTTCGGCCAAAGAATTAGCAAAATCAGCACAATATCCAGCTTTTTCGCTGCCAAATCCAAACAGAGGAGAATCTTCTCTAACGCCAACTTTTAAAACACCAGTTTTCTCAATCTCTTGCTCAACTGTTCTGGCTTGGCTAACTTGTGAAAAAAGAACCGAGATGGCAATGCCCAAGGAGACAATTGCCAGTCTGACTTGTTTACTCATTGTTTATATCTCTTTAGAATGACGCATGAATCACAGGAAAGGATAAGGGCGATGGGGGTCACAAATCAAATTAATACCTCAAGATAATTGGGATTAAAGGTCTTAAATCTACAAATCTTTTCTGACTGCTATCGTCAAAAGTTAGGTCTAACAAAGGATGTTTTCTATACTCAATTTCTAAAAGGTTTTGAGCGGCAAGATCGAGCAAGGGCGGAGTTATAAGATGATCGCTAATAACTCTAATTTTTACCTGAGTTAATTTTCTTAACCCTAAGTCTGGATTCCTAAACTCTTCTGCGATCAGCTCCGGTTGGCGCTGCGCGAGACCTTCGGTAGTCGCTGTCGCGATCGCAGAATATCTATCGAGTCTGTTGCGCTGAGCCTCATAATCAGGCACTAAATAGCAAATAGGTTCTTCTGGCTTAGCTAAATTGATAGGGCAAAAACGCAGTAAGGGTTCGGATATTAGTATTTCAGCTTTTGCGCTCGCTTCAAAATTGGTAGGAACAAAATTATCATGGTTTCTGGTGGAATAAGATAAACCAAAACCAAAGGGGAGAGCTCCCGTTGTCACCCAATTAACTCGAGCCTGGAAATTGAATTCTCTTATTATCTCAGACTGAGGTAGATGGCTTGCTTTCTCAAACCAAAAAATTTCTAGATATACATTCTCAAAGAAAATCAAGGTTGAAACTGTTCCTTGTGCTGGATTGCTCTGGGGCTCAGTACAGTTGAGACCAAGTTTTCTCAAAAAAAGGATTAATTGTTTACCTACAGCCGAAAAAGCGAAAATATAGTAAATCTGATAGATCTCTGGAGAGGAATTTTTAGGTGAGTCAGGAAAAAACGAGATATAAGATCTCATATTAAACATTAGATGAAGTACTAAACCAAGAAGATATAATACATTAATAAACTATTGAGATCTATCACAATCGTGCAAAATCAAAATAACATTACAGATGAAATCTTCCTTGTCTCCTTCT
>JAAUYH010057614.1_pt1 | contig 11219 bp, 11 predicted proteins | sample 7278061 | NCBI WGS metagenome assembly JAAUYH01 (sample SAMN14350203, study PRJNA611818) | marine sediment metagenome | isolation source: surface marine sediment (0.6m) | place: French Polynesia: Moorea | collected 2018-08 | reverse complement strand
GCGCATTGTTAGATTAGGCCGTTATTCGTTTGGCGAGACCCCACCCCACATGTTCAAGAATATCCTGGGTTATTTTTCGAATGACCTGTCGATCGATCTTGGCACCGCGAATACCCTGATTTACTCGCGCGGTCATGGCATCGTCCTCAACGAGCCGTCGGTCGTGGCAATTCGGGAGGACACGGGACGTGGCGGTCGCGTCGTGGAGGCCGTCGGAGCCGAAGCCAAGAACATGCTGGGCCGCACACCGGGCAACATCACCGCGATTCGCCCGTTGAAAGACGGCGTAATTGCCGACTTCACCGTTACGGAGAAGATGCTGCAGCACTTCATCCGCAAGGCCCACTCCTCGCGCTATTTTCGGCCAAGCCCGCGCGTCCTCATCTGCGTGCCGTACGGCTCGACGCAGGTCGAGCGCCGCGCCATTCGCGAATCCGCCGAGGGTGCCGGGGCGCGCAAGGTTCACCTGATCGACGAGCCGATGGCCGCTGCCATCGGCGCCGGCATGCCCGTGCATGAGGCGCGCGGATCGATGGTGCTCGACATCGGCGGCGGCACCTCCGAGGTCGCGGTCATCTCGCTGAATGGCATCGTTTACGCCGCATCGGTCCGGATTGGCGGCGACCGCTTCGACGAAGCCATCACCAACTACGTGCGACGCAATTACGGCATCCTGATCGGTGAAGCAACGGCCGAGCGCATCAAGCACGAAATCGGCTCGGCGTTCCCGGGCCAGGAAGTGCTCGAGATATCGGTCAAGGGTCGCAACCTTTCCGAAGGCGTGCCGCGCAGCTTCACGCTCAACTCCAATGAAATTCTCGAGGCTTTGCAGGAACCGTTGCAGGGAATCGTGGGCGCCGTAAAGGAGGCCCTGGAACAGACGCCGCCCGAACTCGGCGCCGACGTCGCCGAGCGCGGCATCGTCCTGACCGGCGGTGGCGCGATGCTTCGCGATCTCGACAAGCTGCTCATGGAAGAGACCGGACTTCCGGTCGTCATCGCCGACGAGCCTCTGACCTGTGTCGCGCGTGGCGGCGGGCGTGTCATCGAACTCATCGATGAACACGGGCCGTCGGTGTTCGGACTGGAATAGCCGTGCCCGCAATACAGTACAGCAATGGCTGGCCGAGGCAGTAACACAAGCCCCGCAAGAATCCCGGCGCTCGGCGTCCGCGTCCTCTCCCTGATCGCCCTCAGCATCCTGCTGATGTACCTGGACCATCGCGACAACCACCTCGACGCGGTGCGCAAGACGATCAGCGCCGCCATGTACCCGGTGCGCCTGCTCGTCGACGCACCGGTTCGGCTGTGGGAGTGGATGGACGACACCAGCACCAGCCGCAGCGAGCTGCAGCGCGAAGTCGGCCGGCTCGAGGCCGAACGCCTGCTCACCAACGCACGTCTGCAGCGGCTCAACTCGCTGGAAGCCGAAAACGCCCGGCTGCGTGCGTTGCTCGATGCGCGCGAACGCGTGCGCGACGAGATTCGCGTCGCGGAGATCCTGTCCGTCGACGCGAACCCCTACGAGCACAATCTCGTAATCGGCATCGGCAGCCGCGACGGCGTGTATGACGGCCAGGCCATCGTCGACGCGAACGGCGTGGTCGGCCAGGTCGTCGAGACCGGCCCGCGTACGGCGCAGGCGATCCTCATCAGCGACAGCGACCACGCATTGCCGGTCGTCGTCAATCGCAATGGCCTGCGCACGGTCGCTGTGGGCACGGGCGAGATCGACCGGCTGGACCTGCCGTTCCTTGCCAACAACGCGGATATCCAGCCGGGCGACCTGCTCGTGACCTCAGGCCTGGGCGGCGCGTTTCCGGCGGGCTACCCCGTTGCCGTCGTCGCGACGGTCAATCGCATTCCGCAGGAACCGTTTGCCGACGTATCGGCAACGCCATCCGCCACGCTCGACCAGGTACGCGAGGTCATGCTGATCTGGTCGCGCAGCGAAACCGCCGAGGAAACAGCGGATGAGTAGCGGCCCGGCATCCCGCATCCTGCCCGAGCTCGTCACGATCGTCGTTTCGTTGATGCTGATGATCATGCCATTGCCCGAGGTGGTCGAACCTTTCCGCCCCGACTGGCTGGCACTGACGCTGATCTTCTGGGCGATGCAACTGCCGCGCACGTGGGGCATCGGCATCGCCTGGATCGTCGGTATCGTTCTCGACGTCGCCCAGGGCACCTTGCTGGGGCAGCACGCTCTCGGCCTGTGCGTCATTATCTTCGTCACCGTGCGCATTCACCTGCTGATGCGTGTGTTTCCGCTATTGCAGCTGACGGCTACGGTATTTGCGCTGCTGGCTCTCTACCAGTTCCTGCTGTTCTGGGTTAACGGTGTCGCGGGCGTTAGTTCGAACCTGGTCAACTATTGGGGCCCGGTCGTCACGGGCACGCTGATCTGGCCATTCCTCTATATGTTCCTGTCCGGCGTGCGCTACCGCGTCCGCTCCGGAAACTAGCCGCCGTGAGCCTGCTCTCCCCGATCAAGGATCACCATTCCGAGCGCCGCCTGTTCATCGGCCGGGTGGTCCTGTCTGCCGTGGTCGGCGTCGTCGCGCTCGGCATCGTGATTGCCCGTCTCGTGCAACTGCAGGTCTTCGACTACGAGCATTTCATGGAGCGCTCGCAAGGCAACCGTGTTCGCATCGAGCCCGTGCCGCCAATCCGTGGGCTGGTGTTCGACCGCAAAGGCCAGGTGATCGCCGAGAACCTGCCTGCCTACCAGCTCGAGCTCATTCCGGAGCAAGTCGACGACATTGATGACACGCTGGCCCGCCTGGCAGACATCGGACTGGTCGCGGCCGAGGAGATTCCGCGTTTCAAGGAGCTGGCGCGAAGCAGGCCGCGTTTCAAGCCGGTCACCCTGAAGTTCCGGCTGACCGATGAGGAAATCGCCAACTTTGCCATACAGCGGCCGCGGTTCCCGGGCGTCGATTTCCAGCCGCGTCTGATTCGTTATTACCCGCAAGGCGAAGCCGTGGCGCATGCCGTTGGCTACGTCGGCGCGCTGAGCACCGAGGATCTCGAGGAGATCGATCCATCGCGCTACGCGGGCACGTCCCATACGGGCAAGACGGGCATCGAAAGCAGCCGCGAGTCCGATCTGCACGGCTACGCCGGTTTCAGGCATGTCATTACGAACGCACGAGGTCGCCAGTTACCGGGTGATTCCCGCGACCTGTCGGATTCGCTGCCTGCCGACGAGTCCCCGGCGCCGGGCAACAACGTCTACCTGAGTCTCGATCTTGACCTCCAGCTACTGGCGACGCAGCTCATGCAGGGCCGGCGTGGCGCGATCGTAGCGCTCGACCCATGGAGCGGCGAAATCCTCGCGCTCGTCAGCGCACCCGCGTTCGACCCGAACATGTTCGCGGTAGGCATGACGACCGCGGAATATTCTGCCGTGCTGAACGATCCCGACCGACCGTTGTTCAATCGTGCGGTGCGCGGCACGTACCCGCCCGGCTCGACGATCAAGCCGATGCTTGCTCTCGCCGCGCTCGAGTCCGGCGTGACCAACCTGACGCGCAAGAGCTTCTGTCGCGGATTCTACACGCTCGAGAACAACCCGCACCGCTACCGCGACTGGAAACCGGAAGGCCATGGATCGGTCGACATCAACGACGCGATTTCGCAGTCCTGCGACGTCTACTTTTATGAGATCAGCACCGACATCGGTATCGACCGTATGGCCCATTACCTGACGCAGTTCGGCCTGGGCAGCGAAACCGGCATCGACATCAGCGGCGAGAGCGAAGGCATCGTGCCGTCGCAGGCCTGGAAACGTGCCAACTTCTCCACGCGCGACCAGCAACGCTGGTACGACGGCGAGACGGTAATCGCCTCGATCGGCCAGGGGTACATGCTGGCGACGCCGCTGCAGCTCGCGAGCGCGACCGGGGTGCTGGCGACTCGTGGCACGCTTTACCGGCCGCGCATGACGGCGGCCGTCGAAGATCCGCTGACAGGTCAACGGCAACTCACCGCCCCCGAACGCATCGGCAGCGTGGAGATCGACAACGCATTTTACTGGGACACCGTCATCGGCGCGATGAACGACGTGCTACAGCATCCGCGCGGTACGGCTTACGCCGTCGGCCGCGATGCCCCGTACGCAATAGCCGGCAAAAGCGGTACCGCCCAGGTGTTCTCGGTTGCGCAGGAAGAAGAGTACAACGAGGAGGAAATCGAGGAACGGCTGCGCGACCACGCCCTGTTCATTGCATTCGCTCCCGTCGAGAACCCGCGCATCGCCGTCGCGGTCATCGTCGAGAACGGCTCGAGCGGCAGCCGTGTCGCTGCGCCGATCGCGCGCGCCATCATCGATCAGCACCTCGGATACACAGACGATGCGGCTGAGTGAAACGCATCGCTTGTTGACGCAAAAGGCCGCGCCGCTCGGCGACTTCGGCCGGCTCATGCGCCGCCTGCACATCGACGGGCCGCTGTTGACCGGCCTGTTGCTCGTCTGTGCGGTCGGGCTTTTCGTTCTCTACAGCGCCGTTAGCGAAAGTACGCGGCTGTTGATGAACCAGGTCATTCGCCTCGGCGTCGCCATCGTGGCGATGGTGGTCGTAGCGCAACTATCACCCGACTTACTGCGACGCTGGACACCGTGGGCGTATCTCGGCGGTCTCATTTTACTCGTCATGGTGCTGGTCGCCGGCGAAATGGGTGGTGGTGCGCGGCGTTGGCTCGATATCGGCGTGCGTTTCCAGCCCTCCGAGATCATGAAGCTCGCTGTGCCCATGATGGCGGCGTGGTTCCTGCACGACCGCTCGATACCACCGCGGCTCAGCCATCTCGGAATCCTGATCGTCGTCATCGCCGTACCGGCTGCGATGATCGCCCTGCAACCCGACCTCGGAACGGCATTGCTGATCGCAACCTCGGGCGTCATCGTGATCATACTGGCCGGTTTGCCGCTCAGGTTCCTCGTTGCCATGGGCGTGCTGGCGGTACCCGGCGCATGGGTGCTCTGGTCTTTCTTCATGAAGGAGTACCAGAAGCAGCGCGTGATTACTCTGCTGAATCCCGACAGCGATCCGCTCGGCGCAGGCTATAACATCATCCAGTCGAAAATCGCGATCGGTTCAGGCGGTCTGTTCGGCAAGGGCTGGACCAACGGTTCTCAGGCTCAACTCGAGTTCCTGCCGGAACGCAGCACTGACTTCATCTTCGCCGTGATCGGGGAAGAGTTCGGCCTTTACGGCGTTCTCACGTTGCTGGCGTTGTACATCTTCGTCATCGGCCGCGGGCTTTTCATCGCGATCTCGGCACACGACAGCTATTCGCGCCTGCTGGCCGGCTCGATCAGCCTGACGTTCTTCGTTTACGTATTTGTCAATACGGCGATGGTCACGGGACTCGTACCCGTCGTCGGCATCCCATTACCGCTCGTAAGCTATGGCGGCACATCGATGGTGACGCTGCTTGCGGGATTCGGTATTCTGATGTCGATACATTCGCACAGGAAACTGTTGCCACACTGATGATTGCAAGACACTTCGCCTGGGCACTGGCCGGTCTTTGCTTGACGACATCCGCGTTTGCGATCGACGTCGATCGCAAGGACGTCAGTGCGTTTATCGACGAAATGGTGCAAAAGCACGATTTCGATCGCGCCGAGTTGCGCACGGTGCTTGCGGCGGCCGACGTCAAGCAATCGATTCTCGACGCCATTTCGCGACCAGCCGAGAAAACCCTGAGCTGGGCCGAATACCGCAAGATCTTCATTACCGACGAGCGCATCGCCGCAGGGGCCACGTTCTGGCGCGACAATTTCGAAATGCTCAAAGCCATCAGCAAGGAAACCGGTGTGCCGTGCGAGATCCTCGTGGGCATCATTGGCGTGGAGACCTACTTCGGCCGAATCACCGGCAGTTACCGCGTGCTCGATGCGCTGACGACGCTCGCGTTCGACTACCCGCCGCGATCGACGTTCTTCCGCCGCGAACTCGAACAGTTCCTGTTACTCGCGCGCGAAGAAGGCATGGAAGCGACGGAAGCGACCGGGTCCTATGCCGGCGCGATGGGCAGGCCGCAGTTCATGCCGTCCAGTTTCCGCGCTTACGCCGTCGATTCGACGGGCGACGGCAAGCGCGACATCTGGAACAACTGGGCGGACGTCGCCGGAAGCGTCGCCAATTATTTTGTCGAGCACGGCTGGAAAACCGGCGAGCAAGTCACGGCACAGGCTACCCTCGGCGACGGCTGGCGTGGCGCTGTGCCGGAGCCGAAGAACACCCTTAAGGCGAGCGACACAGTCGAATCGCTGAGCCGCAAAGGCGTCATGTTCGCGACCGGCCTCGATGGCGACAGCAAGAGCCAGCTGCTCACCCTCGAAGGCAAGGACGGCACCGAACACTGGGTCGGGTTTCACAACTTCTTCGTGATCACGCGTTACAACCGCAGCGTCATGTACGCGCTGGCCGTGCATCAGCTCGGCAAGGAGATCGCTCTGGAGGTTGCCGGTGAAGCATGAGCGCGTCGCGGCGCTGCTGCTGTCCGCCGCCGCAATAGCACTCCTCCCCGGCTGCGGCTCGGGTTCCGTCAGGGACGGTGCACCGAGCGGCGGCAGCGCAACGATACCGACACTTCCCGGCGACGCTGTTCCGCGCCCGGAACCCAAGAGCAGATACGGCAACGGGCCCGTGTACGAAGTCTTCGGCAAGCAATACTCCGTGATGGACTCCTCGCACGGGTATCGCGAGCGCGGCGTCGCGTCCTGGTATGGCAAGAAGTTCCACGGCAACTTGACGTCGAATCGCGAAACTTACGATATGTACCAGATGACGGCGGCTCACAAGACCCTGCCGCTGCCGACGTACGTCAAGGTGCGCAACCTGCGCAACAACAAGTCGGTCGTCGTACGCGTCAACGATCGCGGACCGTTCGTCCACAATCGCATCATCGACCTGTCATATTCCGCCGCGCTCAAGCTCGATATGGTCCAGGACGGCACAAGTCTCGTGGAAGTCACGGCAATCAGCTTCGACGAACCCGCGGGCCCGCAGCCGGTGCGGGCCACATCGACACCGCCCCCGCGGCCCGTCGCAGAACCCGAGCCCGTTCGCAGCGAACCACGAGAAAACGTCGTGTATGCGCAGGTGGGCGCGTTCGGCAGCCGCGACAATGCCGAGCGCCGAATCGCCGTACTGAAACGTGCCGGTATCTACAATGCCGCGATCTACGAGGATCTCGGCGGCTCGACGCCGCTCTACCGGGTGCGGATCGGCCCGATCCGCGAGGTCATCGCCTACGATATTCTCGTCGAGGAACTCGAAAACATCGACATTTTCGACCCCTACCTGATCACCGAGTAGGAATTCCGTCTCGCCTCACAAAAGCGGTTAGAATACGCCGCTCGAAATCAGATCTTCGCCCAGGCCAACATGTCAGTTCGCAGTTACATCCTCGCGGCAGCGCTGCTTGCGCTGCTCATCGCCACGAATGCCGGTGCCCAGCAGGCTGGGCCGGTGCCCGCACCGCCAATCATCGGCGCCAAGAGCTACCTCGTCATCGACGCAACGACCGGTGAAGATCTCGCCGGTCTCGATCCCGACAAGCGCCTGCCGCCGGCAAGCCTGACCAAGATCATGACGGCCTACATCGTGTTCGGCGCGCTCAAGGCCGGGCAGATTCGTCTCGACGACGAGGTCACCGTGAGCGAGAAAGCGTGGCGCATGGAAGGCTCGCGCATGTTCATCGAAGTCGGCAAAAAGGTGCCGGTCGAGACTCTGTTGCTCGGCCTCATCGTTCAATCGGGCAACGATGCCAGCGTCGCACTGGCCGAGCACGTTGCGGGCTCGGAAGCCGTGTTCGCCGAACTCATGAACCAGTACGCGCAGTCGCTCGGCATGATGTCCACGAATTTCGTCAATTCGACGGGCTGGCCCGACGAAAACCACTACACGACGGCGAGGGACCTGGCGACACTTGCACGCGCAATGATCAACGACTTCCCCGACTATTATCAGTGGTACGCGGTGAAGGAATTCACTTTCAACGACATCCGCCAGCCGAACAGAAACAAGTTGCTCTGGCGCGACTCCACTGTCGATGGACTGAAGACCGGGCATACCGAAGCCGCAGGGTACTGCCTCGTCGCGTCGGCATCGCGTGACGACATGCGCGTCATCTCCGTGGTCATGGGAACATCGAGTGAGAAATCGCGCGCCGATGGCAGCCAGGCGCTCATCAATTATGCGTTTCGCTTTTTCGAGACGCGGCAACTGTTCGCTGCCGGCGACAAGGTCACCGAGGCACGCATCTGGAAGTCGGCGAACGAGACGTCGGAGCTCGGCGTACTCGAAGATCTCTGGATCACGATTCCGCGCGGCTCCTACGACGAGCTCGAGTCGACGCTCGACATTCCCGCTATTCTCGAAGCGCCCGTTGCCGCAGGTCAGCCGCTCGCGGCACTGAATATCAGCCTGCGTGGCGAAACGCTCGTCGAGGCACCGCTGCGCGCCCTGGCCGACAACCCGACCGGATCTATCTGGCAACGCATGGGCGACAGCATCAGCCTCTGGTTCGAATAATGTCCGAAGAGTCGCTGCTCGAGTTTCCTTGCGAGTTTCCCATCAAGGCGATGGGCGAGGATACGGCCGAGTTTCATCTGCTCGTGCGCGCGCTCGTCGAAGCACACACAGGGCCGATACCGGATGAGGCGATCAAGCGCGCCTTATCCAGGAACGGGCGTTTCGTTTCGATTACGATAACAGTCGACGCGCAAAGTCAGACACAACTCGACGACATCTACCGGTCCCTGTCAGGGCACGACGATGTGTTGATGGCGCTGTGATCACTATCCGCGATCTCGGCCGGCGGACTTACGAACCCCTGTGGCGCGCGATGCAGTCGTTTACCGACGAGCGCGACGCAGACACGGCTGACGAAATCTGGTTTTGCGAACACGAACCCGTGTTCACGCTCGGCATCAATTCCGCCGAAGAGCATTTGCTTGCGCCCGGCGACATACCCGTCGTGCAAATCGATCGCGGTGGTCAGGTGACCTACCATGGCCCCGGCCTGCTCATGATCTATCCATTGATCGATTTACGCCGCGCAGCGCTTGGCGTGCGCGACCTCGTGACGGCGCTCGAACAAAGTGTGGTTGATCTCGCTGCGGAATACGGCATCGTCGCCGCGGCACGTCCCGATGCGCCCGGGGTCTACGTCGAAGGCCATAAGCTCGCGAGTGTCGGGCTACGCATCCGACGTGGTTGCAGCTTTCACGGCATGGCATTGAACGTCGATGCCGACCTCGAGCCGTTCTCGCGAATCAACCCCTGCGGTTTTTCGGGCCTCGAGATGACGGATCTGAAGCGGCTGGGCGGCGACGGAGACCTGGCAGTTGTGCGGGAGAAGTTGTTGCCGCATTTGCTCACGCACCTGAAGATGGAAGGTGCCGATATTGAAGTCGGTCGCGGCTTTTAGGAGCGTTTATCTGTGGTGGGAGGGCCGTCTCGGCCCGAATCGCGGCGGGACGCCGCTCCCACGATCATTCGTTTAGTTTTTCCAGGCGCTCGACCGTACCAACGTCCTCCCACAGACCTTCGTAAAGGCTACCGCCAATTTCGCCGCGATCGGCAGCCGCGCGCAACAGCGGCGCCAATGGAAAACGACCCGGCTCGCAGTCAGCGAAAAACGCAGGGTGATAGACAGCGACGCCGCTGAACGTCAATTGTGGCGAAGCGGCGTTCACGACTTTGCCGTCCCTGAGGTCGAAATCGCCGTGTTCACGGTACGGCGGCCTGGGCACGAGAACGAGGTGCGCCAGCTCGCCCTCATCGAGATCGAGCGACGGTACCGGCATACCGGTGAAAACGTCTGCGTTGGCAACGAGGAACGGCGCATCGCCGAGCATGGGCAATGCGCGATGGATACCGCCACCGGTCTCGAGGATATTGTCGCCTTCAGGACTGTAGACGACTTGCAGCCCGTAGCGCTCTCCGGAACCGACGCGCTCGAGTATCTGCTCGCCGAGCCAGCCCAGATTGATGACGACCGTTTGGTACCCGGATTCGGCCAGTCGCTCGAGGTGGTGTTCGATCAGTGCCTTGCCCTCGACTTTCACCAGCGGCTTCGGTGTCGTATCGGTAATCGGTCGCAGTCGATCGCCCCTGCCGGCCGCCAGCAACATCGCGATCATGCCGACACTCCGAGACCCGGCAGCACGCGGTCGTTGATGATGTCGACCAGGAAAGCGAGTTCCGGATAGCTTGGCCCGAGTTCGACGACGTAAGACAACGTTCGCGGAATGTCCTCCATGTATCCGGGCTTTCCGTCTCGATGGTTCAGCCGCGAGAAGATTCCGGCTGCCTTGAGATGACGCTGCACGCCCATGAGCTCGAAGTACACGAGAAACTGCTCCGCGCTGACTTGCTCCCGCACGCCGGCATCGTGCGCATCACGAAAATCCATTGCCCAGTCGCGTACACGCTCCGCGGGCCAGCGCACATAGCAATCCTTCAGCAGGGACACGAGATCGTAGGTCAGTGGACCCTCGACGGCATCCTGGAAATCGAGGATGCCCGGGTTGTCCTTGTCCATGCGCATCAGGTTGCGGGAATGATAATCGCGATGCACGAATACCTGAGGCTGGTCGAGCGCATTGCTGACCAGCAAGTCGCACAGTTCACCCCACTGGCGCTCATCTTCATCGCTGAAATCGAGCCCCAGGTGCGTCCCGCAAAGCCAATCATGAAACAGCGATAATTCGAACCTTAGCAACTCTTCGTCGTACGGCGGCAGCATGGACTGGTACGCCGTTCCACGTGTCTGCATCCTGAGCAATGCCTGCAGTGCGTCAGCATACAGACCGTCGACGGCGTGCGCGTCGGCTTCGAGTTCGTCCAGGTACTGCCGGTCACCGAGATCCGTGAGCAACAGGAATCCATGCTCCAGGTCCGCCTCGAGTACGCGGGGCGCGTTCAGCCCCATTGCTTCGAGGTAACCCGCAACCTTGACGTACGGAAGACTGTCTTCCTTGTCGGGTGGCGCGTCCATGGCAATGTAACTGCCCGCGCGATTTTGCACACGATAGTATCGGCGAAACGACGCATCGCCGGAGGCGAGCGTTACGTCGGAATTCCGGACGTAATCGATCGTCCGCAGCCAGTTGTTCAGGTCGTCGAGTCGCAATTGAAGCACCTTTGAATCTGTGCGAAGGTATCAAAAATATTCGCGACCTCCGAATTGTCCTCCAG
>JAAUYH010140737.1_pt1 | contig 11224 bp, 8 predicted proteins | sample 7278061 | NCBI WGS metagenome assembly JAAUYH01 (sample SAMN14350203, study PRJNA611818) | marine sediment metagenome | isolation source: surface marine sediment (0.6m) | place: French Polynesia: Moorea | collected 2018-08 | reverse complement strand
CAAGGGAACGAAAACAGTAGTTGATTTTTACACTTCCCATGTCACCATATCCACATGGAATTCATCGACTACATATTTAATTTAGCACATGCTCAATCTTTAGCAGTAGTTACCAAAAATTAATTGAAATTGCAGGAAATAATTATTATTGAGATCACATAAAGGTGATTAGTTATTGTGGTAATCAGTACGAATCATTAATAACTTGTTCCTACGTCAAAATGCTCTAATGAGAAGCAATATAGTATTGGGAGCCCCCGATCCTCACCTGAACAAATGGGAAAGCATGCTCATGAAAGCAGATCATTGCATGAATAGTTTTCTTCTTATTTGGAGCAGCAACTTTTATTACATGGGAGCAAGGGTCCTCGGGGTATTTGATCTTGATCATTTCAGACTAATCAATTCAAGGACAGAATTAAAAGGCAACATATTCCTGAACAATGAACAGTCTATCTAGCCGTGCAACGAATTCATATAATTTATTTTCGAATTTCATTAATATTTCTAGTTATTCATACTCGCATGTCCTCATTAATGATTTCTATTCCTATTTTCATAACAATCCTAGAATTTACGGAATACAATGCCGTATTCGCTGATTACTGTGGCCGACTACCGTTGCCGCTACGGCTGCTTCCGTCCGTAAAGGCCCATAGAAAAGGGAATTCTTACTCACTGTCAATGAAATTCTGTACTTCCGTGGCCTGTAAAGGCACTGCTTTCGCAAAAATGAACAGTAAAAGCCATTGGCGGTATTGGAGACACTGGTCGAGCGGAAAATGGAGGAATACGTGGGCAAACGGAATGCCTGGTACACACAGGATTCGAAACTGCTTCGTGATGACGCAAGCGTAGTATGCGAGGTGAAACTGCCACGACTGTTTGATAGCAGAAGTACAGTGACCGTGGGCAAGCATACATACGAGTTCCGCGGCAGGCATGGCCCGTATCTGTGGGAGATGAGAGACGGAAATAAGATAATTTGTCGGGCACGAAGACCGAAGGCTTGGCGTAGCCTTATAATCTTGGAAGAATTAGACGACGCGGGCAAGGTGAAATACAAGACCAAGATGCGTTCGAAAATAGGTCTGAAACGGTATTTGTACAAATTACCATTGCAGTCGTCGGATGTGCAGGCGTTCGAAGGCCCAGATGGAGACCCAGTGATTCAATTGTCGCCGAAGGTGTTTACCTGTGAACCCGGTATTTACGTCACCGTCAACGACGCTGGCGTATCAGACGTGTTTTTGGGGTACGTCTTCATGATATACAGGATGATGCTTCGTGATGAATAAAAAGGAGTGAGGAGGCGAGTGCAGGGGTTAAGATTCTGTTGGAAACCAGAACACCTTAAGCACTCTCCATTTCTGCGTTCCTTGACAGCACTTTCGAGCGCCATCAAACAATGATAAAACAGGGAGGAAACTGTGTCACCGTTTATTCTGGCGCAATAAATTTCCCAGCGGAATAAGGAAACATCGAACACTATCGTCCGCTTGACAGCACAGGTGCTCCAATTTGTGCTGTCGCGTCAACGACGTTTTTCTTCGCCGCATCGCACTCCGGCTCATGCTCCTCCAATGTTAATCGCTTATCAACGCTTTCGGCAAGCTCGTACTGTTCGTCGCCATGCGCAGGCAACTCTTGTTCATCTAACACCTCTGCTTCGCTTTCTTTACTTTCGTCCTCGTCTAGCTCGGGTATTTCGCCGTATGCTAGCGTTTTTCGGGCCGCCGTGTCACGCTCGCATGCGCGGATGTATTCGTTCTGCACCGCCACAACCGCAGTAGAATTAGGAGCCTCAGCGTAACGCTCCAGCAAGTGCAGATTGACGTCCCAGAACGCGTGACCCCAAGTAAACTGTGCCATGACTGTTCGCGCCGCATCCTCGTACCGCATGATGAATAACGCCGCAGCCGCGGCTTCCGCACATGTCAAACGCAGGGGTTTCCCGTAATTCACGGGGTTCGCGGCGACCAAGAACGGCAGCAGTCGTGGTGGTCCCCCGCGGAGACTGGCGAATGGCACGTCGTCGACACGTGCCCAACTGCAATCCACTACGGCTAGCCCGCGCTCCGCCGCAATTTCAGCGTCCGCATACGAAACTGCAGTGTCTGCGTTCGGCGTCAACACCACGCCACGCGCCGTAGCACTCGGTTTTAGTGCGCGCATCATGCCGGCGCGCGTAAGTTTTCGTCCGGTGCAACGCTTCGGGTCGCACTGCGCGAAGTCCCACATAGATAACGACGGCCCTTCATAGCCCGAGCGCCCTGTATCTGCGCCGCGCCGTTTCTCGCCCCTGTCTCGTCCACTGCCACCCGCACCCCGTCGACTCCGATTTCGTCCCATCGTGTCTGGTCGGCGTGGCGGATCAAGCAGAGGAAAAGGGCGAACAAAATTAGTCTGGCCCAAATTGAGTGAACGCACAAAATGGGGTTTCAAAGTGCTTCATTTTATGGTACCCACGGTATCATTTTCGGTGTTGGTTCAAATTGAAATAATTCGAGGGTTCATTCAATTTCCGTTAAATGGTTCGTGCAGTAAAAATCTAAACAGCAGAAAATATTTAAGCATTTTAACACGATGGTGTATCGAAAGAACAGGACGTTAATAAAATTGCATGAAGGAAGTAAAAGTTAGTTAAATATTTCAGCTCAAAATGAAAAATGTCCTTTCCGGCCCGTCTTATTGCATCCGATGTAATTGAGTTTCAAACCGATTTTCAACAGCTCAAGCATTTTAAATACCGCAAAGTTTATTCGAAAATCGATTTCGTTTTTCTCATATCCGTTGATTGAGGTTCTAGTGGATCTGTTCAAATAATTCTGTTCATGAGTTTTGCATGTATAGTTTCTAACTCTCAACAACTATCAATAGCAAAAAACGTGCAATTCGATTACATGTCTGTTCATTTACTGAATGCCGACGCACTTCTCACGTACTGCATTGAAAGTTCAACAGTGTGAACCGGATGAAATACGAAACAAGCATAAGCCTTCTTGCTTAACTTTACTAGCATACTTTTCTCGTAAAAATGTGATCCAATCAGAATCATAAACGCTTTGACGGTGACTCAACGTATGATCTTGAAATTCGCACGAACAATATCTGCACGGTCTGCTGGGAAAGGAGCTACGGAACTGCGTGAGGCGTACAAACCAAGTTAGAATCAGAAAAATGAGATATTAGTCTCAAATTGTGCGTATTAAAACCTAAACTGCTTACCTAACAGAAAAAGGATATGAAACGGATGATTAGCCTTGGGAATAGAGTAGAATTGACTTCTGCGTCAGTATTTGGGTCCGAAAAGGTACAATAGGTGAGACAAATATGATTAACAATAATCGGAAATTCGATGATTGGGTGCTTGAATCACCTCCACAGTAAAAGTAGAACAAACACATGTTCATCGTACGTAATTGGTACAGAAAAATGAACGTAGTGTTTCAAAATGCGGCAAATACAGAGCAAAAGTGATTTTCGGAAATTCCATTTTCAACTGCACTTTTCAGAACTGCGAAGCGTGGAAAGGAAGAAAATTTAAAAAATAATTCTTAGGTTTCCTTTCTCTTCAGCAAAGCATTAACTGCATTGTGTGTAGGAAATTTTTTGATTTTCCTAGGAAAAATAAAGGAGTATCAAAAACTAAAAATTTAATTTCTCCCACTTTACCCTTTTTCTAAGTTCGTAAAAGAGCATCCCAAGCATTCGAACGACGGAAAGTAGTCGCTCATGATTCGCGACTCTGATGGTTGACTGTTCGAACCGGATATTCTCGTTCGCGTGACGTAAGTTACAGATTGTGGAGGCGTTCTACTAATAAGTGTTCGTGAAATTGTAGGTAGCAACAGAGAAGTAGAGAGTGGCTTTGGCTTCTGCTGAGGAGTGGCTGGTAATAGATTTTTGAGTACTTGGCAATCAAGCTAAACAGGTTTCATGATGGAAGTATAACTTGAATTAAATGCACTGAATTTTTTGGAGATGAAGCAGCCCTTTTATGAGCTTCTATGTATCAATTGTCCATTCTGACTGAATTCGATCATTGTTCAAACCATTTAATGGAGCGCGTTACTTCATTTTCTTAAAAATATGTTGCTGTGACAAGGCGAGAAGCCAGAGCAGAGGTATTCGAGTAACCATGATAGACAGAGCGAAATAAGACTATATGAGAATTGATACCGTTAGATTTGCTACAGAATGGCATCACACTGCTGTCCTTCTCCGGTCCAGCATAGAAGAATTGTCGAGCAATTGAGCCATCAAATTGATGCCCTTTGGTGTACAGGAGGTTTGTAGAAAGTCTTAGACCCAACAATATTTTCCTTAAACTTATCATGTTTCTTACATAGTTTTATACTTTGCAATAACAGATTTTTTTTGACTGATTCTTTTATATTTGTCTACCAGAACTTAATTATGAGCTGCATTGCCTATGGCTGTTTCCAGTTTCTGTTTGCCGATTACAGAAACATAGTACCGTACAAGATGTGCCCCCTCTATATGACAAACATCAAAACGAATTGTGGAAGACTGTAAGCGGATTCAAATTTGTTGGAACGGTCTGCTTGATGAAGCATCTTGTCTCTCGCTCCCCTCCAGGCTGTACAACCACGAACCCGCTCTCCGACGCTTTATTGTCCGTGACTCTCTAGATTTGGGCAGTCGAGTAGAAAATGCATTCAAAACAAATGCATGTAACGCTTCGTATTCAGTTTATGGTCTCGAAGTCTACCGACCTTTTCCCAGTTCAGAAAAACAGTTGGCTGTGTGTTCTGTACTAGAATAACGCAGCTGTCCAGTATGGTACTGGATTCGATAATTGGAGATTCTGTACAAAACGGTTGCGTGAAAACGTGTACAACAAACCGTTTGTATTTCACTCGCCATGTTTTCCTGGATCAATATCCTACTGCAGCGCTGTAGGCCGAATTTGTATTAAAGATGTAACCGTTCTACGTGAGCACATGGATCTCCCATGGTTGACCGCGATACCGACCCGCAAGAGCACAGTTGAATTCACCGAAATTCGTAGCCATCCCATGAGCATACATGGTACAAGCTGGAATTGCACTGTTTTACCTAGTAAATTTAACCGCAGGCAATTCAGGCATTCTACTCAATGATGTCATGCTACCGTCGACACAACACAGTGCCTCGACAGTTGAAGTTGGGCACGAAATTTGTTGGCGAGCTATGGAACCGATAATCTCCGGTCACCACTACGTGGGGCCGAAAAACCTTGAAATGTCGGCAATTCTGCGGTCGCTCATGTCAAATGACCACGGGCTGACAGTAGGGTCTAAAATCATGAGAAGTTCAGCTCGGAAAACTTGGAGCGTCACAATCATTATCTACTCGGACATCGAAACTCAAGGTATGGTGTCCCCTGCGAGAAAACAAGAGAAACCCGTTTAGTCAAGATTCACCGAAACCTTCTTTTCGAGCGCTTGCGAGAACGTGCGTATCTGCGAATCTAACTTTGAAGCGTGGCGGGCACAAGAAACCGAACGGCACCTTTGGATTTCACGCGTTTGCTCCGCCCATTCTGCACACGATCGATACGCGACTCGTTATCAGACTACCCTGGGTGTCACCGAAAATTAGAACTGCATTGCGGATGTACATTCGGCAAATGAAGCCATGTTCCGAGGGTACTAATGTTTCAAGAGCGAAATTCTGTTGAGAAGAGTCGGCGTTTCCAATTCTACCTCACAAAAGATGGCATGAAAAGCTTGACAGACTAAGCTAGACTCATAACCTGGAGCAGAGACTCTTCATTGATGATAGTCACGAGTCTGGGTTTCAACTACTTTCCCCTCAGTGACTCGCTTCGTTCAGAATAATTGAACTCACTATGAAGGCTCAACCGGCAACTCGTTTTCGCGACAGGGAGTCTGGTACTATCGAAGATTCGGAGAATCTGAATAACATTTCGCTTCTAACGGAACTATCCGATTCTGGGCATCCTCCTGACTCATTTTATTGCGTTTCCCCAACATACGAATTTGATGTGTTGTTCGAAGGTCCTCATATCTTGCCACTTTGCGCTACTTGGCCTACGAACGTGGTGCGCGGTGAAGTGCCCTGCTGTTATCTATTAGGCGAACTGATAACCGCGTTTACATTCCGCCTGACCTAGTGTTGTGAATTTCTTGTATTTTGCTTCACTGTATCAAACGGCGGGTGCTACTGTGAATGTTGATGTTGTCGGTTCATGTAATATGACCGTATTACATTCTAGTATCAACATTAGCTGTCAATTGTCGAAGTCTTAGGCCTCTATTTATCGTAGGTCTATTCATGTTTACATCAGTGTACGTCAGCACCTTTAGGATAGCATATATAGCTAGTGGTTAGTTCTTTCCGAACCAGACCAAGGACAATACCCAACAAACTATTTCACCTTCCGTATCTACCTTTCTTACCTACCGAATGCTACAGGCGTCCCTGCGGGTTGTATCAAGAAGAGGTAGGATGACTTGGTATTCTTCAATCTTATATGGCAATAAAAGAAGATATGCGATTTTTAGGGACGATTCTGGACCTACTATCGAACATGAGCAAGAATCTTTCACTTTGAAAGTTGTGCTGCAGATAGAGAGCACTTACTGTTAGCCAAGAGTAAATCTGTAATGTTGCAATTCGACGTGCTGACAGTTTGGGTTGGGAAAGCAACCTCGTCGGGCATGCGTCGAATACAGATTCTCATAAATGTCATCATGCACGGTAGTCCCGAGTTTCTACTGGAGAGAGCACAGAGTAACTTTCCTGAATTCTGTACTTCCGAAAAATAGGGACAATACTCGGTAAGCGAACAATTTGCTGTAAAACTTAAAATGGGTCGAAAATTTTAAACCATTTATCATGGTACAGCCTACCATCCAGATAAGACAGCCATTGCCTTGTCAAACATTTCGTTATTCTCGTACAGTAGCTTGCACAAACACTGTCCGTGGCAGGAAAAGCATGATTGTAAGGGCCCTATTGATTAATATGCGGAGCTTCCGTGCCCCGAGTAGTCCAACTTGGTTCTAAATTTACTTGAAGTCAGATTGTAGCGAATCTGGTATACTTTTGTCACAATGAAAGTACAATAGCAAATTTGAAGCGATTTTCAAGACTTACGGATATTTCGTCAATGTTGCCGAACCCTTGCGCCCAAAAAGATGTCTTGGCTTCATCTAGGCTGACTAACTCAGCAACAGCTTTCAACTATGAAAATGCACAACCGAAACGTATAGAACAACTGCCATGACCGAGACAGTGCCGTGTTGTTGGAGTTATGTAAGCTGGACGAACACTTCCCTGCATTTTCAATGTTCTGATGACGTTTGAAAATCAAAGTACGAAAGTCTTTGATTTCATTGTAGCTCAAGGCCCCTCATTTCTGTAATACATCTGACATGTTCCATAAGCTACGGAATCAAGAAAGGAGGCTGCAGTACTGTACGGCGGGGCAGTTTATTGCGGCCAAATCGAATGTGATTGCTATAATTGGAACCATTTCCAGTTCCTGCATAGCAATTCCTTGCGCTGTTTTTGAAAAGAATGTGGCGTGGAACGGTTCATCGTTTACTGCATTCATTTGTGACGTAGGTGCTTTCGTATGACCACGATATATTTTCTGTGTTCACTACGAACGTAGGTGCTTTCGTATTGCCACCGTATATTCACCATGTTCATTTCAGACTCGATTTTCGGGTAGAACCGACTACATTGTTGCTAATTCAAGTTGTTTCCGGTAGACTTACATCTCTTGCAACTATGTCGAGCAACCTCTTTAAATCTAGATTTGATTATTCGTCGCCAACTTGTTCCTTCCCGCATATGTCAACAATGGATTAACCTTGGGATTCGGACCACACCTTCTGACACTAATTCTTTACTTAGTGTCTAAATGAATCGAGTTCTAATCTATTCCTAGAAGCGGTTCATGTTCAGGGAGCTCTCACTTCTTGTCAAAGTATGGGAATGTGCGACAAACTTCTTCTCTTTCTGGTTTCCACTAGACGTTATGTTCAACAATCAACCAGAATGGAAAGCTATGAACGATTAGTCTCTCTTTAATAGCAGCGTCTAGAAGAAAGTAGGATGTCAGTGACGATGTAACTCAATTTGTCGCAATTCGTCATGAACTTTCTCCGCTTCTTCTTGAACGCTAGTTATGAGAGCGAGGAGCAACTCTTTCTCGGCTTCCCCCGCGTAGATGGCGTTGACCAACTCCTCCTCGTATTTGGCGTTCGCGGCTTTCCGCGCCTGCAGTCGTATGCGACGCTTGTCGTTGTCGCTGCCATTGCCTATCTCGCTTTCGTGAGCGTCGAGATACGCTTGCTGTGCTTCGGCAGCTGATCGCTTCGCTGCACGGATAGCGGCGGAGTTGGGGCTCGATTCTTGTGACATGGTGATGCTTTCGACTGATCACATCTCGGGAAACCTACGAATAAATAGGCTGCACACTGTGTTCATGGGTATTGAGAAGAATTCAATACGTTTATGCGATAACGCACAGTTCACCAACGACTCTTATATCTGCGAGAGTAGAATCCCATTCATCGTACACTTTTTTTCTTCCTCGCTACGTAACGATCTACGCTTCTGCGAATCTTGCCCCGGTTAACGCAATCTCTGGTCCGTACCCCTTTCAGGTAGTTTCAGGGTTGCCCTCCCGGCACAAGCGTTTTTTTAATTTCCAGTATCGCTTCACTTTTACTTTGCATGCGATACCTCTTAAATACCCCTTTCTATGCAATATTCCGTATTGTTCCAGAACTGTCCAGGCTACCCGCATGCGCTGTTACAGCTCAGCACGGGTGTAATCACTGCTAGACATTCTTCACGGTTACAGCCAAGGGCCGGATACTGAATTGGCGAATAGTTTGTTTGTTTCAGTATTTGCCGGCAAAGCCAACAATGAGGGTCAGATACAGCTATCATCGCTCGCAATTAACAACAAACTACGGCAATAGAACAAAGCATCATCTTCTTCCTGCTCTCAGTGATTCGTTCGCTGTTTCCATCCTACTAGTCCCAATTGCAGAAAATCAACCTTGCTCCAGTGCTACGTTTCAGTTCTCGCAAAACAAACTTTGGCTAAAAAAGATACCAAGTAGGTGTTCTTAACAATTTGGTTTCTGCGGTATACACCAAAACAGGTCACTATGTTATGGCGATAAGATTAATGTATCTGTGTGGCAAATGCGCTGCGGTTGAATCATGGAAGGACTCAACTACTTCCTCCGTATAGACACGTTTGTTCGTTCATTGCTGTGGTTTTGTCCCTTTCTCCCTGCTAGTCAAGTTTGACAGACGAAATTGATTGACAATTTGAAAAGATATATCTATCTCACCTTTGTACATTGATAGTATTAAGCGCTCCCAAATGTCTGAAACAGTTCTCAAGTACATGAGCAAGACTGGATCCACCGAGTTCTCTCTTACCATGCTCAGGATTTACTAGGAATATTTAACATCACTCGATCAGATGTGCGTTGAACAAGATAGATTTCTCTTATTCTGGTTATTCTTGGACTTACTGTTAGTGAAGTTCAATTTGGTTTCATGATGTTGGTGAGCATTGGAATGCTACATTTTTAATAGAATCAATTCCGCAGTTTCCACGTCCTATTTTATCACAATATATTAAGTTTACATGGCTCCTCAGAGACGTTTTCTCTGTCATTAGCTCAAAAAGAATTTGTCCGCGAAATAATTTTCATTTCATCATCTCAGTGAATCAAGTAGAAAAATTCCAAAGTGTTTGACGAAAGCATTACAATGATTCGAGGTCCGAGGAATTTTCTATTATATTAAAGGTAACTTTTGACCCCAATAAAAAATATACCAAAGAAATCAGCAACGAAGATTCTTCATTTTTTATTAAGCTACAAAATTACAAACTCAATCAATCACAGAACAGTCCCTGTGTGCTTCTGTACTGTACCGATAAGGAAAAATAACGGTTTTTACCTCTGAATACACTAGATCAGTTGCGATACTCATCTATTTAATCCTAATATAGAAGCACAATACGTAGTTGAGGATTTGTATACAGGGTTCTGAGAAGAGAATGACTAAGAGTAGTAAATCATAACTCGACCAATCATGTTGTTTATTATTCAAATTCTAGCATCATATAGAACAAAACACAAAAATTTTGTGCACCACTTTTCAGAACTAGAACATAATAGGTTTTGGGACTTCTCTGATTTCTGACTTATTTTTATGAGGCCAGTAATCTATCAGTCATTTTATGAACACGCATTCCAGTCGAATTCTGTCGATAGCCGTGTTAGTTCATGAGTTTGAAACCATGATACATGAATCGTATTCGTTGACGCAACGTCTTGTTCCGGAGGTACGAAATTCTCCACTAAGAGAGCATTTTTTTGATTGTATTCAAAAGATATTTTTATTGCAGGCCGAGCCTTTTGTGTGAAAACAATAAAGATACATTGACAACATGTAGCAGAGTCGAGCAATAATACAAACAATCTTCTGTCTTCTTGGAATCGGTATATATGTGCAGATATGTCAAGAATCATTGAAGCTCACTAATTTTATATTATTTCTGAAACCAATCATGCTTTGGTTTTGAAAATTAGTGCACGGCGAATCGATGCTTGCTTTTATATGATACAAGAATTTGTGGGACAAAACTAATGATTGGTAGAGTTACTACCTTATACTCCTAGTACCTTTTTTCCGAAAACTATGTATTAACACACTGAATACTTGCGCGATGATCTCTCTTTCAAAATATATCGATCTTTGAAGAAACATGCGTAGAATACGTATTTGAACCGTCTTTTTCTCATTTCACATATCACTGTGTAATCATGTACTTGGGCTTTCAAGAATTTATCAAATACCTAACTCTAAATACGCAATATCATGTGTTGAGTCGCTGAATTCTTAAAGTAGCACAGCATGCCAATAATTTCCACTCTACTCATCTCAACAAAGCCATCAATGGACATAATCTGTGCGATCAAGTTCAGATGCAACTTTTAGAACGTTCTAAAGACCGCGAACATGAGCTTGTTCCCTATTCTTGGACACAAGAAGTTAAATCCGACGGAATGGGATATCGTGCTGACAGCTAGATTCTCGATTCAACTACGGTGGGTCGAAACCTATTGTGAAAATGAGCAACTTCAATCTTTCTGAGTTTCAAAATATTTACTGTTGTTATTCCGAGTGAGTTCACCCTCCTGGTCAACGT
>JAAUYH010132398.1_pt1 | contig 11226 bp, 10 predicted proteins | sample 7278061 | NCBI WGS metagenome assembly JAAUYH01 (sample SAMN14350203, study PRJNA611818) | marine sediment metagenome | isolation source: surface marine sediment (0.6m) | place: French Polynesia: Moorea | collected 2018-08 | reverse complement strand
GCTCTAATTCGATTTGAACTTCGTTCGCTCATTGCTTCAGCTACTGAGCTTATAGCCCAATAGCCAGCGTTCTCTTTCAAGAAAATAATCGTTTCTAGTTGAAGAGGGCTGATGTGTTCTTCGTTTTGCTTAAAGGTCAACTTTGCTTTTGAAAATAAGCTTTCGCACATGGCTACAGATCCAAGCACGAATCCACAATCAATATACGAATTCGCATTCACACCCCGAACTCGTCTTTTCTTCGCCATTTGGTCCATAACCGACCTTGTCGATTCTACTTCTTCGGAATATGTAAATATAGACTTTTTTCAAGCGGCTGCAAGCCTCCTTTTTCTGTCGTTAAACTCTGCATGATCGGTGCTGGTCTATCATGCGGCCCAGCTATTCAATCTAACGCCATTAAAAGTAATCAACGAAGGTACACATTAGAAATTACGAAATTAAATTTGATTTACTGACGGTTACTCAAGTCTACACGAAAACACATCGTGTACATCATTCCAAAATTCTTTGAACAGATCGTGATTGTCGGAGTTTTTCTTTTCACTAAGAAGTAGTCTCCATAATAGGAAGTCCAAATGTGACTGAAGTGTAGCTTTGGAAAGCGAGTACGACGCATCCACTCTTTGCCTTCAATCCATGCCCTTTCCACAGCCTGTGTATGAAATTTTGTCCATGGGTCTACCAAATTTCTTGAATGATTGACTGACCAGTGAAGAAATTCGTTTCGTAAGAGTGGTAAGTAGCCTTTCCACTCATCTGTCACAACCCAACTCATCTCTTGTACATGCTTGTGAAAGAGAGGCATAAGTGTTTCAGATGAACGATTATCTACTAGTTCATACCGAACCTTCGACCATGATTCGTGAAACGCAACCACCCAGGGCCCGCTAATCCGATTACCGTGATTACGGTTGTTCGAAACTTTTTGGCTTTCTCCTCGTATTAGTTGTGATTCTCTTTCGGGTAAGTTGTTCTCTTGGCCACTTTTCTTATCACCAAGTCGTAAGCGTCCTTCGTTAGATTTTCTTTTTCCTCTAAATAGTGCTCCGTCAACTCGGATTGGATTTGTTTCACTGCCTTCCAGTTTAGGTTGACGTGGAAGTACGAGGCTGCATACTTCTCTTATCATAGAATGCCAGTCAACTAATGCTTGCCGACTGTATCCTGTTTTCTCCTGAAGATTATCCAGTTTCATTTCGGGTGCCGTGATGTAGTAATACGTGATACGAATAATGTGGGCCAACTTAAAGTTACTGCGACATTTTCCCTGCCTTGTACGATAAGTAAAGAACTTGTTCGTCTTACGAATTGAATGGAATGACCTACATTTGCCTCGACTGCATCGCCAGCCAAGGCGTCCATCCTTTTTCTTACGCACAAGTGGTACGTTACATCGCATTGAATCTGCAACTCTGGGGCATGTGACGTTATATTCATTGAAAATTCCGAACGAGCGTAAGAATTTCACGCAATTTTCTTCGGAATTGAGAACTGTTTCCTTGAGGTCATCGTACTTCATGATTGGAGTTGACTGCGGCCGTTTTCGGTTGCGCCAAATTACAACTAATACTCAATTACGGTTTTAAACGCATCGTTGACATTAGATTGATAGATCGGGCCACACCGTGGACCAGCACCAAAACAACTGAAAATGACTTTCACAACTCACAACATCGTCGTGTGGTACCGAGGAAAGAAGACCACAGTGCATTACTGGGCTGATGGCCATGGCCGACGAGTTGATGGCTTCGTCACGTCCCTCCCCCAACTTCGAGTGACACTGGAGAGAAAGTTTGGTCAACGCGCACTCGACCTGTATTGCATCGATGGACGACGTTTGCGACCAATTTCCAGTGACCGTCACTTGACTACCGTTCTCGAACACGTTCGAAGTGGAGGAACTTTGCTTGTGCAGGTTTATGAACACAAAGACATGTATATCATGAAGTCGTGGCTCCAGAGACAAAGAACTGCACAAGCTACGCGGTAACATTCTAGTCGTTCGTTCTATCCCAATGCTTGTTCTCATTTTCCAATAAATTCTGTTTTGGTCAAGGATATCTGATCGTTCCTGATTGGCCATTGTTAAACGCCAATATCCACAGTTATTGATCTAGACCGTTCCTCTCTTTCTGTTACAAGACTGGCTCTTTGTGGCTCTGTGGGCTCAAACAATTTGACGGTCCAGTACTTAAAATTTATGTCCTCAACATTGCCGGAAATGATTTTTAGCAGAAGGGAGCAGAAGGTAATCCAATTTATTGAACATAGAAATGATTAACGAGTTTCCGAAACTCTGAATACTGTAGTATGGGCGCGAAAACCTTCTTATTATAGACAATCAGCAATGAAGTGGCATGCAACTCTCCTTGTAGTCCGAATATTTAAGCACAGTAGTCTCGAATAAAATAGCGATGCGTTCGCTACAGTACTGTCTTGAACCATAGTAAGATAGACTTTACTACTCATAATTGTACTGTACCTCCCGGACGGAACTGACGTCAGTAGTACAGTATCAAAATAAGGCAGCGGTGTGGATATAGGCGTATCGCTTGTCAACTAACACATGTGATTTGCTGAGCAAATGCAGAATAAAAATCCAACGTAGCCGACAGCTCCACGTAGAAACAATTGTCTGGGACAATTGTTGGTGCCGCTTTTCGCAATTACCCCACTTTCATTTCATCAATAAAAAATAATATATTGTGTATGAGTTGGAGAATTGGGTGGAATATGCGGAAGAGGGAAATTCGGAATAAAAGAAATTATATCAATATGATTGAAGTCAGGGTTAGATGCCGAAGTGTTAGCCAATTGTCTGTATCACACTGTTGGACTATAAAATCACCATTTTACTTTCGTTCTAAACCTCAAAATCAAACATGCCGACACGATTCAGCATGCCGCGACGAACCATGAACATTATCGTCAGCTACAGGGGCGAAGGCGTCCAAGTTCACTACTGGCCCGGCGGGAACGGCCGGAGGGTGGACGGCTACTTGACCTCGTATCGTCAACTTCAATCCGGCTTGAACAGGTATTACCACGTTCAATCACTCAAGTTGTACACGCTCGTCAACCGCAAGATGGTTCATATTACAAGTGACAGTCGTCTTAAGCAGGCGCTCGCGTCAGCTCCTAGAGGAGGATACTTGTTCGTTTACGCCTTTGGACACCACGAGTTGCACCGCACTGCCAAGATTGTGGAACATTCACCATTCCCTCACACTCACCATGTCGAACACAAGCCTGCTTTGCGCAAGAAGCGACAAGCAAAGAATACTGCTAAAATACCTCTGCAGAAACGCCTTGAGAACAGATTCCCAGCATAAGGGAATCGTGGTGTGACATCTTGTTCAAAGCGCCCCCAAATGAGTTGACTGGAGTTGTACCTGGATCGCCAAGATATAATTGTAACATATTCGCGTTGCGGGCATCAAGTTGATTCGCAGTATCGGGAATCGAGGAGTTATGTCGCATTCTACGCTGTTTATTTTGAGTTTGTAGAAGTTGTGCCCGAACTCCCTAGATATGTTTGTAGAATATTCGCATCGTAGGCACCTAGTTCGAAGGTAAACGTATTTGTCAAGCACCTTTTCGTGCTTTTGAGGTTTCTCCGTACCTCGTAGTCTTCTTCCACTGTAGGGAAATAAGGCGCTAAACGATTGGTTAACGCGTTCTCATCAATTCGTTGTTTATGATCGCTGTTTTCGGCTTTCACAGCGACAGATTCCAAATCTCTACCGCACTTTGCCGTTGACCAGCTGAGGGCTCGCACCTCAAGTGCCTGCCATGGTTCACTAATCATTCCCAATCTCGTACACGCTCGAACGAATTTCCGTTCGCACTACAGTAGAGGCACGCTCCAGTCGGACCACAACAGCCCATTCGCAAATCGCTGAGGCCAACAACGACGCGGAGTCGTACAGTACTTGAACGTCGAAAACCAAGGCGACAAGTGGAACTGATATGATGCGAAGAAACAGTCCACTGTATTGTACTGTACTGCACCGTAGCTGGAAGGGAATACGGTACTGCAAGATGACTTGTTCTTCTCTTTGTCACTCTAGTATCACATAATTGCACAAACGTAGAAAACAAAGCGATAATAGAATGTCACGCATCATCTCCATCTGATCTCCTTTTTCGTATCAGCGCATGCGAACACCGTGTTGCGCCGCCGAGTGCGTACAGAGCAAGTGTGCGCTGGAAGGCAATGTACGGCAATGGCCACGCACAAACCCTTTTGCTTGTTTCCGGCTGACGCGCCACTGCAATGCAAAAACGTCATGTCTGCTTTTCAGAAACATCCTCATATGTTTCCGTGCCTATCGGCAACAACACAGGGCAACATCCGAGTATCCGAAACAAGTTAGCGTGATTTAATGCTGAGAACGAGGTAAAACATGTTGCGAACCCTCACTCTCGACTCCTATTTGTGCTGACGTCGCAAAATCCTCCGAACAGTAGATTGCGTACGTGCAGCTGCACAGTCCTTCGCATAGACAAAGAGAGCTTAGTCTTCTCTTTAAATCTCCAATCTCACAATAAATCTCCTGACCGCTTTTGACAACTTCCAACACAAATCATCATCATAACACTACCCACAACGTTAATACTTCGTAGTAGCGCAAATCCTACATTGTTCACCAGTGGCCTGCTAGAAGAGGCCGAAGAGTCGACGACCATGCTACAGCCGTATCACAGCTCAAACTTATGCTACAAAGAAACTTGGGTCGCGAGCTCCCGATCACTATTGTATGGACAGGCATCGCCTGGGGTCAATTACTAACGGCAGATACCACTCAAATGCCCGTACCAAGGTGCGAAAGGGTGGTTTTCTTCTCAATCAGGCGTATGAACATAGAAATTAAGTTGCAACAAACGCACTGTTTAATCTTCTATAAAGTGCTCAAGCTACGCGAAAATTTGCGTTGCGCATGCTTTCATTGCATCAACTGTAATTAAACTTGTTTTAACTTCATCACTTTGGTTTTCGAGCTAATCATAACGCAGCTCATGTCTGTCATCTGGCAATTATTCAAATTCATGGCGCTATATAGCACTGTAGGCGAGGAAACAAGGACTCGAATAAGGTACTTGGACAGCACGAGTACTGTGCTACGGCATTTGAAGCTGGTTCATGAACCGTACTATATATAGTGAGAACCTTGGCATGATTACAGCACTTGGACAGTATCGTGTTGTCCCAAAACGTCATAGACTACCGGAAAAGCTTCGGGTTCAGCGAGTACGTAAGAAACTGTGTCACACACGGAAACCAACCAGGGCTGCATGGGTGCCTCTGTTTTGGGACAGTAGCTTGAGTATCAGTACTGTACTGCAAGTTTTCATGTCACGTCAAACAAAGCAATGGTACAGTTAGCCAATAGCGGCTTGTTTTTCTGCACTGCCAGCAGATGAGCGGCCAGACGCAGCGAAATTATGATGACCTCAAATAAAAAGCAAGAATTCTTTCATCACTGAATTTAAATTTCCACTCCTCGTGCTCGGCATTCCCGAGAAATTCTTGTAACCTACCGTCCCGCACATCCGAAAAGACAATTGTCATATAGCTTACGCATTGCCTACCCATTCTACTCTTGTTAGCTTCCATAATGTTCGCTCACGGAAGAACTAGTGTTCTCGACCGCAACGTTGGAATAAACATGTAGCTCTGTATATTTACCACGAAATTCTACGCAGAGACAACTCATCACCTGATGACTCACCATGCAGCTGCACTACTCAAATTTTCTTATAAAAGAGGCCAGGTAGCCGCCCGAAAAACCCACTTCATCAGAACGCACACTCACCCACTGCGCCATGCCCCATCACGCGAAAAGCATCTACGTCAACTTCGAAGGCGATGTAGCCAAAATCAACTACTTGGCTGGTGGCTATGGCTACCGAGTAAGCGGATATTTTACTTCGCTGCACCAAGTTCATTCCGCATTGCGCAAACACTTTTGCGTTAGTGGTTTGACCATCTACACGCTCGTCCATCGGAGAGCGGTATGTATATCAAGTGAGCGAGTTCTCAAGCAAGTACTTAGTGCAGTTCCTTCTGGTGGCTATTTGATGGTGTATGCGTACAGACTCCGTGAAATGTACAAATCTTATGACTATTCTGAATATCCCCCACTCTACCGCACTAACTATTACCCTGAAGTTGCTTATCGAAGAACTAGACGCAGGCGTACTCCGCTTGAGAGAAAGTACCGTCACCATCCGCAGAGACTGCACCCGTAATAGAATGTACATAACACCGCACATTCTTTAACAATCAGTTATGTTCGAAATGTAAGTCGATTTTTCATGAAACTGATGCTCGAATTTTGTGTCACCGAGGAAGCTGAAGAAAGGGTACGAGTACGCAGTACAAAAATTTCATTCGCTTTATTTCAAACATATCTTTTTGAATTTTCGGAATTGTACATTTCCATTTCTACATATTATCCACTAAGCAGCTTGCGAAACCATTAGTAAAAACGGACTCCTGATACTCATCACTCTTTAATTTCACTCTTATGTACACATAAATATGTTCCGAACTTTTGAGGCATAGCTGTAGATCAGTAATATTGCAATGTTTCACTCTAATTGTTTTACGGTACATTTAGGTGCAGTGTGGACATTGCCTCAATGTGCACTAGTCATGATTTTTCCCATTTTCACATCATCAATAGCAAGTAGAAAACACACAAATCTAGTAAACATACCATATCGGATATGGTAAATTACAGTGAAATATATTTCGTTCACGAAGTGGCACACAATTTCTAAATTTTACCAACATTACCACATTGAAATCTATCCATTCTCACCATGCGTCGAAACAGTGCATTATGTGACTTAGGGTCCGCGGTAATTTGTAATGTTCTCCTACTCCTGTCAATCAATGCAGTCGTGTTTTACAACACTACTCCATACTATTTCATAACGATAAACTTTTAGGTAATGGCAGTAATGCTCGAGTGCACCTACAATAGTGTACTTATGGATTAGTAGCTTGAGTGCTGTGTTTCCTAAGTCATGTGCTACCGCATGGTGTTCTCATGTCAGCAAGCGAATAGATTTAAAATTGCGACTTAACATTTTTCTCCGATCCTCCTGGGCCAGCTATAAGACACCGGAAACCAAAATTACAAAAACAGAACAAATCACTTTAATATCTTCATATTAGCAAAATATATGGAGAAATGAAGTGTGGCGTAGGCCTGTTCATGAACAGTATTTATATCCGACTCTAAAAAATTGCGATCGCTAAGTATTTATTCCGGCTGCAACCTTTATCGAGCACTGTAATGTTTATTTTAATCTAGGCCCCAAAATCTCTTGTTCTATACCAAAACGTAAGGAAAGAAAAGCACTAAAAATATTAGATTGTTGATTCACAAATCTGACAGAATAAATGTTTGCCTTAATAGAGAACTTTGTTTAAGTACTTCTGCAATACCCAAGCGACTGTTCTCGAAACATTTAAATCAGTACAACTACCAAGGGCCTTTCAAATGATCGTCAGCACCTATTTTGTCTGGGGTATACCTTAAATAATCATCGGGACCTGCGTCTATTACATTTCTAGTGATATGCAGCGTTCCTGTGTTTAATCCTAATATTCTGTATGTTCTCTGTGCTACAATATCATACCCACAATCTTCCAGTAAAAAATCCCCTTTCTGCAGCTTTCGCCGAATCACACATGCCGTCTACAATTACCTTCCCAATTCCAGAAGCTCGTACGGTACAGCTGTTGATTAATCTCCTCCAAGGTACTTCTACTTCGTTCCTTAATGCAATGTCGATATCACGCTGATATATGCCCAAGCAGTCTAAGTCTGCAGTTTCTGTTAATGCCACTTTTCCACGCACTAGATTAGCTATTACATGTTCGTCTTTCGATGTAACTTTCAAAATAGAAATTGATGTTGCGATTATAGCTATCACTTTTCACATGCACCTCTTATCGTAGAAACGTATATTACGCCATTACGTACGCTGTATACTGCTATAAGTCTTGCGAGAGCCAGAGTCAAGAAAAGAATGGTTGCTGGAATATAGGCCTCCAGATGTGCGTTTCTGTATGGCAATCCATCCTTCACATCTACAGATAACACTCTTTTAACCACTTCATAGGTTGACTTGGATATTTTTGCTGCTTCTTCAGCGGCAGTGTTGAATCTCTTGTTCTCTTCTAAAAGTCCAAACTTATTCAAAGTTTCTTTCATTTTTTCGTAAATTTCTCTACCATGTAGTCCTCTCAGTACTGAATCTGATAAAAATTCTGCCAGTTGGCGTTCTAAATTCCAATTTTGATCTCCTGTCACTTTCCTATATTCTAACATAGGATCCAGATAAAAAGCTAGTGCTCGGAATTCCCATGCGTCTTCACCAATTTGGCCCGTGCCTATGATTTCAATGCAACTGAAACTTCCTCCTTTTTTACCTCCCACAGATTCCGTCTGTAGAAAGCGTCGTTCAATCCTTCATAATGTGAACTGCCGTATATACATTCAGGAATGTTGAATCTTTTATTATCTCTGGACTTGCATTGCAGAGTTGACACTTCTGCCATTCGCATGCCGACGTGAGCATCCTGATTTGTCGAGAGCGCATCCTAGATTTCACCTGATCGAGTGGAATTAGAATCATGAGACTGTAGCTCCCACTGAGACATTCTGGTTCACAAAACAAATCGCCTTCCCAACAAAATCGGAATAAGAAGAAATAATCAATAACAAAATCGAGTGCAAGAAATTTAAATGTTTATAATTGATTACACTGTTCACGTTCTCAAAAAGGTGTTGGTCATCGCCCACACCGAATAAACAAATAAATATATTATATGTATCTTTTGCCATCAATATATTATTGGGGCAGATCGAGACCTACAAATCATTTTGAAGCCAGCTCTGCTACAGAATAGCTTTTAAAAAAATTTGATTCCAAAAAATGTTTAAGTCGAAAGAGTATGAATAAGTGATGAATTTTAGCGTTATAAGAGGCAGAGAATAAATTACACCACGTCCAAATAATTTTTGTTGAAAAGAACATAGATTCTTGATTAGTACGCAGTGATGAATTCGACTTCTATGAGCCTGTTCGAAATATATATATCGGTATTATAATTAAGTTGGTAAGGTCGTAATATATATAGAATAAATTCTTTTGTACTGTAACCCCGATATTGAAAAATGAGGCTTACACCACACTGTCGTGTATTGTGATCTGACTTAATTTCTTGTATATGTTTCGCGCAAAACGATACAGAGTCATGACTTCAAGTGGATTGTAGTTAATTGGCATGATCTTAGCAAGGGATAGCTAATAAAAATTCTAATGCTACTGTGGCGTCAAAATCATCGTCAGAGTGATGGTCGAAGAATTCGGTAAAGCCTTTCGCGTCTAGTGGCTACATCCGTATAAAATAAATCGAAGACTTATTATTCTCTTCGTTTTTGTACTTTCGTGTGATATTGAACTCAAAAGGTATCGTCCTTTTATATTTCAGCTTCTCACCAAATCTATCGAGATAAATTTTATAAAGCATTGCTTGCAGTCTACATACTTCAATTTGACATTTGCACTTTTCTTAGGACCATTGTTTTCGATTTTGACAACTCGAACATGGTCTACCCTGAACTTCCGGTCTTCAAGAACTTTAAAAAATCATCTACCTCGGGATCCTCCGCAAACGCTTGGAAGCCGATGTTTCTAGTGGAGCGTTAGAAATTTCCTGCAAAATCGGTAGTCATGTCTAGTCATCATAATGCCTACTAAGTAAGGAAGAAGAATGTGGCAAGAACGATCATGAGCGATGAATTACAAGTATAGTGTCAAAAAGTGATAGATATAAAGAATCATAATCGAGTGAGGTAAATATTTAGTAGTACTTTCGATCCGTTCTATATAGCTTCGAAATAGGGTGGGTTATTTTAGCAAAATATTTTGATGTGTGAGCATAACAATCGCTATCGTGAAAGATGAATGTAGTCAATTCGGTCAAGTTCAAAGCTGCAGTGCACTTGAGAGTTTAATCCTTGAAATTATGTGCAGAAGATTGGAAATCACCCATTCATCTAATATTCATTGATTAAATCCCCATGAGATCTAAGTCAACAAAAATAATTACGATAATACATTGGAGCTAGTTCGGACTGCGATTCATTTTAGTGCTCGTAGTCCATCCCAAAAAAGTTCGTGTTTCTCCTGGTACTAATTAATAGAATGATTTGACTCAGATAAGATTCAGAAAGCAGCACCCAACACAGATTTTGTAATTTCGCGGTGAAACTATGCTAAATTGTTTTGCTCATGGCTTTCAAGTTGTTGAAATAATCGAAGATCTGTGGTAGAAATTTCCATTTTTCTATTAAAATAACTCAGAACATTCACTAACTACATTGTATTCCTTTTGAAAATCTTAGCTACAGCACATCTCCATCTACTTCAAGATTCATCACATATTTTAAATATCGTAAGATCTCCACAATAAATGGTCACTGGTACTGCGGATGTACTTTTAATCTCTTCTCTTCCTGTAAGAAGAAAGAATCGCATAGTCATGTGATAATTTTAGTAAAATTTAAGCCCTGTGTCATTTTTACTTAATTCAATATACTTAGTAGTGGATGTAATAAATATTCTAGGTTGTAGTCTTTCTTACTTGCTTTTGAATAAGCTAAAATAGGAAAAAACAGCGACTTTCCCCGGTGCAAGCATTCATTTTCATGGAAATAAAAAATAAAATAACTAGAGTTCAACTCTGTATTGTAATTGGTCTACAGCAACGCGCATCGAGTTCCGATCATACTAATAAATAGGTAAGAGCGAAATTGATGGGATACGAGTATCATCAATATGGTCTTGTTTAATGTTTTGTGAGCTGGATAGTAGACACTAAGCAGACATGCATTTGTACAATCTTAGAAATTCAAAGTGATACATTTGACGTAAAGCGAATGAAATTTTATGACAGTTTTCTCGTGACCTTTCTTCAGTTCCCAGGATAACGCAAATTTCGAGCGTCTGCCTCATCAAATGTAGAACACATTCCGAACATAATTCTTTGTGAAAGAATGCCTGATGGTTCGTACATTCTATGACGTTATCAACCTTTGCGGATGGCGTTGATGGTTTCTCTCAAACCTAGTACGGCTGCGTCTAGTGCTTCTGTAGGCAACTTCAGGATAATAATTAGTACGGTACACTGGAGAGTAT
>JAAUYH010118731.1_pt1 | contig 11227 bp, 8 predicted proteins | sample 7278061 | NCBI WGS metagenome assembly JAAUYH01 (sample SAMN14350203, study PRJNA611818) | marine sediment metagenome | isolation source: surface marine sediment (0.6m) | place: French Polynesia: Moorea | collected 2018-08 | reverse complement strand
GGACGAAATGTGGCGTGTATTTTGCGATAGTGTTATTGTATCAAAGTGGACGAGAATGTTGACGTCATCCGAATACATGAAGCTGAATCCATTCCTTCAGGTTATGACGTTAGAGGTGGAAATTGGATTTGTTCTAGGTAAGTGGTGAGAACTTTGAATTCGAAATTTCCGAAGCTTTCAACTCTTTTACAGAACTAATTCATTCATTCATTTGATCAATGTGAAGATGAAAATCGCCACAGATAAGTATTCGTCGCATCTACAGTCACACACATACTTAATGTATTGTGTGAGGATTAATCCGATTGACGGCATATTAGACAGGACTTGTTCTTCAAAGTTTCTCCATTGTTGAATGCAGGGCTTTCCGAAAACTTGCCTCTCCACTCGAGGAGCAGGAGAAACGTACGCAAACTGGGACATTCAAAACCAGCAATAGATTTGAGCACCTTTGTGACTTTTCAAAAACGTATTCATAGCAATGATGTCAAAATGAATTCACCTTTAACTCTTTTGAAAGAACTGAAGGTTTGCGCAGTCATTGACATATTTTCTTTCCTATTCACTATTCCTTGGTGAATATTGTTCGTTCACTGAGATAGGAATAGCTGCATCGCAAGATGTATCGACATATCGTCCATTATTGGCTATCTTTTATGCGTGAGTTGAAGAAAGGTACGATGAAAAGAAATTAGACGATAAAGTTTGAACTATTCGCAAAATGTATCTTACAAGTAAACAACATCAGAAGGGTTGAAATAAGTTACTGAGAATGGTGTGAAGGATCAAGCATTGATTATTGAATGAGCGCTTATCGGGGTAATAGCAGACCAAGTCGAGGAATGTTTCAGTGCATTCAATGTTTTTGGCGTTGGACTACAGATGCCACTTCAATAGCCGCAACCGTATGCACAATACTCAGAAAATACCTTTGCCGAACAAATACCAACTAGTGGAGTCGCACGTTTTGATGCATTTTTGACAGTTATACTCTAAATTCGACGATCGAAACAAGGTACATCCTTGCGTTCAGTGCTATTGAGTCAAACTTCATGGTCTGCTTGATCATCATTATCCAGCGAGTACCCCCTGTGCGGAACAGTACATTGACGAGCAGGGCAAATCTTCGACGGGATCAAATTCCTACTATATCATGCAAGGATCACCAAAACAAAGCAGTCGCTGTAGAACTAGAAGGCAATTTCTACTTTCGGAGAAGCAGACTTTTCAAAGAAATGTGATAAACAATCATGAACAACGCTTCGTTAGCAGGTTTCTACTATCAGTCGCCATGAAATCAGAGTTTCAATAAATCAATTTGAGATGGATGGTGGTCCATAACCAGCTTCAACTCAGGAGAAAAATTGTCATCATTTTAGGGAGGAGGTACGTAAAAATGTCGCATTCTAAGCCCAAGCTTTTAATTAGCCGCTAGCATGCAGCGCTTACATAGATTACTTGTTGTATTTCTCTTGCTGAATTAGCGCTATTTACACAGTACCCGATACTGTGGAGTATTCTTAACTCCATTAGAGACTAGAATATTGTGTCAATCGGTTAGATCAATTTCATTTGATCTGAATATTGATTTCAGGGTGAATCATGACCGTTTGTGCACAATATAGTGTATGTCATATATTTCATTCACGATAAACGGAAACATAAATACGGTAAAAGTTCGTTCAAGTATATCTTCCTATTGTCTTATTTTGCCTAGAAGGCCGAATCTTACTTGGGCTGCTCCTATAACTATCGAACTCGTAGAAAGGTGCGTCAGTTTAAAGATCTTGCGCGCACTCAAGCATCAAATTTAGGCATAATAATTACCAACTTATTTAGTTTCAAAAAGAATTTTACATTAGATACTACAGGTAATGTATAGTTCTTTTAATATGGGCTCAGTTCAATAGCAAGAGTGGCTAAAAACAGTAGAGAAATTTGGCCTTGTTTGAGCAAGCATTCAGTCATTTTCGTATTCCGAAAGATTCTGCAGATTACGCCATTAAATTAAATTTCATTTGGTCACCTTCTCCAGAATCCTGCAATACGACTGTGGCAAATCGTTGTCAAATTAAGGTTTGATTGCTTCTGAATAAGTGACCAAGTCGCTTTGTGCCGAGCGGAATGCTGGAAAGTATCAATAAAGTTGTCATGATAAGGTAAATTATACAAATATGATAAGTCTGATGACCTAGCGCAATGGATGGCTTCCGGTTAACGTTTAGTGTCTACAGCAACCTTTCGTTAAAGTGTCAACATAATTGAGACATGCTTTACTTGATGCTTTTTGCCGAATGACGAATCCGAAGACACAGTCCTCGAACATCGAAAGAACGGTGCGTGGCTCATTAAATCATCACAAATAAATAAATTTTTGAAACTGTATTGCAGCTGCTTCTAATGGACAGAGCATACCAGCTCAATCTGCCAAATAACGTTGAGATCCGTGTCGTTGTTTTCGTTAAGATAATTCTTCAGCGCACCGCTAAGGTCCCGAGCCCTTGCGTGGATGGGCACTGGATCAAATAATCTGCCAAAATTAATCGCCAAGGCGAGAAGTAGGGTGAAATCAATGTAGTATAGGTAGATCGTGCGAATAAAATTTACTCTAGCTACCGTCCCCGTCCTTCGACGTCAGGCTCGTGTAGCTAAGGTGAGCTTGTGTTCTCATTCAACTTCAACTTTTAATTTTAGGCGGCGACGGTCATATACACGAAAATAGACCGTAATTATTTATAATATCTAAGTAACTAGGTCAACCTGAAAGAAATGTTTACTGCCTAAATCTAAATTCTACAAGGTAAACTAACTAGTAGGTAATTTCAAGGTTCTATTTGCACAAACAGCTATGGCGACGAAAAGTCGAAAGAAGGTATTTGAATTTTTAAAGCAAGGACCTGCAAAAGAAATTTAGTTTCGAAAATTTTGCTATTCTCAACTGCTTTTCTTCCGATCCAGCACGAGCTGTTGTTCTAAAATCAAAAGACACCGAGAAATTGTTTTATCCTATGATTGCGCTCAAGAAATGAATATTGGTAGCTATTTTTCAGGAACCGAACCATATATTAGTCAAATAATGCCGAAACAGTATTTAAGTGTCTAATCAATATTCCTCGTCAATACGAAAACCCGGAAGAAGTACAAATCTAATAGAAAATTTTGATGAATCAGATGGTCGGACCGAAATCATAGACAATGTTTCTCATCCGAGAGGATTGAGTGTCCAGGACGTCGGAAAATATCAAATAAATCTTTACTCATCCTTCCTTCTCCTAGAGGCTGAAATGTTACCCACACTTAGCGAACTAAATTTTTCAGAAAATTTTTCAGAAGGCAGTCTGAGTAGTAGAACTGAAAAACCCTTAGCATACAATAATTTACATACACTTAAATATTTTGGATCCCATATTTGCTAAATATGTATATGTTTACCCCAACAAGTGGCTGTAATAACCTCTGCACTTCATTAAATTCAGAGTTAAAATGCATGTCAATGATAGATCGTCTTTATTCAACTATGGTCAGCACAGTATTCGCTTCTTAAGATGACTGATGAAATAAGCTCTTACCTTGCCTAATAATAACAATAAAGTTTAAGACGGCAATTTCTATTGTTGAGTATGAGACTGCGCCTAAAATCACACATTACGCTAAAAAACAAAACCGTGAACAAAACATGAATCAATTAAAAAGTTGGTACTTCCAGCCTAAGAGATGATGAGAAACAATTGTACGATTTAAAGATGATAAAAATTGTGTGAACAAACATCTTGCAGTAATGCAGAAGTTCATCTATACTCTTCGTTTATTTTGTGTGACCTCGCAAACTATACAAATTGTGCGTAATTCAGTCTAGCGATCACTTCGAATAGAAACTGGCAAAGGTCGGATACCAGCACAATAAATACCATTTCTGAAAATTCTCTCCCGGCATTAGTAAGGTATTCTTTCAATACAATTTCCTACGGCTTTATTAGATTCCAACATAAGAATTCTGCGCAGGGTACAAATTAATACATTACTATGCTTCTAGTGAATTTGCAATTTTAGAATCCTATACAGTTGGCCTTGCGCACAGAAACAGATGAAATCTATGATTGAAATGACATTAGATCCAAGAACAAATCGTAATTAAAATATTGTCCTAAATAATCCATAATAATCGTTCTCAGAATTTACAGAACTCTTCAACACTCCCAGCTGCAAAATATTCAATCATTGCACAACTTGAAGTGCAAACGATATATAATGTCTCCTTGTTGAATAATTGTTGAAACATGTATGATTCATCGACTGAGTACAGCCCTTGCTCCAAGATCTGGAAACAAGGGAAACCATTCAGGATAATCTCTGGATAAATTAATGTAATGTTGATTTCTATTTTCTTAGTTCTTTGGGTGATTGAATATTCGTATCAGGCCGAGAACATACTTTTTCTTAAGGCAGTACTTGAAAAGAATCAGAACGACACTTGCCGTTCGGAATCAGTGTAGGATGGAAAGGAATATTCCCAGACAAGACCCAACTTGTCTTCCCGGATTCAAGGTAAAGTATCTTAATGATGGGAAATCTTCTTTAAAACTTTTTCTCGCTGTTCGAGCTCTCTTTCGAGTATCTCTTCTCTAACTCCGAACTCCAATCTCTTTGTTGTTATACTTTCAATTCACACAAAAGCAACAGTTTTCCAATAGTATTCTAATGATAGTGAGATGTTCTAGTTCCTCTGTTACCTTTCTCATATTTCTTGAAGTAACATGATCGGTCATAATGAATCGTTTTATTGTAGTAGTACAAATTGGGTATCGTTGTTGTTTTAAGATGATTAACATTACGGGAATTTTGAGTTGTTCGAGTGTCATCCGAACTGAATTTGGCGCAATAAGTAAATGCGACACAGAATTCAGAAACAGTTACTTAGATAAAGAATTTGCAATAAATTGAAGTCTCAGAATCCAATCAGAACAGGATGTATCGTAAACTACCTCGTGTCATATATCTAGTCATTGAGCAGCGTCCAAATTTTTATGTATCGCAAGCGTGTACTAAAAACACAAACATAAAACTCCAAGTAAAACTAGTTTCGTAATTGAACGTCTTTACACACCTATACCCTCTGGGCGTACAGAACACAAAAGGATAAGACGAAGGGAGTTGTTGCTAATAAAGTTTTCACCTCTGAATACTGAATAAGTAACATTCTCCTCAAAATTGCTTAGGGCGCTTCGATTACTCTTAGGAACATCTTTCGCACTCAAACGTGGAAGACTTCTTAAAACACATATTCAGAGAAATTGTCGATTTGGACAGATCAGGGATATCTTTGATGACCCTGAGACGGGTAGCTCTCTAGATGTGTTCGTTTTCGTTACTATTTTAAAATATCAACCTTCTTCATTAATGATATACAATTCCATGATTTAGAACATTTTTACATTTTAAGGATTTAATGTGAACTACAATCCACTGATCCAAGAAACATGATCCGCAAGTAATTGAATATTACAGTGTAGAATACTTTAAAATCTAAATATTCACAAGTAATTACTGATATAGAAGGCTTTCTACAGTGGATTTGATTAATATAAAAGAGCATCTTGATCGGCGCTCATTGTTTTTTCAGAAGGGCATAGAAAATAGTTCAACGCTTTGGAATGCTTATTTCGCCGAAATAAATTCAGGCTATGTCTATGACCCCACCTTTATCGATGATTGATCGCTCCTTTTGATACTTAAACTAAGATCGATTACTAGCTAGATCTTTTTGAGAACGTTTAAACTCAAAGAGAAAACAGCAACAATTCGCTCTCCAAAAATGGAGTCGAATTTTAGAAGTTTTACAATTAAAATATTCCATAGATACACTCAGTAGAAGGAACTGAAGGAATTAAAAAATCAATGATTTCAAATAAAACAACGAGTACCTCTGAAAATAAGTGTTGCAAAAAGTACTTCTGGTGCTTAAATACCGTCCGTTCTGCTCCTCTACGAGCCGTCAGTATAGGAACCTTTTTCCGCATGATTGTCGGAGTATTTGCTATAAATATGCGGATAAGTTTGAATTTGACGTTGCTCCTTACAGAAATTTTACGGTTTTGCCCATCAAATTGACAAACGCTAACAAAACAACGAAGTTATGGAAAGCATATACCGAGCAACACATTCTCGACTTTCCAATTTTTTAGTCTTCAGCCATTTCCATTAATAAGATTGATGGTAGTACCTGTGCCACCCCGTTGAGTCACTTACATGCTGCCGTTGTGACTTCCTAAGGTTAAAATTTCGTTGATCTGTATGCAAAGCAGAATCCATGAAGCTCCAGTGTCGTCTGTTTCATTTTCATCAAATCAGCACCTTCTTTGAAGGCAGCAGTAGTGTACTTCCACAAAAGCTGCACTTCTTCTATTAACCATACTGCTGTCAGTCGCACTAGCAGGCATTCTAAGGGTGTGTTTAGCTCATCAGTGCATCATACTGTGTAGAGGGTCAACGAGCCAAGATCACTCTTGAAACGCTGTCATAATTTGGACGGGACGCCATGTGAAGTAAACGGACAACGCATACAATGCATTGCGTTTCTCTGAATGCGATTGTACGCAAGGATGTGCATGTGTCGTCAGTAAAATAGAAAGGCACCAGGGTCGAAATACTTATGAAAAAGGTGAATGCACATGTCGGAATTCTGTTCGTAAGCAATGTTTTCTCAGTTTACTACATAAAACATCAACTGTTGAAGTGAAATCGTTAGTCTAATACCAACAAATGAATGTCCGCCAATGTAGTTCGACGGAGTGCCACATGTATCCCTTTTAGCGCTTATTCAACAATCAGGGAGTTCAATTCTTCACATATGTCATGATTTTCAACGCTTATGATGTTGTTCACAAGCAAGGTACATTTTAATCCGCAGTTTAAATTGACGTCTCCGAATTTCAGTCAAATCATTCTATCTTCAACCCCGTCTGCTAGAGACTGGTAATTATACGCGAAGCGTTCACAGCTTTTACCCATGAAATTCCTTTGCCACAAAATACGAACAATATTCACCAGGAGATAATAAGTAAGAAATTATAGTTGGCTATGACTACGCAGTCCGTCATTTCTTTTATATTATTTGAATGTGAATTCGTTAGCAGCTCATTGCATTGAATGCGTTTCATGAGACCCCAAAAGGACTCAATTCCAGTTCTTGCTTTGAATGTCTCAGGATGCACTTTTCTCACCTGCTCTTCGAAGAGAAAAGAATGTTTTGCGAAAGTGCTTGCCTCCAACAATGGGCAAATTGGAAACACCTGCTTGCGTTCGGTATGTTATCAATTACCTGTATTCCCATAAAACTAGACTAATTCGTGTGTGACTACTCAGGCGGATAACACACATCTGTCGAAAGGCGTGCGCTCATATCGACCAAACAAAGCAAGGAATATGTCTCGTAGGAGGTGAAACCTTGTCAAATTGCAAATGGATTCAGCTGGTTGTGACCTATATTATTAACACATGGCTGGAATGAAGCGGAATGATCCAACTCATATTCTCCAATTCGAACGTTATAACCTGAATGAACACTGTCTACTACGGGTCTTCATTCCTTCGGACAAAGCCTAAATTCTCCTAGCTTCTATTGCAATAACCTTGCCTGTGAATTCAAGTCTCATTTCGTCTGCTCGCACACCGAAGCGCTCTCGCGCAACACAATGCCGCACCTACCATGATTAGCACAAATGAGACTTTATCTTACATTCATGCGTTACGTCCACGAAACCATGAGTTTTATTCTATTACGACTAGCAGGTTCCTGAGTGAAGATAGAGGATTGGGTACAACCTGCACTCAGTCATTGATCTAGTAGTTCACCTAGGATTTCGGCCAGTGTCGACACTCGAATCTATTCCATGGACTGAACAGGTATTCGGGGCATACGAGGTATAAGGAAAGTTGTGCTTACTTCTTCAACAGAAATTCGTGTTTTAATAACTGTATTGCTTCTTCAAAGTTTCTTAATTCCACCAGCTTCCTGTGCGATACTTCTAGACATGTAAAATCAAACGCAATCCACTTCCTCACGCAATTGTACCCAATGATACGTACATTTTATGGCATCCTAGCAAATATCTCGATGTTTGATTATTTGCCGATTTAACAGATCTAATCCACGAAATATAAAATTCAAGATTCAGCGAAGTGCAATGTTTCGCCATAGAAAATCCTTCGAATACAGTTTGGGGTACTGTGATCCACGCACTTTTCTGACATCAGCAAGGATTCGTATCGACAGTCTCAGAAGAGCTAAAGATCCAATAGATCACAGGTTATTACGTCGCAAATAGAAGGAGCGAAAAGGTTTCAAAATCTCATACAGTTGCGAAATATGGCTAGCCACACTTCTTTTCAAAACAGAAAATGGATGTACACGGGCCTGATAAGACCATCATAAATTTTGCGATTTCCTTCAAATATTTATTCCAGTTGGAAAAGGTATTACATGGTCTTTTAGTTGATGACTCTCAAAGCACTAGCCTTCATGGCGGCATTCTACGCAACGTTGGCACATTCAATTGCACTCCATTCGATGTCATGCCGGTGTGTTGGAAAGTTCTATGTACGGCGATGAGCGGCAACCAACCGATTCTGCTGCATGAGAAATAACGCACAGGATTTACTTTATTGGATACCTGTATTTCCATACCTTTTTGCGAAAAATCCATATCAGACGAGGGTCCTCAACCAATGATACCTTGCAATCATGCAATTATCTGACTAAATTCGACTCTCCTCCCGATAATGAAGCATCAAATAGTGGTATTGGTAGCATTTCTAAACTCATGTCTACCCTGATTACGGCGCAAGTTATTTCGCCGTTAGTCAAGTCCAGGCAACACCCCTATACAGCTGATCAATTCATGAAATTTCTACAGGTTTCTCTGCTCGCTACCAATGTTTACTTTCACTCACGAGAAACGGTTGATTTATTGTTCCCGTAAAAAATGGACTACTTTCCTCCGATGAATACCTCATGTCCAAAACCCTATCAGTTTCATGAAAATTCCCTGTATTGTTACTGATTAGAATTCAGATTCTGATAAGCAAGGCTGTACTTGATCAATTTTCCTACGCAATATGAGGGAGGGTGTGAACGGCCATTCTTACCCCATCAATGCTCAGAACGATAGTATTTAAACCGTTCACACTCCGATCCTGTTCAACTCACACAGCCCCAACAACCGCAACCAAGATGGCACGACTTGCCTTGCTTCTCGCTGTCTTACTATGCTTTACCCTCTCGACTTCCGGTATTCCAACCGGTCTCAAGAGTCTCTCCCCCAATATGTCTATGCGACAACTGGGAAGAGGAAGAGCATTCGAAAGTTTCGCGTCTCTCAATCGCCGTCCCCGTCGTGCTCGCTCATTTCCGAACCGGTGTGGAGGAGCTATTCGCAGCAGCCAGTTCCGAACTCAGAATGGATTCTGCAACAATGTGCGCAATCCTTCGCAAGGTGCTGCTGATCAGCCTTTCATCTTTCTAACTACTCCGCTGCGAGCTCTCAGTGACACTGGCCCGAACCCACGTACTATTTCCAACGTTGTGTGCCAGGAAGAAGCGACTATTCCCAACGATCGTGGAATGTCCGAACTCGTGACCTTCTTCGGTCAATTTTTGGATCACACCGTCACATTCGTTCCTGTTGACAGAACGAAGCCACTAAACATTCCTGTTCCGTCCGGAGACCCGGTATTCACCGACGAGCAGTACATCCCATTCTTCCGCAGTGTGACAAGCGACGGTGCGCCGCTTAACGAACTGTCGAGCTACGTTGACGCCGCAAGTGTCTACGGTGTGGGAGAACAGGAGTCTAGAGATTTGCGTGAACTGAGTGGTGGCCGTCTTCTTCTGCCCGACAACTTTCTTCCGAAAAATGAGGAAGGTCAGTTCGAGGCCGGTGACGGACGTGTGAATGAGAACGGTAACCTGATCGCAGTGCACACTATCTTCGCCAGGGAACACAACACTGTGGCAGCAGAGGTCATTGAAGCGTTCCCTAACTTGGCTAATGATGACGAGGCGGTCTATCAGCTCGCTCGCCATATCGTTGCTGCCGAGATCCAAGCCATCGTGTACCACGAGTTCATCCCGGCGTTGACAGGCAGCAAGCTCGCACCGTACAGGAGGTACGATCCTAACGTGAAGGGTGTTATCTCGAATGAATTCTCGACCGCTGCATTCCGAGTGGGTCATACCCTGCTCAACACCACGGTTACCTCCGTCAGCCCTGACGGTGTGACAAGCAACCGCCTGCTGCGAGATTCGTTCTTCAACGTGACGGCATTCGAGGAGGACACGCTTGAAGGTCTGTTCCGAGGAATGATGACAGGCTTCGCGTCAGAGGTTGACAATGGAATCACAGGTGAGGTTCGCAACTTCTTGATCGACGAGCCGGAGAGCATGGAGCAGCTCGATCTGCCTGCCTTGAACGTGCAGCGCGGACTGGATCACGGTTTGCCGAGGTGCAACGAAGTGCGTGAACAGTTTGGTCTTGCACCGTTCACTTCATTCTCACAAATATCTTCGAACGAGGAAGTGGTAGCCCGCCTACAAATGGTGTATGAAAACGTCAACGATGTTGACATGTGGATCTGCGGTATCTCCGAAGACCATGCGCCAGGTAGCTCTCTAGGCGCCTTGTTCAACACGGTCGTTCGCAGCGAGTTCACTCGTCTTCGTGATGGAGATCGTTTCTATTTCGAACGCAGCAACTACTTCCGGGGTTCGCAACGGCAAAGAATTCCCACTGTCGGAAAGCTGGTTGGACCTAACAACCAGCTTGGCTCCATTATGAAGATGATCATTGCTCGCAACTCGGATATTCCCGAGAGTGAAATCAATAATCCGTTCTTCGTCTAGATGTCTTGTACTGGTAGATCCAGGCAGCAGGGTGACAGTTCTCGGAGATGGTGAGAACAAGTTTTGCAGCGTTGGCGTCGTATGAGTAATTTACTATTTATTGTAAAATGCATTTTACAGCAAATTTGGATGTTCTTCTTGTTCGGAAGCTTGTTCTTCTGTGACATACTGCGATAGCTCAAAGTTTCGAAGAAATCTAAATCTCTAAACCTTTTTATTTGTCACAGGTTAAACAACAGTTACTACAAACTTCTCCTACCAAGCCTTATCTTTGAATGTGTAAGTACTTGCAGCAATACATGGCTTCTGAGAATTCTGCCCAACTCCTCT
>JAAUYH010036308.1_pt1 | contig 11227 bp, 9 predicted proteins | sample 7278061 | NCBI WGS metagenome assembly JAAUYH01 (sample SAMN14350203, study PRJNA611818) | marine sediment metagenome | isolation source: surface marine sediment (0.6m) | place: French Polynesia: Moorea | collected 2018-08 | reverse complement strand
TACCCGGGTAATTATTAAAATTAATGTTATGCAAAGTAAGCAGAAAATAACCTTATATATACCTCCCGAACTGCATAGGAAACTAAAGATCAAGGCGGCAGTAGACGTTGAGTCAATGTCTGCGCTGGTAGAACGGGCAATTTCTTTTTACATGCAGTTTCCCGAAAAGGTAGATGAAATACGCTCATCTGCTCAGGGAAAAACGCATCAGGTACATATGTGTCCGGAGTGCGACTCGCCGATGGTGATGCGGAATGGCGAGATGGTATCTTTAAGTACCAGAAATGGGATTGTAGAGGATAATATTTCCTTAGAGATGTCTAGTCAGGTAGAGGGGTCAGTGAAACCGAATGAAGAGGAATTGGTTTCCTGTTTGTAGTAGGTGGAGCATTGTCAGCCGCAGGTTAATAATTTGTGATTTAAGGGTTCTGCAAGGTCGACATCATGATAGTAGAGCTAAATATTCTCGTACAGGCTCAATATCCGCTAATTTATCTAATTACTCCAGAGGAGGAGCGTGCGGAGCATGCAGTAGCTAAGATTGCTAAAGACCATGCCGACTACAAGCGAGTATTTGTGTGGACTGTAACTAGAGGAATGGTTGAATATGGTCAACCTCGTCAAGGGACTCAGCACAATACAGTATCCCCTGAAGCTGCGATTGAATGGACTATTAGGCAGAAGGAAGGAGGCATATACATCTTTAAGGATCTCCATGCCTTTATCGAGGGACCAGTAATTACGAGATGGCTGAGAGATGCGATCGCATCTTTTAAAGATTCTGATAAGCTCATCATTTTGATGTCACCAATACAAACTGTGCCGATCGAGCTAGAGAAAGAGGTTGTGGTACTAGATTACCCACTACCAAACCTTACCGAACTTAATCAGGTGCTTGACCAACAGCTTGCTAAAAGTAGAGGAAACCGTTTAGATACTGAAACGAGAGAAAAGCTGCTAAAGGCGGCGTTGGGCTTAACCAAAGATGAAGCCGAGAAGGTTTATCGTAAAGCTCACGTTAAGGCTGGTCATTTGACGGAGAGTGAGGTGGAGATCGTTCTTTCCGAGAAGAAGCAGCTAATACGTCGCAACGGAATTCTAGAATATATTGAGGAAGACGAAACTATTAATTCAGTTGGTGGATTAGAGGAGCTTAAGGGATGGTTAAAACAGCGTTCTAATGCCTTCACTGAAAGAGCTAGAGAATATGGCTTGCCTCAACCAAAAGGGATGTTGATTCTTGGTGTTCCTGGCTGTGGTAAATCTTTGATAGCCAAGACCACTTCTCGCTTATGGGGACTTCCCTTGCTGCGTCTAGATATGGGTAGGGTGTATGATGGTTCAACAGTGGGACGTTCTGAAGCCAATCTACGGAGTGCTTTGAAGACCGCTGAATCCATTTCTCCCGTGATTCTGTTCATTGATGAGCTGGACAAAGCTTTTGCTGGAGGCGGAGGTTCTGGTGATTCCGATGGCGGTACTTCTGGTCGTATATTTGGTTCTTTCTTAACTTGGATGCAAGAGAAAAAGTCTCCTGTGTTTGTCATGGCAACAGCGAACCGAGTAGAAAGATTGCCCGGAGAGTTTCTACGAAAAGGAAGATTTGATGAAATATTTTTTGTGGACTTACCCAACTCCGCAGAAAGAAAAGATATTTTCAGGATTCATTTAGGAAAAAGGCGTTCTGAGATCAATCGCTTCGATCTAGAACAGCTAACTAAAGTATCCGATGGTTTTTCTGGGGCAGAAATTGAGCAAGCAATCATCGCTGCAATGTATGATGCTTTTGCTCAAGACAGGGAGTTTACGCAGCTAGATATTATTGCTGCGATTAAAGCTACCTTACCTCTGTCTCGGACAATGACTGAGCAGGTAACAGCCCTCAGAGATTGGGCTGGGCAAAGAGCCAGACCGGCATCAGCCTCCATTGCTGAATACCAGCGACTGGAGTTCTAACAGGCTTTCTTCTGTAATTCCTCAAGATTTACAGAAGCAGAGGCTAGCGATCGCTAGCAGTTCATTAAAATAATTCGTCAATCAATTTGATTGATCTAGACGATTATTGTTTTTAAAGTTGTTGTTTACTTCTCTTCTACTGGAGGAAATCTTATGTCTCACTTTAGCACTTTACGCACCAAAATCAGCGATTCTGCAATTCTAGTAAATTCTCTTCGCGATCTTGGCATCAATGTTCAAACTAATGCTGACGTTCGCGGTTACAACGGTCAAAGACTTCGTGCTGATATCGTTGCAACTCTAGAAGGTGAATACGATCTAGGTTGGACAGAAAATAGCGATGGTACTTTCGACCTAATTGCTGACCTTTGGGGTGTAGCTAAAAAGCACAATCAAACTGAGCTAATTAACTCAATCAATCAAAAATACGCTGTTAACAAAACTTTGTCTGAGGTCAAACAGCGTGGTTTACAGAATGCCAACGTTAAACTAGTTCTTCAGTAATAAGGGTTTTATTTTAACTTAAAAGCGCGTTCCCAAGCCTAGGGTTGATTCAATCTTTTGTTTCAACCTTTTTTTTGTCTTTTAATAAGAAGAATCAACAGTAGGAAAAAGCTGATTGATTAATCCCGACACTATGGTTAAAACAATTGAGCCAAATACTGCGGGAAAAAACCCTGCTACGGTTAAACCAGGGGTAAGATAACCTACCAAACCTAAAGCGATCGCATTTACGACCAGCAGAAATAATCCGAAAGTTAATATCGTTAAGGGCAAAGTAAACAAGACAAGTATTGGTTTAACAACTGCATTTACCAAACCTAGAACCGCGGCACCAACTATGGCAGAAGAAAAGCTGACGATAGTAAGCCCTGGTACGATAAACGCAGTAAGGAAAAGCGAAACAGCTGTTGCCAACCAAGTTAGGATAAATTGCAACATTGTAATTACCTGAGATATTAGTATTTAATTTATTCGATACTTCAATACTAATAAATTTTTTGATTCTATTTCCACTGCTGAAAGTACGGTATTTTGGCTATATTTGGTGCAAAAGCTCTCATTGACAGTACTCTTTAGGTTTTGAGGATCACTTTATACTAAATCCGTTTCGTATAGGTTACTTAAAAAATTGAGTAATACGCCTGATGTGAATTAGAAATACCTCTTTTGCCATAAGGGTTTCGAGATTCGCCCAAAATAATGGTTTTGGAATTATCAACCAAATAACAAGGGTTTCAGCACTTAATTCACATTAAACGTGTAATAATTTGGTGAACAACAATATCTACTACCTCTTTTTACCAAATTAGCGACTAGACGCTGTGTTTAATCTCGGAAATGTTGAAGAAATCCCGATTTAATCTTTCTCGTTTAGCAATTGAATATTCTCGCCTGACTATTTGCTGTTGGTTAGCGATCGCCATGGTAGGCATATTTGCCTTTAGTTCGCTGAAATATTCTTTATTTCCGTCGGTTAATTTTCCTGTGGTCGTAATTCGGGCACAAGCTGAGACAAGCTCGCTGTTAGCGACGGAAGCGGAGATAACTAATCCCTTAGAAAACTCCTTGTCTGATATTCCTGGATTAGGACAGTTATTTTCTTCTACCTACCCAGGACAAACAGTAATTAATCTGTTACTAAAAACATATATTGATATTGAAGACGCTACAGCTCAAGTTGAAGCCAATTTTGAGCAGCTATCTTTACCATCTGGCATCGATTTAGAAGTTATACCTTTTAACCTGAATGAAACCAGTGCTATTAGCTATATTGTCACCAGTAAAAAAGATAGGAGAGCCACGACTTCTTCTTTGGCAAAGTTGAATAGTATTACTAATCAAGAAATCATTCCCCTTATCAAGCAATTACCAGGGGTGCAACGGGTTGATATTTTAGGGAATTTGCATGGTGAGGCTAATCAGGAAATACCTACCGCCAATAGCAAGAGCTTAGTTCACTTTAACGGCGAGAAAGCGATCGCCTTTCAGGTGATCAAACAAGCAGACGCTAATACTTTGGAAGTGGTGAAGCAAGTTGAACAGCAGGTAGCCCAATTAAAACCCCGTTTAGCAGATGTGGAGGTGATTTTAGCTGAAACCCCTGCCGGCTATATTCGCCAAGCTACCAAAGCCACGATTGAAACCTTACTGGGGGCAGTAACTTTAGCAATTTTAGTAATTTTTCCCTTTCTGCGTAATTTTAAAGCCACTTTAATTACGGCGATCGCCATTCCTGTATCTTTACTGGGTACCTTTATCGTGATGGCGGTGGCGGGCTTTAATTTTGAAACCTTAACCCTGTTAGCTTTAGCTTTAGCAATCGGGATTATTGTAGATGATGCGATCGTGGAGATCGAAAACATCATGCGTCATCTAGAAGAGGGAGAAACTCCCCGTCAGGCTGCTTTATCTGCTACCCGTGAGATTGGCTTAACTGCCTCAATTTCTACTCTAACTATCGTGGCAGTATTTCTACCTATAGGCTTAATGGGGGGGACATTAGGACAGTTTTTTCGTCCCTTTGGTTTAACCATTTCCGCAGCAGTATTAACTTCCCTGTTAGCAGCCAGAACTCTAGTGCCTGTATTGGCTGTATATTGGCTTTCCCGCCAGGATATTAATCAATCCCAGCATCAATCAGGATTGATCGTCAATCATTATCGAAATTTGCTGCAATGGTCACTCAACCATCGCCAACAGATCATCACCATAGCGATCGCTAGTTTGATCGCAGGAATTGCTTTAATTCCTCTAATTCCTCAAGGTTTTGTCCCCCAGTTGGATCGGGGAGACTTTAAAATTGCCTATACTACTCCTTTACCTAAACTAGATCGCAGTAGTCCTCCTAGGGTTACTCCTGAATCCCCCGAAACCGCAAAATCCAGTCAATTTAGTTGGTTGAAGAATATAGCGCGATCGCCTGAACAGATTTTGTTACGTCGAACTTTAACCTTAGGCAAACAGATAGAGTCAACTGTGTTAAATCATCCTGATGTGGAATCTGTCTATACCATCGCCGGAGTGCGAGGGGAACCCAATAAAGGAAAACTCTACGTCAAGCTTAAGCAAGAGCGTAATTTAACCACCAGTGAGGTACAGGCTGAGGTGCGCCAAAACCTGGCTCCAATCCCGCAAGTAATTGTTAGTGTAGAAGATATCCCTTTTGTGGAAACAGGGGAAGATCCCTCGTTTAAAGTGTCTCTCGCAGGAGAAGATGTAGATAAGTTAAGAAAATCGGCGATCGCTTTCCAAGCAGAAATCCAACAACTACCAGGATTCAACGATGTTCGTGTTGACGGAGTTAATCAGCCTTTAACTAAACTAATTCACCTTGATGGCAAAAGAGTAGCTTACCTCAACGCTAACCTGACAGGAGATCAGGGAATTGGTGATGCGACAAAGCAAGCTAAAGCGATCGCCAATAAAATATTGCCTGCTGATATTAGTTTTGATCTCGAAGGAGACTCAGCCAGATCTAAAAAGATTTTGGGCGAATTCGCCGTTACCCTAACTCTGGCGGTAATTTGTATGTTGGTCGTCCTCTATTTACCTTTTCGTCGTTGGCTAGAACCATTAGTAATTGGTTTATCTCTACCATTATCTATTGTGGGGGCAATGCTGGCATTACTAATCACCCAAAGCGACTTCGGCATGATTTCTCTGATTGGCTTAATTTTCTTACTGGGACTACTAGATAAAAACGCTGTTTTACTGTTAGACTATGCCAATCAATTACGCTTATCGGGCATGAATCGCACAGAAGCCATCCTCAAAACTGGAGTTTTGCGCCTACGCCCAATTATCATGACTACCTCCTCGACTATCTTGGGAATGCTGCCGATTGCTCTAGGTTGGGGAGCAGGTTCGGAATTACGGCAACCGATGGCAGTGGGAATTATCGGCGGTTTGATTACCTCTTCTCTACTGAGTTTGATTGTTGTTCCCGTACTCTACACCCTGTTAGAAGATAGCAATTGGCTTAAGTCACAGAAATAGATTAATTACACGACATCTATGAAGATTGTTCCTCAAACTGTCCGAAAGTAAAAAAAGGAAGCATAAATTATCGTGAATCGTGAAATTTTTATTTAAAGATAGCTTAGTTCGGTGATGCAGAATTTAATGAAACGCGAGAAATTAAAGGACAAATCTCTTGAGAGTTTGATTCGGGATTAGGGTTATTAATCCAGCTTTGACGATATTCCTGTAACTCTTGTTTAAACAAACTCATCCTCTTAATTTGAATCTCTAGTTGCTCAATCTTTTTGTCTAGTAAACCTTGTACCAATCTACAGGGTTTTTCTCCACGATCACGCACATCGAGAATGGTCTTAATTTCTTCAAGAGAAAATCCAATAGCTTGCGCTTTTTTAATAAACTCAACTTGTTTACTCGCATTCTGACTATAGTATCGATAGCCGTTATCACCTCTTTCTACTGGTTGCAGTATTCTCAAATCGCTGTAATAACGTAAAGTTCCTACAGATAGATTTGTTTGTTTTGCCAGTTCGCCAATTTTGAGATTAGTCGATTTGCTCATAATGGTCGTAATGTTTTTCTATTAATTTATTTTGAACACTCTAGTCAACTGTAGAGTCAAGAATTTAGTCAAACGATATAAATGACAAACATATACCAATAATTATAATTAAGCCTCAATCAGTAAATTACCCATCATGCCTAAATCCTCATGATCTAGAACGTGACAGTGATAAACAGTATTGCCTGCAAAATCTCTAAAAGGAATGCGAATGCGAACGATTTCACCTCTCTTAACTAGCACCGTATCTCGCCAAGCCAGTAATGATTCTGGTTGACCGTTACGACTGATAACTTGAAAAGCATTGCCGTGTATGTGAAAGGGATGATCCATAACTCCTGTGTTAATCAATTCCCAATCTTCAATGGTATTAAGTTTGACTTGAGTATGAATTACGTCGTGGCTATAAGGTTCACCATTGATTAAAAAAGCCATGCCCATGGCGGGACTCATCCCGTGATTGAGTTCAAAGAGTCTGACTGTTTGGGTTTCTGGTAATGCCGAGATGGGCGCAAGTTTGATTGGCAAAGCTAGAGAATCAACGGCGGATTCGTAGTTAACCGTTGCCAATGTTATCGGCTCGTCACGGTTATTTCTGCCCATCATGCCACCCCCCATCATGCCCATGCTACCTCGATCATAGGGTAAATTTAGCAGGCGATACTGTCCCGATTCTTGATCCCCTTTTACCAAAACGTCGGCTCGTTGTCCTGGTGTTAGGAGTAATTCTGCTACTTCTATTGGTTCGCTCAAACTGTTACCATCGGTAGCAATTTGATAAAAAGAATGATCTTCTAAAGCTAATCGATAAAAACGGGAAGGAGAAGCATTGAGAATCCTCAAGCGTAATAATCCGCCTTCAGGTATAGCAATACTAGGATTTACTTGACCATTAACCGTAATTACATTCCCTTCTCTTCCCATCATTAAAGACATATGTGCTGAATCCGAACGTCTTCCTTGACGATCAATTGAAAAGTCTTGCAGTACTAAAAACTCTTCTTGGGCTGCTTGAAGTACGGAATTTTCATCTAACTCACCGCGCACGATAAATAAACCTGCTAATCCCCCAAATAGTTGTTCTGCGACTAAACCGTGTAAATGGGGATGATACCAAAATGTACCTGATGGATGACTGGCTGGGATTTGAAATTCGTAAGTGAGTTTTTTTCCTGGTTTTATTATCAGAAAGACGTTATCAGCATTCCCTGTAATAGGAATATGCAATCCGTGATAGTGAATATTAGTAGGTTGTTGCAGATTATTCGTAAAGTGAATGCGAACTTTATCTCCTGGTTTGGCTTCTAAGCGGGGTGCAGGTATTTGTCCGTTGTAGGTCAAAAGGGATGCTGGTTGTCCTGCCAAGTCTACTAAATGTTCGCTAGCTTCCAAATCTAATTCTAATAATCCTTTACTACTCTGATAAACGGGAGTAGGATTAGTTGATGACTTTAGAATAGGTTGACTTGAGATAGTTTTTTGGTGCAACCAATTTCCCACTATAGCTATCCCTGCTCCTCCTACTCCCAATGCTATAAACTGACGACGACTAAGTTTAGCCATAATAAATTCGGTTTTAAAACCGACGGAGTTCAGTAAGATTGATATTCGTTAAATACTTTCACTTCTCCCTGATCGTTAAATGCTAATACTTGAAATGGTTGTTTGATATCTTTGGCTTCCATTCCTGGTGTACCAATGGGCATTCCTGGTACTGATAATCCAAGCATATTGTCGGGCTTTTCAGCCAAGAAACGTTTAATGTCATCGGCAGGAATATGTCCTTCCATTACGTAGCCATCAATAATAGTAGTGTGACAAGATGCTAATTCTGCTGGAATATTATGCTTTTGTTTCAAAGCTTCCATTTCTTCTGTTTCAATATCCTCAATTTTAAATCCATGCTGTTGAGCGTGTTCAACCCAAACACCGCAGCAACCGCAGGTAGGAGAGCGATATACAGTCATTTCTGTTGTTCCAGAATAATCTACTTCGGTTTCTTTATCCCAAACGCTGACTAGGATGGCTTGATGAGGATTGTCTTGAGCAATTACCGAATTGTTGCTGCTAATATCAAGATCGTTCCCTGGGGTTGAGGTGAAATAATGTACTCCACCGACTATAGTAGCGATCGCAATTGAAGTAACAGTTATCTTCGATAGTAATTTTGACATTATTAATTAAATTTATAGTGGCGTACTTAGAATAATTACATGGTAAACTCTCTAGTTAACTATAGGGTCAAGTAAGCAATGCTACTAGCGGATATCCATTAGGATATACCTTAGGATATGGAACAAGCTTCTTAAACAGATTAGTGATACGATGATTTTCCCTTGTAGAATCTCAAATCGAAGTGCCAATAATTCCCTTGATCGGACAAAAGCGCGATCGCCGTGAAATTTACCTCTACTCAAGAATCAGCGGGTAATTTGGCTACTGGGAGATACAAGAAAAACATAACTCCTAACTCCGAATTCCGAATTCCGAACTCCGAACTCGCGTCAAATAATGTCAAGTTTGTGCTTCAAGATTGGCTTTTTTGCCGTAATCTTATTCTCTCATTCCATAAATTAAAAGGATAATAAAAAGCAGGACTCCAAAGACTAGTAATAATCGCTGAGATAATAACTATCTGTTTATACTGCTGAATAACTTCGTCAATACTAACCAGATATTCCGTTGCATATTGCCAAGCAAAAATAGTTTCAGCCAAGATGGTCATAAAAAAGACAATCAAAGCCACCGAAATAAAGTCTTCACCAATGTATTTCTGCTTTTGTAAACTAGAGGTAACTATTCCCACCAAAATAAAACTAAGCACATGGGAAGGAGAATTAACTGCGATACCATCATAAATCCAGCCCATAATTAAACCGGCGATCGCACCTTGCCAAATTGTTCGTTTGATACTCCACGCAACCAGCCAAATTAATAACCAATTGGGATTAGTTTCTAACAGCTCGATACCAGGAATATCTACTAGCATCATCATCGAACAGACGGCTACAGAAATACAAATGACTAAGATATTTAAAATTTTTAAAATATCAACAGATCTTCGAGTCTTATGAGACATTGCTAAATTTGTTAGTTGTTACTGAATTAACTAGCTCAACATGACTATATCTCACGATCTCACGTATGAAACCAGGCAGTCAAAGCGATCGCCAAAGCATCCGCAGCATCATCAGGACGAGGAATGTAGTCTAAAGCTAGTTCCCGTGCTACAGCCGATTGGACTTCCGTTTTGGAGGCATTACCGTAACCTGTGAGGGTTTTCTTGATTTCTGGTGGCGCAAATTCGACGTAAGGCAGACAAGTCTGACCCAAAACTAACATCAAAACCCCCCTGGCTTGAGCCAAGTCAATTGTGTGACTCATTCGATAAAAAAATAATTTTTCTACCGCTACTAAATCAGGATTAATTTCCTCGATTAAAGTATGTAGATCATCATAAATAGTACATAGGCGATCGCCAAAAGGAGTCTTGGCTGGGGTTTCAATCGTACCAAAGTCGTCGAGTTTCACTAAATTAGCATTAGGGTTAATCTGATTAGATGTATGGCAAATAATCGTACCAAAGCCTAAGATAGCAATTCCTGGATCTAATCCTAAGATTTTGATTTCCATTTCGCACAAGATACGATTAACCTTAAAACCACATACTCTTTCAATTATTGATCTCAACCTGACAAGTCGTTTATCGCACGATAGTATTATAAACATTTAATAAAAATTGTGTTTTCAACATTGTTGTTCTCATTTAGATACGTCGGAATGAACCAAGAATCTCCGTCCATGATTGTCGGAGAAGGTCAACATAACGACTCTGGCATTTACCTAGAAAACCTTCTTTAACCTGGGATGAAAAATTCATTCTCGCGCCAAAAAAATCCTCGTCACCGAAATCGCTTATTTAAATGGCTGTCTCCTGGATTATTTATTAAACGATGGCTACTCCTAAGTGCCAGTGGTTTTGTCTTGGCTGCGATGGGTGCGGCAATTTGGAGTAAGCTAACGCCGATTTATCGTTTGTTGTCATTTACCTCGAAGTTTTTAGAATTTTTAACTACTGTCGTTCCCAGTTATATTTCGGGGCCGATTGTTTTACTTTTAGGGGTGTTTCTCATTTATTGGGGACAATCTCGCACTGTGGGTTCAATCACCGATGTCCTGGGAGTAGATAAGAACAAAAGACTAGTTGATATGTTGCTAGACCGTCGCCGTCTCAATCGTGGACCGAAGATTGTCGTAGTTGGCGGGGGAACTGGGCTGTCCGCCTTACTAAGGGGTCTTAAAGAATATAGCAGCAATATTACCGCTATCGTCACCGTAGCCGACGATGGAGGATCTTCAGGTAGGCTGAGGAGAGAAATAGGAGTATTACCTCCAGGGGATATTCGCAACTGTTTAGCAGCTTTAGCTGACGAGGAAGAATTACTAACGGAATTATTCCAATATCGCTTCAAAGCGGGAGATGGTTTAGTTGGTCATAGCTTTGGTAATCTGTTCTTAACCGTGATGAGCGAAATTACGGGAGATTTGGAACAAGCTGCAACTGCTAGCTCAAAAGTTTTGGCCATTAGTGGGAAAGTCTTGCCTTCTACTCTTAGCGACGTTAGTTTATGGGCAGAAATGGAAGATGGAAGGTTAATTGAAGGGGAATCTAATATCCCTGAAGCGAAGGGCAGAATTAAAAATATTGGTTGTATTCCTGCCGATCCT
>JAAUYH010028511.1_pt1 | contig 11230 bp, 10 predicted proteins | sample 7278061 | NCBI WGS metagenome assembly JAAUYH01 (sample SAMN14350203, study PRJNA611818) | marine sediment metagenome | isolation source: surface marine sediment (0.6m) | place: French Polynesia: Moorea | collected 2018-08 | reverse complement strand
CGATAGTTAACTATTAGATGAAGGTTGAACTGCTAAGTAAATGTAGTAGGTCGCCATTGGGATTACAGTTGCAGCAACTAATAATCCTACAATCCAAGCAATGGCGTTGCTTTTTTCTTCTCCTTCTACCTTACCAAAATTACCTTCCACCGAAACATTATTATTAACTTCAGGTGGTCCCGGATCTGCTTCCCCTGAAAGTATTTTACTCAAGCGGTCAGCTGAATCTAAAAATGCTTGGTTGTATTTGTTCCCATCTCTCAAGGGTACCAATAAAGTTTCTGATGCTACACTTTTAGCTGTCTCCTCTGGAAGTAATGATTTGACTTCTTCTCCTGTAGCGATCGCGCTTTGGTTCGTCAAAACGTCAATCATTAATAAGACTTGATTCGCCTTATCTTCAGTTGTTGGAAACCATTTATCGAATAGAGCTTGAGTAAAACTTTGAGTCGTTTCACCATAGTCAAGCCGACGTATAGTAACTATTCTTACTTGATTGCCAGTATTTCTTGCTAAATCTGCAAAAGTATTGCTAATTTGACCTTCATTAGCACGGTTAATAACCTCGCCTTGGTCTATAACCCAAGTATTTGGATTGAAATTTGGTATGTCATAAACACCTGTAGCTGATGCTGGAGCACACATTAGCAATACAGATAAAGTTGCAGTAATCAGTGATATTACTGATAGTGGAAATATTTTTTTAATTTGTTTGAGGAGCCCTTCCATGGGACAGACCATAATATACAGACTTGCACCAAAAATACAACACAATTAGGTCCATCACCAAATAAATACATGGTGTTGTTATTTGTTACCACAGAAATAATATTACTATCACAAAAAGGTCATTAATGCTAGAGCAAACTGAAGGAGAAATCTAAGATACTAGGACTTAAGCACTCGTTACCTTAGCCGTTAGGAATGAGAATTTAATAATCTGTAATTCTGAAATTTGAAATGGTGGGTTACGCGATGCTAACAGCACCCTATTTTTGTACTTTCTTTAATCCACATTCCTTAGCAAGGCGTAGGTAGCAGAACTGAAGGTAGGGAACTGTAGCTATCGTAATTATTTCCGGTGGTTCGGGATTACTTATTTCCTTACAGGTACAGCTAAAAAGTTTAAATTATGCGCTGTCGCATCTGTGTTAGTACGCCACTAACCTAACAATTTTAAATTAAATTCCAATCCTATTTTCTATATTCTGCTATGGCTTGCGATCAACTGAAAATTTAGTGTGATAGACAAACACTAAAAACACCTGTATAAAAATAGTTAAGTAAATTAAAGATTGACATAAAATATTCGCTTCAAAGAAAATTTGATTGGCTTTGATGTACTCCAGACGGTATAAGTGTATAGGTTATATATTTTTTTTCTAATTACACAATATTTAGACAAGCAGAAAATTTTACTAATATAATCCAAAATAACCATGTTTAAAAAAAAAACAAGAATGCCGTTTTGATATTGACCCTGCTGATCTCTTCGAGCATCATCATTGGAGTTTTTTGGATTTTGGGTCATGTTTACCGTCTTAACTTAGGTTCTTTTTCCCAGACTTCTGGCAAGAATAACAAGCGACACTCACTAAAGTTAGAATCATTGGGGGGTGAGGAATCAACTCAAATCCCAGAGAAAAAACCGACTCAAGCTACAACTGGAAGATTTGCTGATGTTGAAAATGTACCCTCCGGAATCTTTCGTTATGGAGGTAGTACTACCTGGGCTATTATTAGGTCTAAAACTGAAGGGAAAATAGAAAGGGCATTTTTGAAATATGACCTACGTTACACAAACCCCATAGCAACCTCTCCCGACTCTGGTGTTGGGATTAAAATGTTACTCAATAATGAATTAGCCTTTTCTCAAACTTCTCGTTCCCTTAAAGATAAAGAACATGAAGCAGCTCGGATGAAAGGCGTGACACTTACAGAAATACCAGTAGCAATTGATGGTATTGCAGTAGCAGTAAATCCTGATCTCAGTCTACCTGGTATAACAGTTAAAGATCTCAAAAAAATATATGTTGGTAAAATTTCTAACTGGAAAGAACTGGGTGGACCAAATTTAAAAATAATACCTTACTCCAAACGAAATAAAGGAGGAACGGTAGAATTTTTTACTAAAAATGTTTTGCAAAAAGAAAAATTTGGCAACGATATTCAAACTGTTGAAACAACCACCGAAGCCTTACAAAAAATAAGCCAAAATCGGGGTGGTATTTTTTATGCATCTGCACCAGAAATTGTAAGACAATGTAATGTTAAACCCTTACCAATAGGTCGAGTCGGTCAAAGATTTGTCCCACCTTACCAAAGACCATTGATTCCACCTTCTCAATGTCCCGCTCGGCGCAACAAACTAAATATTGCTGCTTTCAAGAGTGATGAATATCCCATGACCAGAAGGTTATTTGTAGTTGTAAAAAACAACGGTAAGATTGAAGAAGAAGCGGGGGAAGCTTACGCTCAACTTATGCTAACCCAAGAAGGTCAAAAATTAATTTCTGAGGCTGGGTTTGTTAGAATCCGTTAGTAGCAATAGATAATAATCTTGTAATTACATATTCCTAAGTAAATAATTTTGCTACGGTTAGTCAGTAACTAATTTCTATCACTGCCTAGCCACAGAGATTAAATGACACAACCTCATATTACTCTTAGTAGTTTGAAGAAATACCTGAAGACTTGTTCTCAAGAACAACTAGTCAATGAGATTTCCGAACTTTTTCGAAGATTCCCTACAGTAAAACAGTACTACCAAATCAAGCTTTATCCTGAAAGTGAAGAACAGGTTATTAGTAAATACAAAAAAGCGATCGAAAATGAGTTTTTGCCATCTAGGGGTTTTGATAATGCCATGCACAAAAGTGCAAAAAAAGCTATCTCTGAATATAAAAAAATTAGTCAAACACCTCTAGGTTTGGTAGATATTATGCTATTTTACGTGGAGCAAGGTGTCAAATTTATCAAGTCTTGTGGTGACATTGATGAAAACTTCTATATCAGTATGGAAGGAATGTATGAAAAAGCTGTAACATTCATCAGTAATCATGGTTTTAAAGATATTTTTCAAGAACGTTGCCAAAAAATTGTAGAAGATACATCGGATATAGGATGGGGGTTTCATGATGCTTTATCTGAAATCTATGAAGAATCTTTTTTATAAACATGTTAGTTACAGAAAACACTTATAACTGTCAGGGGACCAAATGTTATTCATTATCATTAAACCCCCGTTAATAGTAAAAAAAATCACTTTATATCGTTAAAACGAAAACTGCATTAGTGATTTTTTATTCTCTTTTTATATGCTTAAAATTTACTTCGAACTGCCAAAGCTCAACTATCATTAGTGTTAGTTGATTGACGCAAAACATTCTATTTTCACCAAACAAATCCAGCTTGGAAAATGTAAAGTGAAAATACTTTTTGGCTACCAAAATACTTTTTAAGTGAGTAAAATGAACGAAGAGAAACCACAGCTAGATCCTCATCCCCTTAGTCCTTATGTAGCATGGGCTGGTAAACGTAACCGCGATGCAATTTTAGCCGTACTGGAGGAGCAGCTTCCTAAAAGTGATGGTCATGTTCTGGAAATCGCCAGTGGTAGCGGTATGCATGTATCGTATTTTGCTCCACACTTTAAACATCTGTGCTTTCATCCATCGGATTTTGATGAAAATGTTTTTGATAATATAAAGCAGCTGAAGCAAGAAAAAGGAATCGAGAATATGAGAGATCCTGTGAAGTTAGATCTTCTTTCTCAGGAGACCTGGTCGAACCCTTCAGAGCAATTTTTTGACGTGATTATTTCCATTAATATTCTCCAAGTTGCTCCGTTTGAAGTTGGAGAAGGAATCATGCAATGCTCTGGGAAACTACTCAAACCAGGTGGATTCCTATATATGTACGGACCATTTAAGGTTAATGGAGAATTTTCTTCCCCATCCAACGAAGAATTCGACCGACAATTGCGTTCTGCTGGTGTTCCTTTTTGGGGTCTTAAGGATGTGGCTGATTTAACCGCAGCAGCGAAGGATAATGGTCTCGTCCTTAAGGATAAACTAGATACACCGACTAACAATTTTTCTCTATTGTTTTCTAAACCTTTGACTTAATTTTGATAACTAAAAACCATCAAATTAATACTTAACTAAAATGTCGATGAATAAAGTGTTTGTATATGCCGAGTATCAAGTTTCTATTGATTTTACTCAAATAGATTGGGATTCTGTCAATTTAGAAATGAAAAAATTTGCAGGATTAAAATCTAAAACTTGGTTAAGCGGGATAAACACCAATACTCTTGGGGGTTTTTATGAGTTTGATTCTGTAGAAAATGCACAAAATTATATAAATGAACTTTTAATCCCATTTTCTACCAAAATTAATGGCAATCTGAGCGTGAAAATTTTTGATGGTAATGTAACTCAAGAAGCTAACATTGGGATGAATTCTCCTTTTTATCCAACTACATCTGAATAATCCTCAAATCTCGAGGGAAATTTATAGTTATCCAGAAAAAATGATTTAGGCAAATTTATTTAAGCAAAATTAACTTAATATTCTGTGGGTGAATATAATAGGGTATGTTAGATAAGGAGAATTTAATATAACCTAACAGTAAATATAAAAGTTATTTTGCTTATTTATTTTTACTTATTTATACTCAGAATCATAATAAAAACAAAAACCCCTAAAATTAAGAACTTCTAAAATCAAAAATTCTAAAATAAAAACTTCGGTTGTATTGGTATCTCAATTAAGAACTCACTCCCGTGATTAGGTTTGGAGAAGCAACTTAATCTTCCACCATGTTTTTCTGTAATTATCTGATTACATATATACAAACCAATACCAATACCTTTAGCAACAGGTTTTGTCGTAAAGAAAGGATCAAATATTCGGCGACGGATTTCGTCTGTCATCCCAAAAGCATTGTCTATTATTTGAATTGATAAACAATTTCTACGAGTTACTTCAGTGCTAATTCTGATTTGGGGATGTATAACTTCTTTTACTTCATAGTTGACTACGTGCGATGTATTAAGATTATTTCTATTTGCTAGCTGGTTATTTTTATTATTCTTGGTAGATGATTTATTGTTATTAATAATTAACTCATCTAAAGCATCAATTGCATTGTTAAGGATATTGATAAATACTTGATTTATTTGATTTGGATAACAATAAACCAAAGGTATATTTCCGTACTCTTTAATAACTTCCACACCTGGATGGAAGTATTCCATGGAATTGTCTTGAACCCTTCGAGGCTTGAGACGATGTTGCAAAATTACCAAAGTATTATCAATACTTTCATGGATATCTACTTTTTTGATTTTGGCTTCATCTACGCGAGAAAAATTTTGCAAAGATTTGACTATTGCGACTATGCGCTCAGTCCCCCTTCTCATGGAATAAAAAACTTCTCCTAGGTCATCTTGAAGGAAATTAATATCGATTGCAGCAATTTTTTCTCGAATACTGGCGCTAGGTAGGGGATATTCTTGCTCGTATAATTTGACTAATTCTAATAACTTTTGAATACATTTACTGGTGCGAATAATATTTTCATCAATAAAGTCAATTGGATGATTAATTTCGTTGACAACACCAGCAACTAATTTTCCTAAACTCGACATTTTTTCAGTTTGGACTAACTGAACTTGAGTTTTTTGCAAATCATCCAAGGTTTGTTTTAATCTTTCATTTATTTTTGAAAGATTTTCCTGTGCTTGTTTGCGCCATTGGGTTTCCTCTGTAAGCTCTTTGATTTTTTGGTTGAGCAGAAGAAAATTACTATTGGCTGAAGTACGATTTTGTAAGCGTAAGAGATTGACCGCAGGAGAATCCAGAGAGCGGACTTTAATTACTGCTCCCTCACAACGAGAACTAAATTCTTCTCCATCAGAGTTACGAAACGTTAAAGAGCCAAGAACCATCTCCCGAGTCCGCGAACAAGCCCTTAGATAGTCTAGGACTTTTTCATCAGCCTCGGTGACTAAATCGAAAAGCATTTTACCTTGCAATTCTTGCTTGCTCAAACCCAACATCCTCACAAGAGGTCTGTTAGAAGCTATAATTTCTCCCTCAGCATTCACAAGCAATAAAGGCTCTGGTAAAATATTAGCAACTTCAAGAAAATTTTCTGGGTTCATCAGGTTTTATTAAATCATTATTGTCTGGAGCTTTACTCCATTTAAGTCTTACTTAACCCTTAAGGTACTCTCTACCTTTTGCCTCCTGAGCTTCCTGTGTCTGTTTTAAATAAACCACTACTCTGCAACCAGAAGCACCAGAAGCAATGGTTTCTTGTAACTCGACTTTGGCGTAACCAAGGTTCTCTGCAGCAACGGAACCAAATACGTTTGAGGTCATCATACACATTGAAGGACGACCAATAACTTTTTCTGCAAATGGACAAGTACGATTACCAAGAACAATCTTTTCATCATTTTCTTCAATAATGTAAAAATCACCCTTGATTCGTTTTTTTAGATCAACCAAAACATCAGCGACTTGTTCCCGGGAAAGATTTGATAGATTTAATGCAGATTTATATTCTTGGTCTATTTGTCTACCCATTGACTGACCAACTATAGCAATAAATCCAGACGCTTCTTCCAAGCCAACTATTTCTTGCAAAGCACCAGACAGTTCTCTAATTAAAGTACGTAAAAATACATCACGCTCGAGGGAAATATCAATGTTGCCGATGGATGTTTCTTTGACTGGTAAAGAGGACATAGGATTATTTTCTCACAAATAAGAACATATGTTTTTAGAGGTTAATTCAGATATATTCTAAAGAATCTTTGAGCTAACCTGCTTAAACATCAGTGCTTATATAGTTTATTTGCAGTTGATATATTGATATCTAATGGTTATACATTTCTTCATGTGTGAGTATTCGTATATTACCATTAGATCGTGTATATTTACCTGTTTTCATAGTAGCGTTTGATATATCTAGTATTAAAACGAGTCAATGAATATAAATCAAGCAAATACAAGCATTGGCACTAAATAGGATAATAGAATTTGAGGTGTGAAAAATTATATATATATCTCTACATATACATCTAAATATAAATATTTATGTCAAACTCAAATCAAAAACAGCGATCGCAACGGAAAACCATATGCAATGATTGTGCTTTTCACACATTGAATAATGGTTTTGTGCAATGTACTCATCCTGATGAGTTAGAAGTTAAGTGTTCTACTGTAGTTTTTTGTAATTCTTTTCAAGCAGCACGGGAAATTGACAGTCCTTGTGTGTCATTTGATTTTGATAATGAATAGACTTTTATGATTATTAATTAATGCAGAAATTGAAAGCCGTTCTTGACTTGCAAGAACGGATAAGAAAGGAAAATTCATCCTAAAGTCAAAATTTATTTCAACAAGCTCCATAAAACCCATTAGCGATCGCCTTGAGTTAAAAAAGCTACTAAATAATGGACTATTAAGCAGTTTCTAAGGATGCAATTGGAAAATACTGTTTCAATACTTTAAGCCAACTTGCAATTCGTCCGTCAGTTTTATCGCTCTCATTTACTTCATCAATAGGTAATCCAACAAATTTACCATCGCGCACTGCAAAGGAATATTCATAGGTATAACCATCAGTTGGAAATTCACCAACTAAAGTTGCACCTAATTTTTTGAAGTGGTCGTACAAAGTTCCTAATGCGCTGACAAACTGTTCACCATGAGTTACATAATCTCCCGCTCCAAACAAGGCAATAGTTTTACCGGTAAAATCGGGTTTGTCCATTTCCATATCAAAGAGTGGATCGCGCCAATCATTTTGCACTTCTCCGGAGCCCCAAGTAGAACAGCCAAAGAGTAAATAATCATACTCAAGCATTTCATCAACACTCATGAAATCTTCTTCCATACTGTAGATGTCACATACCTCTTCACCAATTAGTTCGTGAATTTTGGTCGCAACTCCTTGGGTAACACCGGAAGTACTACCATAGAAAATAGCTATTTTTGCCACAATTAAAGCTCCTCTGGATCTAACGTAATAAATTTTTCCTTCCAAACGCTAGGATTTTTACTGCCAGAGATTCCTTAAAATTCAAAAAGATAGGTTTGCAGTTAAGAACTTATACTTTGTAAGTATCTTATTAAGATTTACTTCATTCAAAACACTTCCCACTCTCCCCACACTCCCTACACACTTCCTACTCTCAATCAATAAGGTAATTTCCCACCGGGATAGGAATAATTGTTCCAAGCTAGGTTTGGACAACATCTTTTTTTGAAGTATAGTTTTGCTGCAACTTCCAAAAAATAGATATTTCTTTACTGACTAAATCTGGATAAAAATAATGAAAGAAGTGACTACCTTGGGGACATTTCCAGACAGTATCTTCAGGCTTTAACCATTCATCCCATTTATATAACTCTAAATAGCTTAAAATGGGATCCACTTGACCGCCACATATCATTAATGGCATGGAAACACCGCCTACAGGCAATTTTTCTATATTAAATAATGAGTGTTTCAAGGGTAAATTTTCTAAATCTCGATCAAATTGATTAATTAATTTTTGTGGATTTAATTTCTGTAGAGTACAAATGGGTTCTTCCCTAAACATATTTTGAATAGTATTGAATAAAGCTTCTGCTTTAGTGAGAGTGTATATTTGACGCTGTTGATAATAATTTACATGCCAAGTATTTGCTGGTTGTGTTGCAACGGAAAGCAAAGTTAAAGATTTGACAAATTGAGGATATTGGCGAGCAAAAATCAATGCAATAGCCCCACCACTACCATGACCGACCAGATGAACGGGAGATTTTCTAGTTTGTAGATAGTCATGTAGTAACTCTACTGCTGTATCCATACAAGCAGCTTCATCCTTGGACTGAACGTATTCCCATCCTGAAATATTTGCATATCGTAATAATCTTTTAATTAAAGGCATACTCAAACATCTCAAAGAAGGGCTAGCACTAACCCAAACAGCATCACAAAATATAGACATCCCAAATTCCTCAAAGCAAGATTACATCACTAGCTAATAACAATTTGCAATAGATGGACTGCCCCTAAAGCACAATTATCCCTCATAAATAAACAATATACAGTAAAGTACAGTTGCTTAATGAAGATAAATCGCAATAAGTCCTAATTGAATACTATTCAGATAAAACATAAAAAAAAGTTTAAATATAACAAAGAACATTTAAACCAATGAATTATTTGTTACAGTTTTGGTTAATGATTTGAATAAATGTAAATTATTGGGGATGCGCGCACCCAACACCCCCAAAACAAAATCATAATTAGCTGACAGATACAACTACGCCAGCACTCTCATTAGCCATTCTGTCTACAGCACAAAGAGCATATGTACCACTGGGCATATCTGCAAAGGTAGTACTTACCGGCATGATTTTTTTGAGTTTCCAGCGTTCTTCTTCCTGTTCGTACAATATCCAAGAACGAATATCAGCATTACCAGCAGACCAACTAATTCGCCGGGAATTAACTGTTACTCCTGTGGGTGGTAATGGAGGAGTATTATCCCCTCGCCATTCCATCCTGGGAACTAGCGCGGGGTTGACATAAAGAGCGTACTCGAATTTTTCCGCAATACTTTCACGGTTCCGAGTAATGGAATCACTACTAAAGAAAATATTACCCAGAGATAATTTGGATGCTAAGGTACGGCTAATTGTGATTTGTTTAATAATTTCTTGATTTTTCCAAGCTTTACCATCTAAACGAGCAATATTATTACCCGCATAAATATGGCGTTTTTTGGGGTTAATACTAGTCCACCATTGGAGTAAAGTTGGATAACTCTGGGCTGTTTGCTCGATTCGCCAGTAAAGTTGAGGAGCTATGTAATCAACCCAACCTTCTTCTAACCATTTTTTCGCATCGGCATATAGTACATCATAAGCATCTAAACCAACAATTCCTGCAGGTTGTCCCGGACGATAAATACCGAAAGGACTAATACCAAACTTAAGGTGAGGTTTTGCTGATTTTATCCCTTGGGATAAACGTAAAACCATGCGATTAACGTTATCTCGTCGCCAATCACCTAAATTTAGGTTACCACCATTGGCACGATAAGCCGAATAGGTCTTGCTATCGGGGAAATCTTTCCCGGAAATCGGATAAGGATAAAAGTAATCATCCAAGTGAACGCCGTCAATATCGTAACGTTCTACTACATCCATGATGACATTGTATGCCCGGTCTTGTACTACCTTTGCGCCGGGATCCATCCATAACTGATTACCCCAAGGATAAACATATTCTGGGCTAGTAATTGCCATGTGGGGATTAACATTTCGCGTTCCCCCCATAGATGTTTTGGCGCGGTAGGGGTTAAACCAAGCATGTATTTCTAAATTCCGCTTGCGACATTGTGCGATCGCAAACTCCAAGGGATCATAATATGGGGAAGGAGCTCGCCCTTGAGCGCCAGTCAACCAAGCACTCCAAGGTTCATATTTAGATATGTAAAAAGCATCTCCTTCTGGTCTGACTTGAAGAATTACCGCGTTAAAATTTAATTTTTGCAGTTTATCAAGTATTTTAATTAATTCAGCTTGTTGTTGAGAAGCAGGAAGTCCGCTTCTAGAAGGCCAATCACTGTTCCACACAGTGGTAATCCACGCGCCACGAAATTCCCGATAGTGAGAAAGTTGTACGTTTTTGGTAATTTTTTCTGGTTCTGTTAATTTTTCTTCGTCGGGCTTAGGAATTGGAGGTACTTCGCCTGGAGGAATAACTAAGTAGGGAGAAGAAATCTTGTCAGCTTCCCTTAAGTACACCAAAGCTTGATAAACAAACAAAGCTACATCTGCTCGAGTGGCGGCTAAATTGGGGTTAAGTAGTTTTGTGTTAGGAAAACTACCAACTATACCTGCACGAGTCGCAATTGCTGCTGCCTTTCTTGCCCATCCGGGAATATTTGCAGCATCGGTATAAATCAGTGGTAAGGCATCAAGCAAATCCGATTCAACCCTGGTAGTCCAACCCAAACCGCTAATAATTGAGATGAGGGCATTAATCCGTTTAATTCTATAGGCAGGACGGAATAAACCACCAGGATATCCAGTAATAAAAACCGTTTCGTAAGACTTTTGAATTGCTGATATAGCCCAGTGTGTAGCTGGAACATCATTAAATGGTTGGTAATCTCGTTTTTTGGTAACCTGGGAAAAAGTCGCTGTCACAATT
>JAAUYH010115807.1_pt1 | contig 11231 bp, 7 predicted proteins | sample 7278061 | NCBI WGS metagenome assembly JAAUYH01 (sample SAMN14350203, study PRJNA611818) | marine sediment metagenome | isolation source: surface marine sediment (0.6m) | place: French Polynesia: Moorea | collected 2018-08 | reverse complement strand
CTCAAGTCTTTTAACCAAATCCTGCCCGTTTAATCTAAAAATCCCTACTACTACTACTACATACGCATCCAAGGGTATCAAATATAACAAAATATAGCTTTCACCGTTTTGTTGTATTCCGAGTTTCCTCCCTTGGCTAAATACCCCATTACGACGCACGGCATTAGAGAAACTCCTTCCCATTAATCGGACAAAAAATTCTGCATCATCTCATTTAATTCTATGAAAATCCCATGAAAGGTCGTATCGCAAAATCAGAAAGAACATAATTTAGACTTGACATTGCACAATCATGTTATTCCATCTAAAAAACCTCGATTTAACCACAATATTTTTTCCTATTTCTTGCTTTATTTTATCCAGCAATGAATCATCAACCTATGTCTTCCGCTTCTTCTAATTTTCGTTAATTTCAATGATATCAGATATTTCTCTTCTCCTATTTGTCTTCCTGTCGTCATCTAATACTAGCTGGGCGTAATCAAAAGAAGCTTTCACCCAAATATTGCCTAATCCCATGAAACTGATCAGTTGTCACATTCATAGAAATCTCATGGCTATAGTGCTACTTCCAGTTAAGCATTAAACTCCATCATCAATTACACCGACCATTCCAAGTACTGTGGTAATCCTGCACATTTCCCCCTCAGACCAAGATGGATAAGAATATTTGGCTTCATAACCGCCATAATCTGCAAGTGATTCTTATGTGAAAGAGGGTTCTGCTTATCATGTGGATTATACGATTAAAACTTCAGAAATATTCAGTACACCCTTTGATGTGTATGAAGTTTTTTCAAGATGATTTCTGAAATGCTATTCCAGTAAGATCAGGGGAAGTAATGAAAAATTTTAACCAGTTCTATAATGCACACCGAAATAAAAGGCCGACGGCAAATATCTTAATTTTTGTTTTTAGAGTTAGTAGTGTGGTGCAACACTGCCTCGGCGATTTGACGTACCACACCTACCCAGGCTACAAAGTGGGCACTGGCAGTTGAGTGTAAGATGTAGATCGCCTGCACGCGTGGGTTAGAGAAGCTCGCCCGAGGACCACGTCCGCAAACACTTAGGGAGAACTCTCAAGACAAGTCGAGAGTAACAATCGTGGCTAAGCAGTCGGGGATTAAGGGCTTGGTTTAGTGCATCGAAAACCAAGCACTAAATACTAATAGTTCTGTAAGCAGAAAAACTAACTACTAGTACCCATCTAGCTACAAATAGGTACACTAACTAATAAATAATGGAATGGTGCCCAAAGCAAGGGGTATACCCCACTAATCTGGGAAATATGTGTCTAGAACCTGCAGTTCTTGTATTTCAAGAAGATAAAGATTGCTGTGAAAACAGCTAAGTTTTCCCAATTCAGGCGGAGAATTGTATCCGGAAAATTTGCTCATAAATTTTCTCACAGTTCCCTGATGAGAATGATTACGACTAATCGGGCAAACTTTTTGTATCCCATTGTACTACCGCAAACACCTTCAATCTTACATCCTTGGAATCGCCGTTCCTCTGCGCATCCTATGAGCTCTTCGTAACTCACTAGACTGTTTATGCATGGACGTCTCTCGCGGCAGTGAATAGCACCTAAGATCTCCCTCCATACAGAAAATTACAGAAATCAAGATACGATACTTAATTTTTATGATTTTGCCCTCCTTAATACGACTTTAGCTTCATGTACCCTCCTGGCAGAAATGCTTAGGTTGATAGAAAAAAAATTTCTGCATATCAACAAGATATCAATCTATCAGGTAGTAGGACTCACTCCTTGGACCGCATACTGTTTTTACTGATGCGCTTCGTATGTTGTATGGGCTTGCAATGAGTACATCAACTATTGGACTTGCACAAGGTACCAAGAAAACGATCCTTGCATTTCTAATGCACTACGGAGCGCAGCACCTGTTTGTTTGTGTGGTACTGCCCTATCTTCATGTTGATTAACAGCATCCCTAATTTTGAAACAACAAAGAGAACGATACCTACATCTTGCAGAATATGAGGGTCGAAACGGACTTGGAGTAGGAAGCGGATACTATTTCGATAAAAATGGTAGTTCAGCAGCCACATAGACTGAGAAAGGTGCGAAAACCGTCCTCGATTGCTAGAACTGTCAGGATAACGATATATTACTTTTTTTGTTATCGTTACTAAGGGGTGAATATAAAAAGGGGCTGTACATTACGAAGATAGAAAGAAAAATGGCACTACAGGTAAATATGCCGCAAAATAAGTGGAAAAGGGAAACAATGGCACCAATTTTTGCAACATCATAGTGAATCAGGCTCCTAGGAAATACAAAAACTATTCTTTTAGCAACGGAACTCACTTGTTAGAGCCCGACTTGTCTGAAATTGTAGAATATTTGATTCTTTGTGGGGTTTTACTGCTCGAACAGTATTGATTTGTTCTCGAAAAAAGAATTGCAGCATTTACTATCGACCCAAACTTGCGATCTGAGGTGAGTAATATGTAGTACTGATTCGAGCCAAGTCGCTCGCGGTAGAATCCGATTTTAGCGCGCAAGAGTAGGAAACTCAGAATCAGTTTAACCTTCTACATGATTTAACTTATTTTATCTACAGTTTAAATACCGAAATTCCAAACGTATCTAATTATATTAAAAATGAAGCACTTTGCTGCCATACAATGCTGAAGATTGTTTCTGTATGAAATTACTCGAAATATTAGGACACTTTTCGCTTTCATGAAATAATTTTCGAAGACCACTCGTAAATAGTACCGGAATGAAGGTTACAGTCAATGGATGGGTGTGTAGTGTTTAGTGTTTGTGTAGCTGAAATAGCTTTCGTCTGAGATTCTGATAAAACTTATAGAAAATGGATTACATTTGTGTACTGCACATTAAATTACTTTTCCGAATTGCCAGTCTTCATCGTCAGTAAATTGCATCCAGATTTATTAAACGGTCCGACGACATTCTAAAAGACAACATTACAGGATGATGTACTGTCATATGCATAACAGGTTATAGAGTGAGAGAACAATCTCGATTTCTCCGGTCATTCGATTCGCATAAGCTCGAGTCGGTAGGAATATGTTATAAGACTAGACTTATAAAGATCATCGGCGCGTAGAGATACATGGATTGACGGATATAAGAGTATGTAAACATTCGCTGAAGGAGATGTCCGTTATTGTACGATATTAATCCATCATTGGGAAGATGTAACAATCTAGGTATTATTCTAACCCAGTACTATGAAATTCACGCTTCAAAGTTATACAAAAGGATCGGAGCCGAGAATAGGAGCATAAATCTCGTTTGAAAATTTTTTAGTACCGCTTATAAATCAATAGACTCAGTTTTTCGCAAGAAATTCTACTACATGACTATTGCTTTTCACCGAGAATCAGTAATTTGTTTTTCGCGTTTTGGAGCCTGTAATTCATTAGTATCTGCTTTGCATGGAATTTTTTCGTCCTAATCCGATGGTAGCTCTCCACAATCGAAAAAAGCTTACTTATAGACTCTATTTGTAATAATAAATTTACTGTATATGATATTATTGCTCCCAAGATGATGCACCATTTTATTCTTTCAACATAAATAGCATTCCTACTTCCACAAACTTCTTCCTTAAGTGCCCTCAACTTTGAACTATAATTTTCTAAAAATCCATATATGCGAGTCCATACGCTCACATGGCAGAGAATTAATAGAATAAAGGAACAAAGAAGTTACATGGAAAAGAGGAAGTGTAGCATAGCTCCTAGGTCGGGATAAGCTTTCCATACAATATAATCTCCCCGTCTTCTTCGTTCATCTCTGTATCGAAAGCAGAAAAAGATTTCTGTCATTCAAATGACTCATGTTATCGGCCCCCGAAGTGAGGCATACTCAAAGCACTTGAACCTTTTACACACAATATCTACTCAGTTGCTCAATTGTCTAGAATGCACCAAGTAAAAAGTTAAAACAAATCGCTCACTTCTAATTCCTAAAATTTTATGTACTGCGCTGAAAATAAAATAGTGGGCGCAGATTAACCCAGTAAACTCCTTTAAAGTCTCATAGACGTAATCATCTAATGATTACCGCCATGCTTCATTTGACTTACTGAAAAGTATGCTCTGACTGATATCATCATCGCACAGTGTTGATGGAACCAGATCGTCCTCGAAGAAACTACGATACTTGTGTACAGCGCTCATAATACTTGCACAACGCATACAGTAGGCTTAGAAGCATGATTTTCATGTTTATATGAAGCATAAAGATGTGAGTGAACACAGCAGTAGTATGCACTTCTAAAACAGTTGTCAACTATACCACAGAAACACGGAACCGACAATGCCTCAATACGACTATTGATACCTGCTTCTCTATATTATGATGAAATACATGAAACATTTAGATTGTCAGGCTAAAAGAAACGGGCAAGAAAAGTATAATTCTAATTGGAAATTTTTTTCTCTCTGTATCGGAAACGACCATGAATCAAGCATATAGCTACATTATTAAGAAACGGGAATTTTCTCTTTAGTTACTGACAGGAAATAGAATGAAAGTGATAAATGTGCATTGAAATGAAAACTATTCTAAGAAATAAAGAAATGTAACTGAAAGGAAATGTAGGAGCGAAAAAAACCATAGCATAATTCTAACGACAAAATTCATCTGAAATTACTATTTTCATTGCCATTGCTTCCAAGGCTCATCTTCAATTTACTTGTAGCTTATGAATGAGCATGACATTAGGACAAGGTTCGTCGAAATACGTTAAGATTGCATGTTTGCGTCTGCGATTTCGTTATAATGATAATCTATACGAATTAAAACTTGTAGAAAATTTTGAAACATGTGAATAAATCAGGCCAGTCTGAAAACCTTGGCATCAAAACTAAGATAGTCTCAACAATACTCTCCACTTTCTAGAATAACAGGAAGACGTCCAAAATTAGAGGAGACAGAGAATACATGTGTACTCCATATGTGCGAGCAAGTTGCTATTCCGTTACATCTTTGTATCACGTATAAGATCAATGTTCATTCGAATCATTGCAATTGATTATCGGGTGATATCGATTAAATGAACATTGAATTCATACTTGTCTTTGTTCTGCTTTTTCAAAAAAATAAAGTTCTTATCGAATTCGGATCAAATCGTCTTGAATCATCATAATGCTCTAAGAATCCAAGGTTCAAGAGATTGTAAATGAGATGTCAACCCGGGAGTAAATAGAAGCTAAGTATATATGAATAAATTTGGAAAAAGTTTGAATTCTGGACGGTCAAACATATGGAAAGCTTTGAAGATTTAAGAGTTCGTGTACATCATGCTTTTGAAATGGTTCCTTAACTTACTGAATTGCTGGGAAAACCCTTCTTTTTTCAACCTCGCACGTATGCACAAGTCATTCGTCTCACAAATATGTGAATTATATTCTTGTTAAGAGTTGCAGTCCTCGATAACATGAAAATTCTCTTCGAATCTGTACCTTGCTTTCGCAGTGCGCTGATATCGGCGACAGCTATGGGCAGCAGTCTAACTCTCCGAAATCCAGATTATCCTTCCTATATACTTTGTATAATGTCCCATCCAAAAATCTATATTTGATCTGATTGTATGCCATTCTAAAATGAAGTAAGCTCACGCTCGGCTTAGATATTTCTCTATGTATGAATTAATATTTTCCGAAAATCGCAGTAAACTATTGTACGGTACTTTTAAACGGTATGCAATGGAGCTGCAGCAAATGAAAAATGTCCAATAGATCATTCGCATGTACATTCCTAAAACATGTTTATTAAACCTCCGTTTGAAATTGGATAGATTACAAACAGTGAGCATACTCAACTAGGCATTTTGATGTAGTAAAATATTCGCATCTGAGAATCAAACAAGGAACTCGAAGAGGTTCGAGCACATAAATTTTCGGCTGACTTTTCCCGTTTAAGATAACCTATGTTTTTTTGAAATTGTCCTGTGCTTGTATTTGTCTATAGTAGAAAAAGAAAACTGTATAGTTGAAAATGATTTAATAGTCCCTGCTATAATTTCTGTTTCAAGAGCAAACGAAATTTATTGTTCACGTCTGTTTATTAGACATACAACGATATTTGGTATTGATATAGTTAATAAAGATCGTGCGATACTTAATTTCTCTCATGTGTTTTAAGTCATTTTAGATATATTTATGAAATGCTACGCAAAATAAGCAGCCGGCGAATTATTTGATTTCGTATTAAACTTTCCCTTTTCTTCAAACAACCATCGGCTATTATTATTTCGTAATATCTCGCGAAGCTGCAACTTGTTCTACATGTATATTTTCATGCACGAATTTCTAAAGAAGTAGAGGCTATGTTCATAACTTATTCGGTGATGAATGAGTAATACTATCATTTTTGAAAATGAACCATGGATACATTTACTGCACTTGAGTGTGAAAGATCGGTAAACTGAAACAAGCAGTAAAATTAGACAGTTTCTTGTCTCGAGCTGGTATTCGATTTCAAATCACATCCTTGTGTATATCCAAGTAATAATAGAACTAATGAACAATAAGGCTTCTGTCTTGTGAAGTCTCGATCACAAATTTTAAATACCGTACTGTGCACTGCTTAACGCACTGCTTCAGACTGCCAAATCTAAAAGAAAAGTGTCGGTATAATCCCAGGTATCTTCTCAGCACTGTCTATTAACATCATACTGAAATCTCGAATATTGCTTTCTAATGGTTCGGCATTGAAATAATTAAAGACTGAAGCTCATATATATACCGGTATAGTGGCGGATAGTCTTAATCCAATAGGGTGCGGGCGGAAGTGCCGTACACTGTGACCATTGAGGCTGGAGTAACCCTTTGGAAGGGTTCTATCCAACCAACAGTTTCCTCTCTTTTCTGCGCAATTCGGGACTTCTCCCTGGACATGGTTTTGATTCCTATAATTGTTGGAGTGTGTAGTCCGTGACTAACAGGGATTAGGTATAGCATACTGTTGCGTGATTGATGAAGTTTGCTTACCTCGAATCCGTTAGGATGAATCTTCAAGGATGTGAAATGTTTCTACCACCTGTACAATGGAGGAGTTATTCGTTGGCATGGATATCAGTGATGCTGCTAATTTATGACGGATATTTCCCAGCGTAGCAGACACACACATAAAAAATCTAAGAATCGTTCAGCTTCAGTTGAGATGAGCAACTGAAATCAACTGCAAGATATGCGAGACGAATCGAAACCGAGATTTGAGTGAGATATGCGACGTGTCCACGTGTGTATCAGAGAAAAAATATCGAAGATATTTACGCCAACCACACACTCCGATTCTGAGATATCGCTTGGATCGTTGGTTGACTTACTAGCGGTATTACGCCGTCGTCCGCTCACCCCACCCACACACACACAACACGCCTACAACTCAGTGAAGCCGGCTCGCTACGCGTTGCGCACGCGAATCTGCATCCCAAATCATCATCACCGTCGTCATGGGTGTCGCGACGAAGAGCACCAGCGGTAGCAGCACCACCACGCCAACGCCACGCGCACTGCAACGGGTGAACAGTGAAACGAAATTCGCGGTATCGCTGCTGCTCGAGGTGAGTCGGCGCAACACGAAATCACCGGACGCCTGCAGTGATCGTTCCGCGGGCAGCGGCGAAACACAACCACATCTACCGGAGAGTCCGTCCCCAAATAATGGCGCGCAACTTGCTGCATACGTCGTTCCACTCCCTTTCTCCCCACGCCCGGCCGCATCCACCTCTGTACCAACACCATACGAAACGTCATCAGCGAGCACACCCGAAGAACAGCGCGCCGCCATTCAACGGCAAGCGGCATTGGCACGTTTCCGTGCTAAAAAGCAACGACGACAGTTTCACAAGAAAGTGCGCTACCATGTTCGTAAACGATTAGCCGAGTCCCGTCCGCGGTTCAAAGGCCGATTTTCGAAGCCACCCACAACCGATACCGATGGTGCGAACGATTCCAAGAAAGCTGCATCGAGCTCGGAGACGAAATGATCCATTAGCGACGATGTCCGTCTGATTCTTTGTATGGTGCACGTTATTTTGGTCAGATTCGACCTGTCCGCGCGTGGTGGTGGCGAATGGACCGACTATCGACTGAGGTAGTATTATAATATTCGTCGAGATTACGATAGACAAGAGTGATGACGTCGAAAAGGTCCCACCATTCGCATGCGTATCTTATCCATATTTCGATGTCAATCGATTCGAATCACTTTCTCATTTTCTGGAATAAATGTCCATCCGACAGATGATCATCCACTTTCGATTCGAGATTGCTTCGTTTTCTCATCCATTTGGGTGCACAGTGCTGTAGCACTGAGCTACATTTAACTCTCGCGAGTCTCACCCAGCTAACCTTCAAGCTCTCGGTTCACCCACCCACCATGGCATCTACTCGTCCTTCAACTGCAAACCAGTTCTCCGAAATTGAGAAGCTCATTCAGTCGCTTGGTACACCGAAGAAGCTCACGGACAATGACAAGTCAAGCGAGCTCCAACAACCACCAGTATCCCAACCGAAATCCAAACCTTCCCGACAGACAGGAACTGCACCACCAGTGTCAACTCAAGAAGAACTCGGTCCAAACCACCAATGGGAAGACCTGATTCAAGCAGATACAGTTGATGAAGAAAGTGATGTTCCTCAACCAAAGAAGAAGAGGAAGGTTTCGATTCGCAACACTGGAAACAGCAGACAAAAGAAGAAGCCGTCGGGGAAGTCCGCGAATCGAAAAACTGTACAACGCAAGGTGCAACCAGGACGAAAGAAAGTGGTGCCAGAGGAATGCCTTTCCGTTCCAGAGACCAATTCCGACGAAGACGATACAAAAGACTTTCTGGAACAATTGAAGAAGCTCACCGAGCAGAAGAAAAAGGTAAGTGTATCCGCAATTTGCTATCAAGCCCAAGAATTGCTAACATAACTTCGCTTCAGTCTCAGGCCGCGAAACTTGCACGAGCGAACAAGCGCACACTCGCAGAAATGGAGAAACTCGGAAGCCAATCGAAAGCCGAAAACCAGAAGATTGCTGTCGAAACCTCGAAGGCGATAGCCGGGCATTGCGACGCGCTGCAAACACAGGTGAAAGAACTCGAGAAAGAGGCTCAGAGTCAGGCGGCAGATTGCATGGTAAGTGATGCGAGAGATATGTACTGTACGGCGGGGTATATGCTAACACCAACAATGCACAGCGAGTAAAATCGGAGGCGGTTGAATCGATGAAACAGATGTTAGAGCGGTCGAAGAGTATCAACGCACGAATGCAGGAACTGGTGGATCAATTCAAGCAACGTTGCATTGCGATTACGGAGCAGGCTGAGAAAGATGTCCAAGCTGAACAACAGCGTATACAGAAGAAGATGCGTGCACGCGCGGTCGTGGATCGAAAGCTGAAGAAGTTGCAAGACCTTGTGCAAACGAATTGAGGTGTCTGATGTTAGCACGAGGGAAACGTGCCGACGATGTCGACATTGTGCGCCTTGTACGACAACGTTTTCTCATCGAGAGAAGACATGCTGCTACTCATGAACTTTTCCATATCGTCCGAGGAAACTCCATGTCGACTTAGCTCCTTCTCTGACGTGCTGCCAACGAATTGTAAAATACATCGTAAGAAATACGCTTCATCGTGCTCATACATATTCCGCTCCGGAGTAACATTCCAAATGGAATCCTTGGTCATGACGACCTTCCCATCAAACTGTTTCACAGCAGCCTCTACAAAACTTCCCGTAAACGCACGACGCATGTTTTTCCCACCAGCATAGCCATCGCCCATAGACGAATGAAAAGCTTTTAGAATCGGAGAATCGTTACGCGCAGTGGAAAACTCGGTCACCCCATTGAAAGTCAAAGGGAAGTAAAATGAACGTGCTTGCGACGCGGGGTTCAGCGCTTTTTTGATGCGGTACATGATTCCATCGAGCGACACCAAGTCTAAGAAAGAAGCCGCGACAACCGCATCAAGTTTGTCAACATTGTCATCGAGGAAATCGTACGCGTTGGCGCACACGAATCGCACATGGAGCCCGGGTAGTTGGAGATCGGGGATGTCCCCATGCAGTGCGGAATGGTGAGCGGATATCGAGGCGTCATTCCCCTGAATGGTGATCAACTTTTTGGTGGGGTCCAACAACAGCCGCCTCGCCACAGTTAACGCATCTCCCTTGATATCGACCATGGTGTACTCGATGGGGTTGCCGAAGAAATCATCGAAACGGGAAACAAATCGACGCAACATCGTGCCGGTGCCCGCGCCAAGCTCGATAATGCGGATGGTCGACCCCTTCGGCACACGACGCAAAGTACATCGGAACTGTTCCATACACTCCTTGTCAAGTGCACGGTCATCGACGGTTTGCTTCGCTTCTAGGTAACGAACATAATCGAATGTCGCCATCTCGGCTCAGCCCGGTTCTCTATGACAAATCGATGTGAAGTGCATCTCACAAAGATAGGGTTTACTGTGTTGGTGTTTGGGTCAGCAACAGCTAAAGCTACTTATAATTCTTAGCGGGTCAAACGAGTGGACTGTAGTGCATATGCCACTGCGCCAACCAGGTTGGCTGCTATGCCGTATATGGGTATTTTGGGGTTTTTATTCAGCGTTGCGTCGACAAATTTCTTGGTGATGTTCCGGTTTGCCCTCAATAGGGAGTCATAAGAATTTGGGTGCCAGCCTCCCGTGGTCAGTAGGATTAGGGGAGCTGTCGTTGCGTTCGCTGTGGCAGAAGTTTGCGCCTTGTGTTGGGAGATTTTCTTTTGATAGCGTCCCGTAACATGTGTGTTGGGTGTCGGCATTTTTGTGGACTGCACACGGTGTAACTCGTGACCTGTACGTCTATATTGTCTACTCCCCCGGTCTCGCCTATGGCTTTGATGTCAGGTTTAGTGCCGAACATGGGGGGAGGTTCGATTCGGGGGTTCCGATCCGCTCTGCGCAAGAGGTTTGCGACCGCTCTGACAATACGGTTGTGTCTGGTCGTGTTGGTGTTGCAGTATGTAAGACAGCTCGTGGTGCACGTCAAAGCATGGTCCCCGTGTTCGTCCAGTTTTACCTCGCACCTTTTTCGGTTACATGTTTTGGGTTCATTGATCAGGTGCGCAAAGGGTTGTCCTGTGCAGTATCGTAGCCAGGTGCGAAAGTCCCGGTTTGATATGTGTGTGTTGAAGGACGGGACGGGGGGCAATCCACCCAGTCCTTTGCACCTGGCATTCCAGCG
>JAAUYH010069771.1_pt1 | contig 11231 bp, 7 predicted proteins | sample 7278061 | NCBI WGS metagenome assembly JAAUYH01 (sample SAMN14350203, study PRJNA611818) | marine sediment metagenome | isolation source: surface marine sediment (0.6m) | place: French Polynesia: Moorea | collected 2018-08 | reverse complement strand
CGCTAGCCGAGAGTTTGCTAAATTTCACTCGGGATTGTATCGAGTGATGATGCGATTTCAACTCAAACCTAACGATCCAGAATCCTTGTCGATCGTCAAAGACTATCAAGATTTCTATAGAACTGGCTTGGCTTCTGAAGATTTCAGCGAAACAAAATCGATCGATACGATGCGAACGATTAATTCAGCAATTGTTGGTTTCATTGCTTTAGAAGAAACAGGTTTATTAACTTTACCTCGTTCTACCGATGAAAGTTTTGAAGTCATGTTAGATGCTTTATTTGTGGCGATCGAGCATATTAAAAATCGGTAATTTTAATTACAAAAGAGATTGACAGTTATATTTTTGACATACTTCCAAATAATTAGATTCTGACTCTAAATACTCGGCTTGGGCGATCATCAATGTTGTTAAATTAGGTGCGATTATTTCTCCTTTATTTTGATAAAATTCCCGAGTAATAATCACTGGCGAACTTTTTTGTTCTGGGGAAATAACTACGGTGTACCAAGCTCGATCGCTATAAAAAAGAGGAAATAAAGGATTATTTTTATTCGGTTTTTCTTGATAATTTAAAATAGCATCTTCTAAGCGCAAAAAATCCAAGCGATCGTAAATAAAATGAGAATAAACAGCAGAATAATCTTCGTAAGGATCTAAACAACCATTGCGCCATTGATATAATTCGTAAACTTCTAATGGTAATTTGAGGGGCAAGAGATCTTCAGTTTTAGCTTCAATTTCTGCAAAAGTCAAACCCGATCGCCAGTCTCCAGCTTCATCGTAATTTTTTTTAGCCCAATTTAAAATCCGATCTAGTGCTGCTGTTAATTGTGTCATCGGTCTATCTTCCTTGATTTTTAAGCAAATTTATTCTATTTTAGGGAAAATTGTCCGCCTTGACGATGCGATCGCTCGATTAGTAATGAATTCTGAAAGACCTAAGCCTAAATATATCAGTAACAATGGCTTTTTGATGGCGAAAGATTTCCCTCGAGAAGCTTTTCAATCTGCACTTAATTATCAACCAGAAGCAACGGATATTTTTATTGCTACTTATCCGAAATGCGGGACTACTTGGATGCAAAATATCCTCTGGGTGATGCATAATCAAGGTCAACCTTTTCCCGATAATAAAAGTATTAATCGAGAAATTCCTTTTTTAGAAACAGTTGGCAAAGATTTTGTTAGTGCTTTACCCAGTCCTCGATTTATTAAAACTCATTTACCTTTCGATCTCGTTCCTTATCATCCCGAAGCTAAATATATTTATATAGCGCGCAATCCTTTTGATTGTCTCGTATCTTTTTATTTTCATACTCAAGGTTTTGTCGGTCATTATGATTTTGCTGAAGGCACTTTTGATGATTTTTTTGAGTGTTTTATTATTGGAGAAGTTGATTTTGGGGATTATTTTGATAACCTATTATCTTGGTACGAACGTAAAGACAAACCAAATATTTTATTTTTAACTTACGAAGCAATGCAAGCGGATCTAAAACAAGAAGTAATTAAAGTAGCTAATTTTCTAGGATCTCAATATCGCGATCGCCTCAAAGATCCCGAAATTTTAAATAAAATTATCGATCTGAGCAGCTTTCAAAGTATGAGTAAAAATCAGCAGCGTTGGTCGAGTAAAAGACCCGATAATATGACTCCTTTTATTCGCAAAGGGCAAGTCGGAGATTGGAAAAATCACTTTTCTCAAACCCAAATAACAAGATTGCGCGATCGCTTTATTGCCAAAACTAAAGGAACTGAAATTAATGAAATTTGGCAAGGTATTATTCCGATTTAATTTTTGTCCCGCTTCAAAATAGGTTCGATATTTTTAATAAAAAATAGCCAAAAGATTAAAACTAGACAATTTTAATTTTAAAAATTTAGCCAATTTGATCGTGCAAAAATAGTTTTTAAGTATAGTTAATCTCCAGCTAATCGATCAAACCTCTTCACCTCTTGCAAAGCAAAATTGTAATTAATGGGAATAACCATAGTTAAGCGATCGCCAATAATATGTAAAGTTAGATTTTAGCAAGCAATATTTCTGGTTTTTACTATGTTTGTAGAAAAAATTAATAAAATCTAATAAAAATATTAAAATCTCTACTTAAACTATTATTTAAGCAGTGAATTTATTGTGTAAACTAAGAAAATAGCGAGCAAAAATACTGAAAAAATTTAAGTTAGGTCGAAAGTATCTTACAACTTACAAAAAAAAGGTTATTTTCATTTTGAAAAATAACCATCATACAGCTGAATAGGCAAAAAAATATTTTCGAGAACTACCTGAAAATTAGCGAAAATGATACGACTCAAAATAAACGGTCAGTTGCACGAACTCGATCTCGAGCCGAGGGTAACATTATTAGATGCGCTGCGGGAAAAGCTAGGATTAACCGGCACAAAAAAGGGCTGCGATCGCGGTCAATGTGGAGCTTGTACGGTTCTAATCAATGGCCAGAGAGTTTATTCTTGTCTGAGTTTAGCAATAGCCCAAGAAGGGAAAGAAATTGAAACGATCGAGGGTTTGGCAAATGGAGCTAATTTACATCCAGTACAAACCGCTTTTATCGATAACGATGGTTTTCAATGCGGCTATTGTACTCCCGGACAAATCTGTGCTGCAGTGGCTTTATTAGCAGAAGTAAAAAATGGTTCGGTTAGTTACATAACTCCAGATTTAAATAACCCAGGTCAATTATCTTCTCTATCCGAAGCAGAAATTAAAGAAAGATTGAGCGGCAATCTTTGTCGTTGTAGTGCTTATAATGGCATCGTCGCCGCAGTTCAACAAGCAGCAGGACAAACTCCACCTTCACCTGCTGGTTCGATCGCTCAGTTGGGTATGTAAAAATGAAAAATTTTAGCTACGTTCGGCCTAGTTCCCTCGAAAAAGCAATTGCAGAGTCGATCGGCGATCGCCAAGCTATGTTTATTGCTGGGGGAACTAATTTAGTCGATCGCATGAAGGGTTTTTTAGACCAACCATCGCTGACGATCGATCTATCTGGTTTGGCTATGAACCAAATCGAAACAACTCCAGACGGGGGTTTAAAAATTGGCGCGTTAGTGACAAATACTGACTTAGCAAATAATGTTACCGTCAAATCTGATTATCCGATCCTGGCTCGAGCTATTTTAGCCGGAGCGTCGCAACAAATCCGCAATATGGCAACAGTAGGCGGAAATATCATGCAGCGCACTCGCTGTCCTTACTATTACGATACTGCTTTTGCTTGTAACAAAAGAGAACCAAATACAGCATGTCCTGCAGCAACAGGAATTAATCGCATTCACGCTATCTTAGGCGCGAGCGATAGTTGCGTAGCAGTTAATCCTTCCGATATGAGCGTAGCACTCGCAGCATTAGGGGCGACAGTAGAAGTTAGAGGAGAAAAAGGCGATCGTCTAATTCCTTTTACCGATTTTCACCGTCTCCCTGGCAATACGCCAGATCGCGATACTAATTTAGAGCCAGGAGAATTAATTACAGCCGTAATTTTACCCCCCCTATCCTTTGCTAAATCTGGAGTATATTTAAAACTGCGCGATCGCGCTTCCTATGCCTTTGCAATCGTATCGGTAGCAGCAGCTTTAGAGCTATCGGGAGAAAAAATTACCGACGCTCGTTTAGCATTGGGTGGAGTTGCTCACAAACCTTGGCGCGCTGAAGCAGCAGAAGAATTTTTAAGCGGTAAAGTGGCAGATCCTTCTACCTTCTCAGCAGCCGCAGAAATCGCCCTTCAAGATGCCAAGCCACTGGCACATAACGAATTTAAAGTAGAACTTTCTAAGCGATCGATCCGTCGCGCTCTAGCCGTTTCAGCAAAAGGAGGAGGAATAGGGTGAATCAGATTATCGGTACTTCAGTTAGTCGTAAAGATGGCAACGCGAAAGTTACAGGAACAGCCACTTATGGGGCAGAACATCAGATTGACGGCTTAGTTTACGGTTATTTACTAACTGCAACAATTGCTAAAGGAGTCATTCGCAAGATTGATACTCTCGAAGCGGAGCGATCGCCCGGTGTAATTAAAGTTTTTACCCATCAAAATCCGCCGAATATTACTAAACCGAGGAATAATTTTGTCAATTCTAAAATTTATGAAAGTCGGTTGCCTTTAGCGGACGATCGCATTCATTATGGCGGTCAAATTATCGGCTTAGTGGTTGCAGATACTTTTGAAAGAGCTAGGGAAGCGGCTTATCGAGTCAAAATTGAATTGGAAATTGAAACTCCAGAAATAGCGAGCGATCGAGCAACCTATCAAAAAGCACCGGGGATGCTCGGGCAAAGTTTTGACTACCAACAAGGCACATTTGCCACCGAAGATTTCTCCTCAAAAAACCCCAATCTCGGCGCAACTCTAGAAGCAACTTACACTACTGCAGTAGAACTGCACGCACCGATCGAACCCCATGCGGTTATTGCTTGTTGGCAAAATAACGATTCAGTCACAATTTACGAACCAACTCAATGGGTGCAGGGATCTCAAAAAACTTACGCCGATCTGTTCGATCTCGATCGCGATCGCGTTCGGATTATTAGTCCTTATATTGGCGGCGCATTCGGTTCAAAAGTATTTCCTTGGCCTCACGGTATCCTCGGCATTGCCGCAGCAAGAGAGCTGCAAAGACCTGTAAAATTGGTGCTTTCGCGCCGTCAAATGACCGCTAATGCCGGACATCGATCCCAAACCGAACAAACGATTCGTTTAGCCGCTTCAAGTGAGGGTAAATTAATCGCGATCGAACATTTAGTTAAATCTTGTACTGCCTCAGTTGAAACTTTCCCAGAGCCTTGCACCGTCAGCACTCCAGCGATATATGCTATTCCTAATATGAAATTAAAACAGGATTTGGCAACCCTCAATGTCGGTACGCCTACTTTTATGCGGGCCCCGGGAGAAAGTCCGGGAATGTTTGCGATCGAGTCAGCGATGGATGAATTAGCTTGGCAATTAAAAATAGATCCGGTCAAATTGCGCTTGGAGAACGAAACTAAAGAACATCAGCGCAGAAAACTACCTTTTTCAGAAAAATATTTTGCAGAATGTTTGCAAACTGGGGCCGAAAAATTTGGCTGGAGTCAACGCCAGATGCAACCTCGTTCGATGAAAAAGGATCGTTTATCAGTCGGTTGGGGTATGGCTGCAGCCAGTTATCCGGCTTTAAGGAGTGGAGCAGAGGCTAAAGTATCTTTGCTTGCTGACGGTACGGCTCGAGTTTTAACCGGAGCTAACGATATGGGTACGGGAGCTTATACCATCGTCGCTATGACTGCGGCTGAGGCTTTGGGGCTGCCAGTCGAACAGGTTAAAGTCGAGCTGGGAGATTCAACTTTACCAAATGGGGGTTTGGCTGGAGGTTCGCAAATGACTGCATCTTTGACTCCTGCTGTTTTAAATGCTTGTCAAAAAGTTCTTCAACAAGCTAAAGCTAAAAACGCGCCAGAGGCTTTTGCTGCCCTCAAAGCTTCCGGTTTGACTGAATATGAAGCGATCGGCTCGTCAGCTCCGGGCCAAGAAGGTAAAAACTTTGCTTTTCATTCTTGGGGGGCGCATTTTTGCGAGCTGACTGTTGATGAGGAAATTGGTCGTTTGCAAATAACTCGCTGGCTTGCGGTGATGAATGTCGGCCGAGTTATGAATGCGAAAACCGCCGCATCACAGATTAGAGGGGGTGTAATTATGGGCATTGGCTCGGCTTTAATGGAAGAATGCCATTTCGATCCAACTGTGGGATATCCTCTAGTTTACGATTTGGCAACTTACCACATCCCGGCCCATGCAGATATTCCCCGCATTGAAGTCGCTTTTGTCGGCGAACCAGATCTTAATTTTAATCCGATCGGTGCGCGGGGTATCGGAGAAATTGGGATTACTGGCGTAGCTGCTGCTGTAGCTAATGCAGTTTATCACGCTACGGGCAAACGGATTCGCAATTTACCGATTACTCCGAATAAGTTAATTTAATTTTTAAAGATCGAGGGATTCTTAAAACAGAAGGAAAATAGCGATCGTGCATGAATTAGAAGCAATAATTTTAGCCAATCAAAACAGCATCACAAAAGGCGAAACTACTTTTCTTGCTACTGTAGTGAATACTTGCGGTTCTACCTATCGCCAAAATGGGGCCAAAATGTTAATTACCGAGCAAGGTGAAATGACCGGAACTTTGAGCGGTGGTTGTGTTGAAAACGATATTTTTCAATATACTAAACAAATTAAGAATCGCCCTCTGGTAATCAATTATGATGCGACAAAAGCAGAAGAAGATTTGATTTGGGGTTTCGGATTGGGTTGTAATGGTTCGGTGGAAATTTTATTAGAAAAGCTGGAAAATTCTAGCCCCCTCTCTCCTTTAAATTTAATTTCGCAATGCCTAAAATTAGAGCAAATTGGCGCGATCGCTACTATCTTTGCTATCGAAGGCAGTACCGAAAATGAGTTTAAAATTGGCTCTCGTTTGCTTATTTATCCTGACGATACTATTTACACAGATATTCAAAATATTGCTTTAAAAGAAGCGATCGCACGGGATACTATTACTGCGAAAAATCAGCAAAAATCCAGCCTTAATAAATACCAATTATCACCATCGATCGCTGTCAAAGTTTTTATTGAAACGATTAAACCTCCCACTAGTTTAATCCTTTTTGGTGCGGGTCGAGATGCTTTACCCCTAGTAGAATTAGCTAAGACGATCGGCTGGCGAGTTACTGTAGTTGATTGTCGCGCTTTACAAGAAACTTATCGCCGATTTGCGATCGCAGATAAGATTATTCTTACTCACCGAGAAACTATTAGCAAAAACATCTCAGTGAATGAAAATAGTACAACGGTTGTCATGACTCATAATTATTTTGACGATCGAGAAATTATTAAGTTTGTTTTACCAACTTCCATTCCTTATTTGGGTGTGATGGGTTCAAAAAAACGCATCTCTAAAATAATTCAAGAATTAAATCCCACTCCAAGCCAATTAAAAAAATTATACAGTCCGATCGGGTTAGATCTTGGTGCGGATAGTCCCGCAGAAATTGCTAGTTCTATTATTGCTGAAATTCAAGCTGTTTTAGCGCAACGTAATGCAGGTTTTTTAAAATATCGTTCTCAACCGCTCCATCCCAGATACGAAGTTTTAGAAAAACCTATTAAAATTCAAGAAAAGGTCTTAACATTTGAATAAAAATAGCGATTTGAGAAACTCGGTAGCTGTTATTATTCTGGCTGCTGGAGCATCAAGCAGGATGGGCCAACCGAAGCAGTTATTATCTTATCAAGGTGAAACTTTAATTAGTTACGTTGCTAAATGCGCGATCGCTTCTTCAGCTAATTTAGTAATAACAATCTTAGGAGCAAATGCCGAGCAAATAGAGAAAAACATAAGTTCTTTCCCGATTACAATCCTCAAAAATCATGTCTGGAATGAAGGAATTAGTAGTTCGATTCGTTGCGGAATTTCATACGTTGAAAAATATTTTTCAGAGATAAAAACAGTTATTTTTTTAACTTGCGACCAGCCTTTTATTTCTACCGATTTTATCGACAAAATAATCGATTGTTACGATGCTGATAGCCAACCAATAATTGCTAGTCAATATGCCACAACTATTGGAATACCAGTTTTATTTCCGCGCATTCTTTTTCCAGAAATAATGCAATTAAAAGGCGATCGCGGAGCTAAAAAGATAATCGAACGATATCGCGATCGCGTTCAAACTATAAAATTTACTCGAGGTGAAATCGATTTAGATACATTTCAAGATTATCAAAGTTTTCTAGTTCAATTATCAACATTTCTTTGATTCCCAAAGTGAAAGTCGGAGACTAGCAGAACTATAGCAATAAAAGCTGAGATTGTATTATTTAGCCAGGTTTCTATTTTCACTTCAGTATAAAGATTGTCAAAACGAGATCTTAAATCGTCACTTGAAACAAATTCGCTTAGAGTTTTTCTCGCAGTAATAATTAAGCGTCAAATTTAATTTATTTAGATTTTTTGATATTCTACTAACTCTCTCACTACTTTTACAAAATCGTATAAAGTCAGATTGCGTTGCGAACTTTACCGCCAATATTTTACCGATAATGTTGATTGTATTTGTTAGTTTATTCGAGATTATTTAAAGTTTGAAGCGTCCAATGAAGATCGAAGACAGCTTGATAGAGAGGATTATAGACTTGAAGTTGGCCTTGCTGCAGAGAGACTAAGCCAGACAGAAGCAATTGTCTGGTTTCTTGGGACTCATGAGCCTCAATTGCTCCTTGTTCTAAAATTGCCCGATACAGTTGCAATAATGCTCGAGCAGAAGATGGTGTGCCCAGGAGTCGATCGCGTATGGTTCGTAAATGTTGCGGTTCGTCCTGAAATTCCCAATTATTAACGATCTTGTCGAGGACTAACTTGTTGAGGGATTCGGTTTCTTGTCCTGGTGCGATCTTCGTCGTCGGGGAAGTGAGAATTAAATTACAAAGTTTTTGAGTCAAAAAAGGTTGACCACCAGTCCAAGCTAAGATGGCTTTGAGCAAAGTTTGAGGCTGTTCAGATTTTGGAGCTAACCCAGCAGCTAATGGTTGGATTTCGTGAAGTTCAAAGCCAGAAAGAGTAATGGCTTGACCGATATTAAAGGGGGTACGATCTTTGTTTGCAATTAAACTCAAGGGACTAGCGACTCCTAATAGTACAAAAGTAATCCGTTGATATTGGCGATAGTCAGCGCGTTGGTTAAAAACAGAACGAATCAGAGCAAAAAAATCGTCCATATTGAAACTTAAGCTAGAAATACTATCAATTTCGTCGATAAAAATCACAATCCTTTCCGATATTTGTTGGAGTAAAATTTCTTTAATAAATTTACTAAATTTTTGAACCGGAGAAAATTTTTCTAAACTTTCCCACCAAGTGTCGCACTCAAATGTTTGAGGGAGCTGCAATTGAGATGATAATTCGTCAATTAAACCAAAATACCATTGTTCTAAGGTAATATTTTGATTGCCAATTACAGTTAAATCGACAGCAGCGCAAGCAAAACCTTCAGACCTTAATCGATTAGTCATCTGAACTCGCAAGCTTGATTTTCCCATTTGTCGGGCATTAAATACGTAACAAAAATGTCCTCTTTTTAAAGCTTGATATAAATCGCGATCGGCTTGTCTAATTACATAAGTTGGAGAGTCAGGGGTTAAACAACCTCCGACTTGATATTGATATACTTGCTCGGCTCGCTGATTTCTTAATAGAGCATTTTCGAGGGAAATAGCTGCTTGAAAAGATATTAATTTTAATATTTCCAATCGTTCTTGATTAAAAGCACCTACAGTTAAATTATTTTCTAAGTAAATTACTCCGACTAATATTCCTTGGACTAGTAAAGGCAAGCATAAAATAGATTTTATTTGCTCTTTAATAATATAAGGATCTTTGGTAAAGAGTCCTGTAGAGCCGGCATCATCCAAAATAATATTTTCTCGAGTGCGTTGGACATAGCTAATAAGAGAAAGTGGCAACCTTTCACTGTTTTCTAGCTTAATATTTAAGAAAACAATGGAATTACTTTCTGAAGTTTCTAACTCAGCTTCAAGCAAGATTTCGTCACCGCGAAATAAAACAATTGCACCAGTTTTAGCCCCGACATTTTCAATCGTAAATTTGAGAATAATGTTTAATAGTTTATTTAAATCTGTTTCTTGAGATAAAGAGCGAGCAGTTTTAATAATAGTTGCGAGATCGATATCTTCTGAAGTAATTTTATTGGAGCTACTTCCAGAAGTATCGGTGACTTTTATTGTTCTTTTTGTAGACTGTTTATTTAATAACTGAGGATATCGATCTTCCATTGCTTTTACTTTAGCGATCGCACCCCATTTTTCGTAACAGTAACGAGCATCTTTAAGATAAACTTCAGCAATTTTATCTTTTTTTTCTGTCAAATAAAATCTGCCTGCTATTTCGTTTGCTAAGGCTTCTTCTTGAATGAATTCATTTTCTTTTGCTAAGGCTATGGCGCGATCGTAATATTCGATCGCTTCTAGTTTTTTACCTAATACGCGATATTTTTCAGCTTCGACTAAATAATATTTATGTAAATGATTCATAGGAGCATGATCTGCCCACTTTTTCATTTTGTTTTGGTTGTTTTTAATTTTTGATAATATCTGTTTTTGTTTCGCTCTTGACGAATAATTATATACTGCTAATCTAGCTAAAGAATCATATAAATAATACCATGGAAAATTAAATATACTTATTTTTTTATCTAAATATTCTTCCTGAAGGGTTAGATTTTTAAAAGCTTCAGAATATTGGTTAAATATATAGCAAATAATTAATTTATGAAAATATAGATTATAAATTGCATTTTTATTATTGGATTGCTTGTGAACAGATAACATTTTTTTTTCGTCATAAACTTTACCAATTAAAAGACAGGGATTTTGATTTTCACCTAATAGATTCAAAATAGCTTGATGTGGAATTTGTAAAAGATAAAGAACCCCTTTTTGTTTAAAATGCTTAATTTTTTGAGTATAGTAACTCATCTGTAATGAAATTTCTTTTAGGTTTATCCCAGCATAGTAAAGAATTCTTACATAGGTTAATCCAGACCAAGCAGCATATTCTAAATTTCCGGTTTCTATTGCGATTGAGTAAGCTTCTTGCAAAGGTTTTAATGTTTCTTTTAAATCATCTTTCCAATGTTTAACCAAACCATTGAATGCAAAAATTATTTGAGCTTCTTGTTTTTTAGCATTGAGATTGTCAAGCAAACCTAAACCAACTTTACCGAATTGATAACCAGTATCAATTTCTTCTAGTTCGCTACATAAAATAAATCCGTATAAAGCATAAGCTAAAGCAGATACTGAGGTATTACCATATTTTACTGATAAATCGATCTGTTTAAATATAATTAATGGTAAAAGATCGGGAAAAGCTACATAGGTAACACCATTAATATTGGAAAGTATACGTATTGCTGCCAATTTGTAAGGATCTGTCATTAAAGGCAAATTAATTAAGTCTTCAATTTGTCTGTCTGCTAAAGTTAATTTTGTTTGCATAATCCCTAATAAAATATTTAATTTACTGGGATTTTGTGGTAGCCTTATCCCCAAAAATCTTAACACTCTTAGCGCAATTTTTATTGCTTCTAAAAGCTTATTTTGAGCTATGTGAGCTTGAATTTTGATTTCATATACTTTGACTTTATCTAATAGGGTTT
>JAAUYH010117531.1_pt1 | contig 11232 bp, 8 predicted proteins | sample 7278061 | NCBI WGS metagenome assembly JAAUYH01 (sample SAMN14350203, study PRJNA611818) | marine sediment metagenome | isolation source: surface marine sediment (0.6m) | place: French Polynesia: Moorea | collected 2018-08 | reverse complement strand
CAGGCTCATCGGGAGGATTTTACATGGAAGTCCCACCCTTGCGCTTGCCCAAATTAAGGAATATCTTAACGAAAACTTGGATAAGGATGAAGTGGTATTTTTGGGAAATATTACCCTTGTTTATTTGGGCATCAGTTTTTATTTGGATAGGAAGATTGACAGGTTTATTCGAGATGATTATTCGGGGAATTGAACCGTTAGTAGCTGCTATAGGGATGCCCCCAGAAACTGCGCCGGTATTTCTTTATGGCTTCTTCCGTCGGGATTATGGTGCAGCAGGATTATTTGACATTCAACAACAAGGGTTACTGACTGGCAATCAATTAGTAGTGGCAGCGATCGTCTTGACTCTATTTTTACCCTGTATCGCTCAGTTACAAATGATGATTAAGGAGCGGGGGCTCAAAACTACGATCGCAATGGTGTTATTTATCGTTCCCTTTGCTTTCTTAACGGGATATTGCGTCAATCTTGGTTTAACTTTACTGGGAGTAAATTTATGAATGCTTTATCAACAGTAACAATCGGTCAATCTCAAACTGTGGTTCATTTAGCAACTGACCAACAAAATGTAATGCGAAAACTGATGGCATTAGGGATTATGCCTGGCAGTAGCTTGGTCTTAGAGCAACGTTTTCCCTCTTACATTATTAAAGTCGGACATACTCGTACTGCTTTAGATGGGGAAACCGCAGCCAGCATTTTTGTTGAATAATTTAGGTAAATTTAATCACACAACTAGGAGAATTATTGATGTTATCTCAAACAATGATCGATCGACTCAACCAACAAATTAACTTGGAGATTTATTCTTCTCATCTTTATCTACAAATGGGTTCTTGGTGTGCCTATAAATCTCTAGATGGATGCTCTACTTTTCTCAGTCAACACGCAGATGAAGAAATGATGCATATGCGTCGATTGCTCAACTATCTCCACGAAACTGGTGGATTAGCAATGTTAGGAGGAATGCAAGCACCTCCAACTGATTTTAATTCCCTAACAGAGATGTTTGAAACCATCTATGAACACGAACAACTGGTGACTAAAAAAATTAATGACTTAGTTCATTTAGCCAACACCGAACCAGACTATTCAACACTTCAGTTTCTCCAATGGTATGTTGCCGAACAACATCAAGAAGAGTTCTTATTTAAGAGTATCCTCGACAAAATTAAACTAATTGGTACAGAAGGACAAGGGATTTTCTTTATCGATCGCGAAATTGGTATGATGGCAACTAATCAGAACTTAGACAAAAAACAACAATAAAGCAGCCTCAAGCCCAGGTAAAGCGGATATACACCAAAATCTAAAAAATTGCTGAAAACTAAGTAGATCGAGCCAAATAACCAATCGACTTCAAGTTATTAATGTATATAGGTTTGAGGCTGTTTTTGACTAAAAAATGTTTAAATCCCGCTAACTGCGAAAGCTAGGTTTAATAGTTGGAGTTAATATTTCTAGTTAATAATTTCTTGCTTTACTTCATATAAACGTGCGGGTTGCTCTTTAATTCTTTCCGAGATCGGCAAAACCCTTTCAATTACATCGACTAGATATTCATATTGTGGAATTTGTTCGTTAGGTAAAAATCCAGCAGAGGCGGCAATATGAGATGGAGTTTGGGCTAAAGTACTTTTAATTTGTTCTTTGCGCTCTGGTTCAATTTTATTGGCAAGTAGAATCGCACCAGCCGGAATTGGATGAGAGTCAATATCAATAATGCGAAATCGATCGTGTTTATAGTTTTTTCGGTGTTGATTAAATTCTTGAAGAGATAAAGCAGAAGCTGCAACTTCTTGACTATCGAGCCATTCCAAACTAGTTTTTGGAGTAGGTGCAAAACGCACTTCCGCAAAAGATAAACCGTAAAGATTATATATTGGTAAGTAGTAACCAGTTGCAGAACCTTCTTGTCCTAAAGCAATAGTCTCTCCTGCAAGTTCGGCTTTGGTTTGGAAACGACTATCGGCGTTAACTACAATGACTGAACGTAATTTTTCTAGTCCTTCTAAGGGAATAATCGGTTCGTATCTATGGTGATAAATTGCGATCGCCGCCAAGCCTGGAGGGGCAAAAACTAAGTCCCACCTTTGCTGGGCAATTTGAGCTGAGGCTCTAATTTCATTAAAAGCTGGTTCTAGTTCAATAATACTATTGAGCTGATTACTGAGATAGTCTTCCAATTCTGAATAGTTTTCCATGTTAGAACGAGCGCTTGCTCCATAGCTAACAACACCAACAATTAGCCTTTTGAGTATGTCTTCTTCCACTCGATTGCAGCCTGTAAGCATCAAGACGATTATTACTAATCCTAAAAGACGACGTAAAAGCATAGCCGATTCTAAACTAAATTTCTCGAAAAAATACTATAGTTCTTTATAATGTAGCAAGCCTAAATCATTCTAATCATTTATTCCCTCGATCGACCCAAATTTCGCTAAAATCAAGGGAAAGTATAACACTATTGCCTGAATTAAGCGTAGTTTAATTATGATGAATAACATTAAATTGGGTTTTAAGCTTAATATTTTTTTAGGAGTACTATTTCTAGTAGTAACATTAACTATTGGCACGCTACTATCTAGAATTCTCTATGAACATAATAAACACATAATTAGCGAAAAGGCGTCATTGCTGATCGAAACGATAAATTCAGTAAGGAACTATACAAATACCCAGGTAACTCCAGAATTCTTATCGAGATTGGAAACTGAATCCCTATTTTTGCCGCAAGCTGTACCATCATACTCCGCAAGAGAAGTTTTTGAAGATCTCAAAAAAAGTAACAACAAGTACGATCGATTCTTCTTTAAAGAAGCCTCTCTTAATCCTACTAATTTAAGGGATAAGGCAAATGACTTTGAAACAGAAATCATACAGTCTTTCCGGCAAAGTAGTAAATTGCCCGATCGCGATATCTCAGATTTACAGCAACAGGGTTTTCTTACCATACCTGGAGGATATTTATATTATATTGCGCGCCCCATAATAGTTAATGAAGAAAGTTGTTTGAGATGTCACGGCGATCCTCAAAATGCTCCTAAAAGCCAAATTGCTACCTATGGCAAAGATAATGGGTTTGGCTGGCATTTAAATGAAGTTGTCGGAGCGGAAGTTATTTCTATTCCGGCAAGCCAGGTAGTAAAACAGACTCAAAAATTACGCTGGTTAGTAATAAGTATTGTCATCGGCTTTTTTTTGGTGGCAATTTTCCTCCTCAATTTGTTCCTAAAATTTCTGATTACCGATCCGATCAACAAAATGTCTCACCTATCTAAAAAACTAAGTATCGGAGATCTCGATGTTGAATTCGAGCAACAAAGTAACGATGAAATTGGGGTACTAGCAGCTTCTTTAAATCGTCTTAAAGTAAGTCTTAAAATGGCAATGGAAATGCTCCAAAAATCCAAAAATAAAGTAGAGTGAGAGATTTAACCTCTTACTTCAAGCGTAGCGAGTTAAAGTAATTTTTGTTGAAACTTTTGAGAAATTTGAGAGTCGGGAATCCGTTCGGCTAATGCTAGCACGAATTCTGAGTTAGATAGATAGGGATTATGAGATAAAGTAGGTAATCTTTACCAAACAGTGGAAGTAAGACTTGAATTACTTTAAACAGCCAATATATAATGCTGTCACGAGAAAGCGATCATTAAAATTGTCAGTCATTTCAGTTGATTAAAAAGTTAACTAATTAGTAAAATGAATCTCAACTAAAAATGGGACAGTTTATTTTAGGGACTAGTTTCGAAAATTTTAAATTTAAATTGGGAGCGATGTGACGTGAGCGATCAAAAAGTAGAAAATCAAACAGAAGAAAACTCAACCGAAGAAAAGACCTCTAAAGCCCGACAACTATTAGGAATGAAGGGCGCAGCGACTGGGGAAACCAATATTTGGAAAATACGTTTGCAATTGATGAAGCCGATTACTTGGATACCTTTAATTTGGGGTGTTATCTGTGGTGCAGCTTCTTCTGGTAATTTTACCTGGTCAGTCGAAAACTTCTTTACTGCAGCAGCCTGTATGTTGTTGTCAGGGCCTTTAATGACAGGTTATACCCAAACTCTAAACGACTTTTACGATCGCGAAATAGATGCGATCAATGAACCCTATCGTCCAATTCCTTGTGGTGCGATTTCCATTCCCCAAGTAGTTACTCAGATCATCGTCTTGCTTGTGGGGAGTTTGGTTTTATCTTATGCCCTAGATTTGGTGGCGGGACATGATTTTCCTGTAATGTTCTGCCTTAGTTTGGGTGGTGCTTTTGTAGCCTATATTTATTCTGCACCACCGCTGAAGCTGAAACAGAATGGTTGGTTAGGTAATTACGCTTTAGGTTCGAGTTATATTGCTTTACCTTGGTGGGCTGGTCATGCTCTTTTTGGGCAACTAAACTGGACTATTGTGATTCTAACTCTGATTTATAGTTTTGCCGGCTTAGGAATTGCCGTAGTCAATGATTTTAAAAGCGTGGAAGGCGATCGCACTTTAGGTTTAAAATCTCTGCCTGTAATGTTTGGCATCACTACCGCAGCCTGGATTTGCGTCATCATGATCGATACTTTTCAAATCGGAATTGCTAGCTATTTAGTTTATATTCACGAAAATATCTATGCTATTGTGTTGGGATTATTAATCTTGCCCCAAATTATCTTCCAGAATATCTATTTTCTCCGCGATCCTCTAGAAAACGATGTCAAATATCAAGCTAGTGCCCAACCATTTTTAGTTTTCGGCATGCTTACCGCTGGTTTAGCCTTGGGACATGCAGGAATTTAAAAGGGGTCTAGTGCTGCTGTGCGGCAGTCAAATACTTGCAAATACTTGTTAACTACTAACCCTTAATAAAGAACCTCTTTCTCCCTTAAAAACTTCAATTCTAGTTTGAAAAGCTTCTTTGAATTGAGGCATATGGGTAACAGTAAGAATACAAGCAAAATCAGATGCGATCGCGTTTATGGCAGCAACTAATCGACTGCAACCTTCAGCATCTTGAGTACCAAAACCTTCATCAACTATCAACATTTTTAGGGAAGTTCCCGATCGCTGTGCTAGCAGTTTTGCTAAGGCTAAACGAATCGAAAAATTGATCCGAAAAGCTTCTCCTCCCGAATAGGTTTCGTAGGCACGAGTACCTTGAGCATCAGCGATTAAAATATCTAGAGTATCTATGAGCTTCGTATTTTTCTTGGAAGTATTTTTACTAGCTTTTTGGGTCACAAATTGCACATGAAATTGATTTCCTGTCAGGCGAGCTAAGATCTGATTAGTTTCGGCTTCTAGTTGGGGTAAGATATTTTCAATGGTCAAAGCTTGAATGCCGTTTTTGCCAAAAGCTTGGGCTAATTCTTGATAAATACGATATTTTCTTTTGGTTTCTTGCAGTTCTTGATTTGCTTGTTGATGTTGAATTTTGAAAGAATCGATCTGCGCGATCGATTCTTTAAGTCTGCCACTACGACTGATGAGGTTATCTAATTCTTGACGACCTTGTTGTATTTGCTGTTCTAGTTGTTGAATTTCACTGCGATAATCATTAATTTTTTCTTTTTGTTCGAGATAATTATCTAATTGTTGTTGACTGGTCTTAGTGTCTTGATTTCTGACTTCTAGTAGTTGGGATAATTTTTGTTCTTTGGCTTTTAGTTGGGGATATTTTTCTTGAGCTTTTTGTAATTCTTGATATTGTAAATGATAATTATGGGCTTTTCTGAGAGAGTCTAATAATTGTTGGTGTTGAGCATTGTCGTAGCCTAATTCATCTATTTCTTGGAATACTTGATCTATTTGTTTTTTAAGCGGAGAATCAATATCTAATCTGGAAACTTCCTGTTCAACCGAAGCAATTTTTGCTACCAGCTGTGGTTTTTGTTGACTTAGTCTAGCTTGCCGTTTTTGGGCATCTTCAATTTTTGCTTGTTTAATTTCTGCCCAGCGCCAACGTTCTACTTCTCCTCTGATTAAAGCATGGGTTTGTTCATCATATTTGAGATGAGTTATTTCTCCTTCTAATTGTTGGAGATGAATTTGTAATTCGTAGGCAAAATTTCCATTAACTAAAGACTTTTCTAAGGTTGCTTTTTCAGTTTCAATTTTTTCTAATTGTTCGTAAGTATCTTCTGTAGCTTCTAACTGAGCTTCTAAATGTCCTAATTCTTGTCGCAATCTGTCATAGTCTGATAGTTCTTGGGAGATATTTTTATATTCATTGCGGAGTAGTTGTAATTCTTTTTCACAGGTGGCTAATTGTTCCCGAATTGTCCAAATCTGTTCTTGAGCAATTTGCTGCTCTTTTTTAGTTTTATCAACTACATGACTACGATGTTGTTCATCTAAATTTTGTTCACAAAGAGGACAAGTTGCATCGGGAATAACTAACATGTCTAGTTTTTGTTGCAATTCTTGCCATTGTTTTTCGTATCGGCGTTGATTCTCTTGTAATTTCTCTTGAAAATGTCTTCTTTCTGTCCCTTTTTCTTCTAGTCTTTTTTGATAAATCTTTTTCTTATCTAGGTCAATAATCTGGGCATCAGCAGTTAATACGGCCTGACGCATTTGAGGAACTTGGGAAATTTGATTTTCCAACTGATGAACTGATATTTGTAATTGGTCTAATTTGGCACTTAAATTTGCTTTAGTTTTGGCGATCTCTGTTTCGAGATTTTGTTTTTGTTTTAGTAAAGGAGAAATATGTTGTTGTAATTTGTCTAATTCTTTTAATTTGCGACGACTCCGATCCAAGTTCTCTAAAGCAGCACCAACTTCCTCAGCCTTACCCAAAATATTTTTAATTTCTTGTTCTTGTTGTTCAATATTTTCTAAACGAGTTTGGGTTTGCTTAATTTCTAAATTAAGTTCGTTCTTTTGTTGTAATAATTGCTGATCTAAAATTTGTTTTTGTTTTTGCGATCGCTGATAAATTTCAAATTTAGTAGCAAAATCTTTTTCTGCTTGTTGCCAATGTAATAATTGCTGATAATTAGCAACAATCTTCTCTTCTTCTGCTAATAATTTAGCTAACTCTTCTTGTTGGGCTTGAATCGCTAAAATATCTTGTTGCAAGCGATCGCATTCTTGAACCATATTTTGATGTTGGGTTTGCTGCCAAGTCATTTGTTGTTCCCAAGCTTGGCGTTGATGCTCAATAGTTTGTAGTTGCTCTAAGCGATCGCGATTTTGATCTTGAATCTTTTGAGATTCTTTTAAGGTATTTTCTACATTAGCTAGTTCTTTTTTAATAAATTTTTGTTTATCAATTTCTAATTGTAAAGGTGCTAAAGTCTGTTCAATTTGGGTAATTTTACCTTTATGTTCTTTAGCTAAATCTTTGGCTTTAGTTGATAACTCTTCATAGCGATCTAATTTTAATAAATCAGCAAGGATTTGTTTGCGATCGCTTGGTCGGCGTAACATAAATTCATCGGCTCTTCCCTGACGTAAATAAGCCGAATTGATAAAGGTATCATAATCTAATTTGATACAAGAAATAATCTCTTTCTGGGTTGCTTTTAAACCCTTGGCCGTCAGAGAACGAAATCTTCCCGATTTAGTTGCCACCTGAAATTCTAAAGCACCACTTTTACCCCGGGGACGAGAACGAATAATGCGATAAGTTTGGTTATTACAAACAAAATCAAAATCTACCCGAACATTTTTCTCGCCACCATGGATGACATCATCTTCCGTTGCCGCACGAGTTTTTCCCCATACCACCCAAGTAATCGCTTCTAACAAAGAAGACTTCCCCGCGCCATTCGCCCCGCAGATACAAGCAGTATGCAGCCCACGGAAATCAAGGGTGCTTTCGCGATAACTCAGAAAATTTTTTAAAGTCAGTTGTAGCGGAATCATTCAGTTATAAATTAACTAAAGACAAGACAAGATACTTGCGTGTGTTTGCATTGCCTTCCAGTCTAGAATTGCTAATTAAGGAATTTCTGCTTTAGTAACAATTATTTTACAAAAATTCATAAAAAAAGGGTATTCACTTAGTATAAGGGATGAATGAGCAGGATTTAGTATCATTCAGTCACCGTTACACCGCCGTAGACGGTGCCTGTCTTGGGCAGCATTCCCAAGCCAGTCCGTTGGGCGGGTTCCCCGACTTGAAGGAACTGGCGTTTGCGTCTTTCGCCGCCCTAAAGGATACCGCTCCGCACGCCCCGAAGGTAGTCCTTTAGGATAACGCGGGGTCTGCCCGCTGCGGTGACCGGTGTTCCCCGGTCAACTTCACGGTCTCCCTCGCACAAGATACAGTTGAATCAATATCAGGCACTATGCACTCAACTACGCCATAAAAGCTTTGTACCTGACCAGCATGAAAATTGCTAGATAAACTATCAGCTTAATAATTCCTCGTTCTTTAAATCTCCAAACCCTCCTCCTCCTGGAGTTTCAATTACAAAAGTATCTCCAGGTTGCATAGCGACAGTTGCCGTACCATCTAAGTTTTTCGTAGTGCCATTTTTTCTCACAACATAGTTTTTGCCAACTTTACCTGCTGCTCCACCTGCTAAACCAAAGGGGGCGATATTCCTACGACTCGATAAAATTGCGGCAGTCATTTTCTCAAGAAACCGAACTTTTCTCGTAACGCCATTTCCCCCATGATATTTACCATTACCACCACTCTTTTCTCTAAGACTAAAACTTTCTAAAAATACAGGAAAACGTAACTCCAAAACTTCGGGATCGGTAAGACGAGAGTTCGTCATATGAGTATGAACTGCATCGGTGCCGTGAAAATTTTTTCCTGCTCCTGAGCCGCCACAAATTGTTTCATAATATTGATATCTTTCATTACCAAAAGTAAAATTATTCATAGTTCCTTGGGAGGCTGCCATAATACCCAACGCCCCATACAAACAGTCAGTAATATTTTGGGATGTTTCCACATTGCCTGCGACGACTGCCGCTGGATAAATCGGATTTAACATGCAGCCTTCTGGGATAATTACTGTTAAAGGTTTGAGGCAACCAGCATTAAGAGGAATATTCTCTTGGATTAAACTACGAAAGACGTATAAGACTGCTGCTTGAGTTACCGCAGAGGGTGCATTAAAATTATTTTTTAGTTGGTTCGATGTCCCAGTAAAATCTATTGTTGCACTACGGTTTTGCCGATCAATTGTAATTGCAACCTTAATCTGAGCTTCATTATCTAGTTGAACTGTAAAATTGCCATCTTGCAATACGCCAATGACTTTTCTCACAGACTCTTCAGCATTTTCCTGAACAAATTGCATATAGGATTTGACAGTATCTAAACCATAGTGATCGCACATTTTTTGTAATTCCTGTAATCCGCGATTATTAGCTGCGATTTGGGCCTTAAAATCAGCTATATTTTGCTCAACATTACGGGCAGGATATTGATGAATAGTCAATAATTCTTTTAAAATTTCTTCTTGAAAATGATCTTCTTCCACTAACAGCAAATTATCAAATAAAATTCCTTCCTCTTCGATAGAAATACTATTAGGAGGCATCGAACCTGGAGTTGTCCCTCCCAGATCTGCTTGATGCCCCCGAGAAGCCACAAAGAAGACAGGGAGATGATGATCATTAACAAATACAGGAGTTATTACTGTTACATCAGGGAGATGAGTGCCGCCATTGTAGGGATTATTGGATAGATAAACATTTCCCAGTTTAATTTCAGCAGCAGGGACATTATTAATTAAACTTTGAACGCTCTCACTCATCGAGCCCAAGTGAACAGGAATATGAGGTGCATTGGCAACCAAAAAACCATTGCCATCAAAAATAGCGCAGGAAAAATCTAAACGTTCTTTAATATTTACCGATACAGCAGTATTTTGCAGCACAATTCCCATTTGTTCAGCAATAAACTGATAGAGATTGTTAAATATTTCTAGACGTACTGGATCTGGTTTTAATGGCATCTTTCTCAGAAATAATCTTAACAGCAGAATTGTTGGCGCTAAGCGATCGCTATATTTGAGTCTATATTCAACTACAGCAATCTAGATTAATTGTAGTTTCTTTAAAATTTTAAGATCATCTTTACGGATAATCACCCAAACACCGCGTTAGTCTGAAGGGGAAAATTATTGCAGCAAGTTTATCCTTCAATTCATCCCTATGACAAAGAGAACTTTTGGTGTGATCGGTTTAGCAGTAATGGGAGAAAATCTCGCTCTTAACGTAGAGAGTCGCGGATTCCCCGTCGCTGTGTACAATCGTACTGCGGCAAAAACCGAAACCTTCATGGCAAAACGAGCCGTAGGTAAGGACGTAATCCCTGCCTATTCCATAGAAGAATTTGTGAAAACCTTAGAACGTCCCCGTAAAATCCTCGTGATGGTCAAAGCGGGTAAACCAGTAGATGCAGTAATCGAACAACTGAAACCACTCCTAGATCAAGGAGATATGATTATCGATGGTGGCAACTCGCTCTATAACGATACAGAAAGAAGGACTAATGATCTCGAAGCTACAGGACTTGGTTTTGTAGGTATGGGGGTCAGTGGTGGCGAAGAAGGAGCCTTAAATGGCCCTAGCCTAATGCCAGGAGGCACCGAGGCAGCCTATCGTGAATTAGAGCCAATTCTACTAAAAATTGCTGCTCAAGTAGATGATGGAGCCTGTGTTACCTATGTGGGGCCTCGCGGTGCTGGTCATTATGTCAAAATGGTTCACAATGGCATTGAATATGGCGATATGCAGTTAATTGCTGAAGCCTATGACTTGATGAAAAATGGTTTAGGTTTAGATAGTAAGCAACTTCATGAAGTATTCGCCGAATGGAATACTACTGATGAACTGAATTCTTTCCTGATTGAAATTACTGCCGATATCTTTACTAATCGCGATCGCGAAACCGATACTCCTTTGGTAGATCTAATATTAGATGCTGCTGGACAAAAGGGTACTGGTCGATGGACTGTTGTAAGTTCTCTAGAACTGGGGGTTCCCATTCCCACCATTTATGCGGCGGTAAATGCCCGCGTCATGTCTGCTTATAAAGAGCAACGAGTAGCAGCCGCTAAGGATTTAACCGGCCCTACAGCTAAATTTGACGGAGACACTCAAGCTTTTGTTAATAAAGTGCGTGATGCTCTCTATTGCTCTAAAATGTGTTCCTATGCTCAAGGAATGGCTCTTTTAAGTAAGGCTTCTACTGAGTTTAATTACAATTTGGATCTAGCGGAAACGGCTCGCATTTGGAAGGGTGGTTGTATTATTCGAGCAGGTTTCCTCGAT